>Ga0116178_10000017_pt1 | contig 145250 bp, 131 predicted proteins | sample AD_STIC12_MetaG_FD_89880 | JGI IMG/M metagenome (GOLD analysis project Ga0116178, IMG submission 89880) | Active sludge microbial communities of municipal wastewater-treating anaerobic digesters from USA - AD_STIC12_MetaG | ecosystem: Engineered > Bioreactor > Anaerobic > Digestate | place...
TCCTTCTCGGTCGCCTTGCCTTCCCGCTTGAAGAAGCCCCCGGGGATGCGCCCCGATGCGTATGTGTACTCCCGGTAGTCGACCGTGAGCGGGAGGAAATCGATGCCCACCCGCTCGGACGGGGCGTAGCACGCCGTGACGAGCACCACGGTGTCGCCGAAGGTGACGACAGCCGAGCCGTTGGCCTGCCTGGCCAGGCGCCCGGTTTCGATCGACAGCGTGCCGGCGCCCAGAGTGAGTTCTCGCTTGTGCATGGTCGTGCTTCTCTCCGGCCCGGGCATGGCTCAGCCGGGCACCGACGTCCCGGCGGTTACTTGCGGATGCCCAGGCGCTCGATGATCGCCGCGTAGCGCTTCGGGTCCTTGCTCTTGACGTAGTCGAGCAGGCGCCGGCGCTGGCCGACCAGCATCAGCAGGCCGCGCCGCGAGTGGTGGTCCTTGGCGTGAACCTTGAAGTGCTCGGTCAGATAGTTGATGCGCTCGCTCAGGATCGCGATCTGGACTTCAGGCGAGCCGGTGTCGCCGTCGTGACGTTCGAAGGACTTGATGAGCTCGGACTTCCGGTCTTTGGTCAGTGCCACGTGTCGTCGCCTCCACGAACGGTCCAGCACCGCGCCTCCGCGGCCCGGTCCCGCCGTACTGAATCGCGGTTAGCCCCGCAAATTCAACATGTTACCCCAGTACAACGGCCGGATGCAAAGTCCCGCCTCCCGCGGGCTCGCCGATGGCCGCCAGGCGGAGGTCCGGCCCGAGCAGGCGCACGAGCGCCCCGGGCCGGCCGCCCGGGATCGGCCGGTACTCGGCAGGCCCCACGCCGCGCCCGTGCGCGACCCGGCCGAGGCCCTCCTCGGTCAGGACCACCGCGGGCCAGTCGAGCAGCAGCGCCTCTGGCGGCAGCAGCGCTCGGGCCACCCCCGACGCGATCACCTGATCCAGGCTGAGGGCGTCCTCGGCGCGGAACGGTCCGCTCCGCGTGCGCCTCAGGGCCTCGAGGCATCCGCCCACGCCGAGCTTCGATCCAAGCTCGTCGGCGAACGCCCGGACGTAGAAGCCGGCCGACACGACGAGGCGAATCGTGACGAGCGGGCCCTCCATCCCGACGAGCTCCAGTTCGGAGACCGTCACGGGCACCGGCGCGAGGCTCACCGGCACTCCGCGCCGCGCCTGTTCGTAGGCCCGCACGCCGCCTGTCAGTTTGGCCGAGAAGGCCGGCGGCGTCTGGGGCCAGGATCCCAGGAACGCCGGCAGCGCACGGGCCACCTCGGCCGCGTCCGGCGTCCGCGTCCCGGCCGGCGCCTCCGACACGACGCGCCCCGACGCGTCGAGGGTGTCCGTCGCGCGTCCGAGCCGGACGACGGCGCGGTACTCCTTGTCGCCGCCGCCCACGTAGCGCGCCAGGCGGGTGGCTTTCCCCACGACCAGGGGCAGCACGCCGGTGGCGAACGGGTCCAGGGTGCCCGTGTGCCCGATCTTCGCGCCGCCGGAGTGCCGCCGCACCGCGGCCACCACGTCGTGGGACGTGGGCCCCGCCGGCTTGTCGATGACGATGACGCCTCCGCGGCCGAGGTCCGGGCCGCCGCTCGCCTGTTCCATGGCCGGCCCGTCAGCGGCCGCCGCTGCGCGACGGCTCGGGCGCGGCAGACGCGATCTCCGGCCTGACGCGCTCGAGCACGCGGGACTTCACCTCGGCGAGGGTCCCCGTCAGCGTGCACCCGGACGCGTGCTTGTGCCCGCCGCCGCCGAAGCTTCTCGCGACGCGCCCCACGTCGACGTCGCCCTTCGAGCGGAGGCTCACGCGCCACTGGCCGGGGCCCGCCTCTTTGAAGAAGACCGCGGCCTGGACCGCCTTGACGCCCAGCGGCAGGTTGATCAGCCCGTCGGTCTCCGCGAGCGTGCCGCCGGACCGGGCGAGCGTCGCGTCGTCGAGCTGGAGAAGGGCCAGCCGGCCCGCGTCGTCGACTTCCAGGCTTTGCAGCACGGCGGCCTGCAGGCGCAGCCGGCCGATGGTGGAGCTGTCGAAGAGCGTCCGCGCCACGTGGACCGGGTCGGCACCGGCCTGGACGAGCCGGCCGCTCGTCGCGAAGGTCCGCGGCGACGTGCCGGGGTAGCGGAACGAGCCGGTGTCGGTCACGATGGCCACGAACAGCTGCGTGGCCATGTCGGCCGACAGGGGAACGCCCAGCTCCTCGATGATCGCGAACACCATTTCCCCGCACGCGGCCGCCGTGCCGTCGAACCACTGGACCGAGCCGTACCCCGTGTTGCCGGGGTGGTGGTCGACGTTGATGACGGGCAGGCCGTCGAAGCCGGAGAGGCCGGTGCGCGCGAGGTCCCCGCATTCGAGCACCACGACCGCCTCGCACCCGGCCGGCAGCGCCTCGCCGACTTCGATCTCGTCGGCGCCCGCGAACTCCGACAGCGGCAGGGGCGGCGGATCGCGATGCACGACCCGGGCTTCGATGCCCAGCTCCCTCAGCGCCCATGCGAGGGCGAGCGACGAGCCGATGGAATCGCCGTCGGGCCGGGTGTGCGACGTGACGACGACCCGGCGGTACCTGAGCAGCGCCTCGCACACGCGCCGGCAGGCGCCCGGGTCAGTCCAGGTCTGGGAGGTCATCGGTCGGCCGTTCCCCGGCCGCAGGCCGGCCGGAGGCGCCGTCGCGCTTCTGCACCGCGTCCTGCTCGTGGATGTCGTGGATGAGCTGCTCGATCCGCGCCTGGTGCTCGATCGACTGGTCGAATCGGAACTCGATGTCCGGCATGCGGCGGAGCCTCAGCCGGCCGGCGAGCTGGCGCCGCACGAACGGCTTCGCGCGCTCGAGCGCCCGGCCGGTTTCCTTCCGGGCGTCGCCCGCCGCCAGCGTCGTGTAGTAGATCCGCGCGATCTGGAGGTCCTTCGTCACGCTCACCCGCGTGAGGGTCACGAACCCGATGCCGCGGTCGTGCACCTCGCGGGCGAGGATGTCGCTCGTCTCCGTCCGGATCTGATCGCCGAGGCGATCGGGGCGGAATCCCTGTGCCATCGGTCCCTTCGTGCCCTCGACGGGCGGCCGGCGCCCGCGCGGCCCCGCCGCTCAGTCCGCGGGAGCCGCCGCGGCCAGCCGCTCCACCGTGAAGACCTCGATGACGTCGCCGATCTTGATGTCGTTGAAGCGCTCGAGGCCGATGCCGCACTCCGTGCCCGCCTTCACCTCGCTGACGTCGTCCTTGAACCGCCGCAGCGACGCGATCCTGCCCTCGTGCACGACCACGTGGTCGCGGACGAGCCGGACCTGCATGTCCGCGGTCCGCGCCACGCGGCCCTCGCTGACGATGCAGCCGGCGATCGTGCCGAACCTCGGCACCCGGAACGTCTCGCGCACCTCGGCGCTGCCGACGCGCACCTCGCGGAAAGTCGGCTCCAGGAGCCCGGCCATGGCCTTCTTGATCTCTTCGGTGACGTGGTAGATGACCGAGTGCTGCCGGACGTCCACGCCTTCGCGCTCGGCGAGATCGGCCGCGCTGCGATCGGGGCGCACGTTGAAGCCGATGATGACCGCGCCCGACGCCGACGCCAGCAGCACGTCGGACTGGTTGATGGCGCCGACCCCGGCGTGGACGATCCGGACTTTCACCTTCTCGTCCGACAGCTTCACGAGCGTGGCGGCCAGCACTTCGGCGGAGCCCTGGACGTCGGCCTTGACGAGGATCGGGAGCTCCTTGATGCTGCCCTCGGCGATCTTGTCCTTGAGGCCCTCGAGGGTCACGCGCGGCCCCTTCGTCCCGAGCGCGAGATCGCGGGCCTGGCTCTGGCGGTACGTGGCCACCTGCCGCGCCTTCGCCTGGTCCGCGATGACCTGGAAGGTGTCGCCGGGCGCCGGCAGGCCGGTGAGGCCCAGCACCTCGACGGGGGTCGACGGCGGCGCCGACTTCACGCCGCGGCCGCGGTCGTCGATGAGCGCGCGCACCTTGCCGACGACGGACCCGGCAATGACGGTGTCGCCCACCTGCAGCGTCCCGTTCTGCACCAGCACGGTCGCCACCGGGCCGCGCCCCCTGTCGATCTTGGCCTCCAGGACGGTCCCGTGCCCGGGCGCCTTCGGGTTGGCCTTCAGCTCCCCGATGTCCGTGACGAGCAGGATCATCTCGAGCAGCAGATCCAGGTTCTGCTTCTTCTTGGCGGACACCGGGACGGTGACCGTCTGGCCGCCCCACGCCTCGGGCATGAGGCCGAGGTCCGACAGGTCCTTCATCACCCGCTCCGCGTTGGCCTCGGGCTTGTCGATCTTATTGATGGCGACGATGATCGGCACGCCGGCGGCGCGGGCGTGGTCGATGGCTTCCCTGGTCTGCGGCATGACGCCGTCGTCGGCCGCCACGACCAGGACGACGATGTCCGTGACGCGGGCGCCGCGCGCGCGCATGAGCGTGAACGCTTCATGCCCCGGAGTGTCGAGGAAGACGACCGGCCGGTCGTTGACGGTCACCTGGTAGGCGCCGATGTGCTGGGTGATGCCGCCGGCCTCGCGCTCGGCGACCCTCGTCGTGCGGATCGCGTCGAGCAGCGTGGTCTTGCCGTGATCGACGTGGCCCATGACGGTGACGACCGGCGCCCGGGACACCAGGTCTTCCGGCCTGGCCTCCCCGGCTTCGACCTCCACGAGCTCTTCTTCGAAGCTGCGGAGCCGGACGTCGGCCCCGAACTCGCGGGCGAGCGAGGTGGCCGTTTCCGTGTCGAGCGTCGTGTTGATCGTCATCATGATGCGGCGGTCGAGCAGGCGCTTCAGGACGTCCTTCGCCCGGACGTCCAGCTTCTCGGCGAGTTCCTTGACGGTCATGCCTTCAGCCAGCGTGATCGTGCGCGTGATGGGCGGCGGCGCCTCGGCCACGGACGGGCCGGGAACCGTGTCGCGCGTGACGTCGCGCCGCGGGGCGCGGGCACCGGGCCGTCCCATCGGGCGCGGCGGCGGAGCCGGCCGACCGACGGCCGGTCTTGGCGGCGCCATGGGGGCGCCAGGACGGTACCCGGCGGCCGGCTGCGACCTGACGGGCTGGGAGGGCAGCGGGCGCGGACCGCCGGTAACCGGAGGCCTGGAGAGTCCGGGCGGCATCGGCCGCGCCGCAGGAGGAGCAGCCGGCCGAGTGCCGGCTGGCGCCTTGGCGCCTGCGTCCGCTCCCGCGCCTGGCGAGGCGGACGGAGCCTTCTGCCGGAGGGACGACGCCGGCTTCGGCAGCACAATCGTTCTCGCGGCAGGCGGCTCGACCGGCGGGGCCGCGCTCGTGCGGGGCTCCTCGACCCGCAGCCGAAGGGTCGGCGGAACGACGCGGCCCGTGCGGGGCGGCAAGCCGGTCGTCGGCGCGGCGGCCGGCTCCTCGGCCGCGGCCGGCGCCGGCTCTTCCGGCGCCGTCGGGGCGGGCGCGGCCGCCTCTTCCGCCAGGGCTGGCCCCGGGGCGGCGGCCGGCTCCGGCTCCGGGGCAGCCGCGACTGGCGGCGCCTGGACGTCCGCGGCCGGGGGAGCGGCGTCAGGCGGCGCCGCCGGCGCCGCTGGCGCGACCACCTCGGCGGGCGCGGCTTCCATGATTTCGACAACGGCCGGCTCGGCCCCGGCGGCAGGCGGGGCCGCGACGGCCGGGGCAGGCCCCTCGGCCGCAGGTTCGGGCGCGGCCTCCTCGGCGGACGGAGGCGGCGGCTTGACGGTCTTGACGAGGCGCGGCGGCGGCAGGGCCGGCTTGACCGGCGGGGGCGGCTCGGCCTTCCTGCTGGCGGCGGCTTTCTTGATTCTCGCCGCGGCCCCTTCGGCGAACATGTCGCCCGAAGGGAGCGCGATCCCCCGCTTCTTGGCCAGGCGCTCGACGAATTGGCGCGCGACCATCTCCTCGACGGTGCTGGAGGCGCTCTTGACGTCGATCCCGTGGTCGCGCTTCAGCAGGGCGACGATCTCCTGGCTCGACGTGTCGAGGAGCTCTGCGATCTTGTAGATCCGGACAGTGGCCAACGCTGACCTCTACGCTTGCGATTGTGGTTCCGTCTCGCCCCCGTCGTCCGCGGGCGCCGGCCCCGCCTCGACGGGGGCCTCGACGACACTCCTGGCCGATTCGAGCACGGCCTGCACCGTCTCCTCGTCCAGCCCGCACTCGACGAGCGCGAGCGGGCCGGCGGCAATCACCTGGCTCGGGGCGGCGTACCCCGCGGCGCGCAGCACCGCCACGACCTCGTCGTGGATGTCGGGCAGGCTCAGCTCCGCGGCGCGGGCGGACCCGTCCTCCGCGCCGCCCGGGACCTCGAGTCCCTCGAACTGCGCCTCGACTTCCTTCCGCTTCTCTTCCTCGCTCTTGATGTCGATGCGCCAGCCGGTCAGCTTCGCCGCCAGGCGGACGTTCTGGCCCTTCTTGCCGATGGCGAGCGAGAGCTGGCGGTCCTCGACGACGACCTCCATCACCTTCTCCTGCTCGTCCACGATGGTGACGCGCTGGACTTTCGCCGGGCTCAGGGCGTTCGTCACAAACAGCACCGGGTCCTCGGACCATTCGACGATGTCGATCTTCTCGCCGCGGAGCTCGCGGATGATGGCCTGGACGCGCGTTCCCTTCATGCCGACGCAGGCGCCGACCGGGTCCACGTCGCGCTCGCGGGAGTACACCGCGACCTTCGCGCGGTCGCCCGCCTCGCGCACGGCGCCCTTGATCACGACGGTGTTGTCGTAGATCTCCGGCACTTCCTGCTCGAAGAGCTTGGTGAGGAGCGCGGCGTCGGTGCGCGACAGCACGATTTGCGGCCCCTTCGTGTTGCGCGTGGCCGCCTTGATGACGGCGCGGACCCGGTCGCCCGGCGCGTAGCTCTCGGCCCGCGACTGCTCCTTGCGCGGCAGGACGGTCTCGACCCGGCCCACCTCGACGATGATGTCGCCGTTCTCGAACCGCTTGACCATGCCGGTGAGCACCTCGCCGACGCGCTCGTTGTACTCGGCGTAGATGTTCTCGCGCTCGGCCTCGCGGACCTTCTGGAAGATGACCTGCTTGGCCGTCTGGGCGGCGATCCGGCCGAAGCCCTCGGTGGGCTTGGGGAACTCCATCTCGTCGCCGACCTCGACGCTGGCGGCCACATCCTCGCCGTACGCCTCGGCGTAGATCGCCCTGGCGTCCTCGAGGGAGATCTCCGTGGAGGGGTTCTCCACCGCCTCGACCACGGTGCGCACCGCGACGAGATCGACCTGGCCCGTCTCGGGATTGAAGCGCGCCTTGAGGTTCTCGCCCTCCTTGAACACCTTGCGCGAGGCGGTGAGCACGGCGTCCTCGATGGCCGCGATGACCACCTCGGGCTCGATGCCCCGCTCCTTGGCGAGGGCCTCGATCGTCTGCTGGACGGGATTGCTGCTGCCTGCCATGCCTAGAACTCCACTTCGAGCCGGGCGCGCGCGATCCGCCCGCTCGGGATCCTCCTGACCGCGCCTGTTCCCGCCGCCACGAGCACCTCGTCGCCGTCCATGCCCTGCAATCGCCCTTCGACGTGCGTCTGGCCGTCCACGGGCCCGGCGAGGACGAACTTCGCCAGGCAGCCCGCGAAGCGCCTGTAGTCGTCCGGGCCGCGCAGCGGCCGGTCGAGGCCCGGCGACGACACCTCGAGGGTGTAGCGGCGCCCGATGAGGTCCTCGACGTCGAGCAGCGTCCCGACCTCGCGGCTCACGAACTGGCAGTCGTCGATCGTCACCCCGTCGGCGTCGCCGGCCCCGCCGGCCCGCCCGGCGTGCACGGGCGCGCCGGGCCTGTCGAGCACGATGCGCAGCGTCCACCCGCGGGCCTCGCGGCGGAACTGGACGTCGAACACGTCGAGCCCCCGCGACGCGGCCACGCGCTCCGCGAGGGCGCGAATGCGCTCGATCTGCCCGCCGGCCTCCGGACCGCCCACGCCGAACCTCCCCTGAAACGAAAAAAGTGGGCTCGAGCCCACTTCAAGGGTCTCAGATGGGACTTACGAAGCACTTCAGTATATCACCCGCCCGTCCGCCCGGGCAACGGCTCCACGACGAGGTCGTAGTCCCGGAACGCCACGACCCGGCCGTCCAGGAGGTCGCCGGCCCGCGCGCGTCCCGGGGCCGCGCCGGTCAAATAGACGCAGCCGTCGATCTCGGGCGCCTGGCTCTCGAGCCGGCCGCGCAGCACCAGGCCGTGCTCCGGGGACGCCCCGTCCACCATCAGCCTGACGGCCTCGCCGATCCGCCGCCGGTGGGCCTCGCGCACGAGGCGCTTCTGCAGGCCCATGATCGCGTTCCGGCGCGCCCGTTTCACGCTCGCCGGCACGTCGTCGACGCGGCGGTAGGCGGGGGTGCCCTCCTCGTGCGAGTAGGCGAACACGCCCAGGTGATCGAAGCGGACGTCGCGCACGAAGCTCGCGAGCTCCTCGAACTCGCCGGGCGTCTCGCCGGGGAAGCCGACGATGAGCGTCGTTCGCAGGGCCACGCCCGGCACGCGCGCCCGGATGCGATCCAGCAGCCGCCGGTAGGTTGTCCCGCTGCCGGGCCGCTTCATCCGCCGGAGCACGCCCGGCGCGGCGTGCTGCAGCGGCAGGTCCACGTACTTGCAGATCTTCGGGGACTCCGCCATCACGTCGAGCACGTCGTCGCCGATGGTGGTGGGATAGAGGTAGAGGAGGCGGACCCACTCGAGGCCGTCCACGCGCTCCAGCCGCCGCAGCAGCCTGGCCAGGGCGCCGCGCTCGCCGCGATCGGCGCCGTAGCGGCTCGTGTCCTGCGAGACCAGCAGGACCTCGCGCACGCCGCGCTCCGAGAGCGCCCTCGCCTCGGCGAGGATCGACGAGGCGGGGCGGCTGCGGTACGGGCCCCGAAGCGAGGGGATGACGCAGAACGCGCACGAGCAGCTGCAGCCTTCGGCGACCTTCAAGTACGCGTAGTGCGGGGGGGTGGCCAGCGTCCGCGGCGCGCCGGCGGGCGGGAGGTAGCCCGGCGCGCGGCGCCGGGCGGGAGTCCCCGAGACGGCCCGGACGATGTCGGCCACTTCGCCCGTGCCCAGCACGGCGTCGATCTCGCCAATCGCCTCGCTGAGGCGGTCGCGGAACCGCTCGGCGAGGCAGCCCGCCACCACGAGCCGCCGGCAGCGGCCCCCGGACTTGAAGCCCGCCATCTCGAGGACCGCGTCCACCGACTCCTGCTGCGCCGATTCGATGAACGCGCAGGTGTTGACGACGATCACCTCGGCCTCCGACGCCTCCGCCGTGACGTCGTGCCCGGCCTGCCGAAGCAGGCCGAGCATGAGCTCCGAGTCCACGAGGTTCTTGGGGCAGCCGAGGGAGACGAAGCCGATCTTCATGGGTGACATCCGAGGCGCGCCAGGCGCCGGGGACTCGGCGCCCGGCGCCGGTCCGGCGCGGCTCCCGCCGCGTGGGCGGCGCGGCCGCCGCGACGGTCCCGCCGGCCGGCGCCTGGCCCCTAGGGATACAGCCTGTTGAGCGTGCGGGGGTACGGGATCGCCTCGCGCAGGTGATCGAGGCCGCAGATCCAGGCGACCACGCGCTCGATGCCCATTCCGAACCCGCCGTGTGGAACCGATCCGTACCGCCGAAGATCGAGGTACCACTGGAACGCCTCGGGCGGCAGGCCGTGCTCCTGAATGCGGCGCACGAGGAGATCGTAGTCGGCGATGCGCTGGCTGCCGCCGATGATCTCGCCGTAGCCCTCGGGCGCGAGCACGTCCACGCACAGGGCGACCTCGGGCCTGCCCGGGGCCGGCTCCATGTAGAACGCCTTGACCGCCGACGGATAGTGCGTCACGGCCACCGGCCTCTCGAAGGCGCTGGCCAGCAGCGTCTCGTCGGGCGCCCCGAAGTCGCCGCCCCATTCGAAGCGCTGGCCCTTCCCGTTGAGGATCGCCACGGCCTCGTCGTAGGTGATGCGCGGGAACGGCTTCCTGACGAGCTCCAGCTTCGACGTGTCGCGCTCGAGCCGGCGCAGCTCGGGCTGCCGCCGCTCCAGCACGCGCGCGACGACCGAGACGACGAGATCCTCGGCCAGTTCGACGATGTCGTCCAGCGTGGCGTAGGCGACCTCGGGCTCCACCATCCAGAACTCGCTCAGGTGTCGCCGGGTCTTCGACTTCTCCGCGCGGAACGTCGGCCCGAAGCAGTACACCCGGCCGAGGGCCATCGCGTTGGCTTCGTTGTAGAGCTGCCCGCTCTGCGTGAGGTAGGCCGTCGCGTCGTCGAAGTACCGGACCGGGAAGAGGGTGGTCGTGCCTTCGCAGGCCGCCGGGGTGAAGATGGGCGCGTCGGCGAGCACGAAGCCGCGATCGTCGAAGAACGCCCGAACGGCCGAGACGACTTCCGCGCGCACGCGCAGGACCGCGCTCTGGCGCTCGCTCCGGATCCAGAGGTGCCGGCGATCCATGAGGTAGTCCACGCCGTGTTCCTTCGGCGTGATCGGGTAGTCGGCGGACTCGCCGACGACCTCGAGCGCCGCCACGTCGAGCTCGAACCCGCCAGGGGCGCGACCGTCGGCCCGCACCGTGCCGGAGACGATGAGCGCGGTTTCCTGCGTGAGGTGGTCCGCGCGCAGGAAAGACGGCTCGTCGACGGCGGCCTTCGACATGACGGCCTGGATGAAGCCGCTGCCGTCGCGGATCGTGAGGAAGTGGATCCTGCCGCTCGAGCGGCGGGCGTGCAGCCAGCCGCGGATGACCACGCGCTCGCCTTCGTGGCGCGCGATGTCCTCGATGTAGGCGATCGTGCCCTCGTGTGCCATGCCTCGCTCCAGGCTGCGGCCCCGGCGCGTACGGCCGCCGGCGCCCCGCGGCAGCGCCGCCGCCGCCCGGCCCTCATTGTAGCTGACCGCGCGGCCGGCCTAGGGCCGGAGCTCGCCGACGTAGCGGCCGAGCAGCTCCTGCAGCCGCGCGAACCGCTCGTGCTTCGAGAGGGTCGCCCGCGCGTAGTGGAGGGTCCGCGGCATGTACTGGATGTAGACCGGGTTCCGGCGCGTCGCCGTCTGGTAGCCGAACGTGCCGAGGGCCTTGAGGTTCCGCTGCAGGGCCATCAGATCGAAGCGCCGCCGGAACTCCGCCGCGCTTCCCTCCGGCGCCGTCCCGCCGCGCAGCGCGAGGAAGTAGGCCAGGGAGTCCTCGACCGCCGCGTCGTCGATGTCGACGTACGAATCGCGGAGCAGCGAGGCGAGGTCGTACGTGTCCGGCCCCATCCGCGCGTCCTGGAAGTCGATGATGAAGAGCCGCCCCTCGCGCAGCATCAGGTTCCGGCTGTGGTAGTCGCGATGGCACAGCACGCGCGGCTCGCCCGCCAGTTCTTGCGCGATCTGCGCGAACTCCCCGGAGAGCGCCTCGCGGTCGGAGGCCGCGATCTCGGCCCCGCGGTAGGCGACGACGAAGTGCTTGACGAAGAAGTCGAGCTCCCACGTGAGCTTCTCGACGTCGAAGGCGACGCCGTACGGCACGTAGCGATCGGACGCCAGCTCGGCGCCCCGGCGCTGGATGGCGGCGATGAACGCGATCGCCTGGCGGTAGAGCGCCGCGTGCTGGTGCGGCCGGGCGGCGCCGAGGTGCGCCTGGAGCGTCACGTCGCCGAGGTCCTGCTGCTCGAGGATGCCCAGGTCGTCGGCGTGCCCGAGGATGGCCGGGATCGGCACCGGCACCTGCGCGAGGAGGCCGGCCACATTGACGAACGGCAGCGTGTCGTAGCTGAACGGAGCGGCGTGCAGCGCCAGCACGATGCTGGCGCCGTCGCGCCGGATCACCCGGAAGTAGCGGCGATCGGAGGCGTCGCCCGTCAGCGGCACCACGAGCGCCCGGGGAGGCGCGAGCCCGGCGCGCTCCAGGTACCGCGTGATCGCCTCCGGAAGCGGCACGTCAGGCGTGGACTTCAGCGTCGCCATGATCTGGCTCCTTCAGGGCGCCGGCGCGGGCCGCCGGGCGTCCAGCGGCGCGATCAGCAGGTCGCCCAGCCGCGTTTCGCCGGGGCCCGGTTCCCGCTCCGGCTCCCGCACCACGACGCGCCGCGCCAGCCGCGCGCCGGGCGGCACGGCCGCGCCGTCGGCGACGACGCACTCGTCGAGGACGGCGCCGCGGGCCACCCGGACATCATCCCACAACACCGATCGCGTCACCGCCGCCCCGTCCTCCACCACCGCCCGCGCGCCCGCGATGACGCCGCCGGCGCCCTCCGACCGCGCGATGCCGAGACACGTTGCCAGATAATCGGCGGCCGTCCCGATGTCGAAGAAGGCGGCGGTCGACGCGAAGGCCCGGACCGCCCCCGGGACGCGCGCCACGAGGTCCCGGTAGAGCCCGTTGATTGTCTCGCACGGGACGTCCGGATCGACGTTTCGGAAGACGCCGGCGTCGACCGCCTGCACGCCGATGAAGAGCCAGCCGCGGTTCTCCGGCCCGGGACGCGCAAACCCGGTCACGCACCCGTCCGCGCCGACGTCCACGCCGCCGTAGCGCAGGGGGTCCGGGTGCGGCACGACGGCCAGCGTCACCGACGCGCCGCTCGCCACGTGCCGCGCCGCCAGCGCCGCCACGTCGAGGTCGGTCAGCGTGTCGCCGTTGACGATCAGGAAGCGGTCGGCGGCGAGCAGGGGCAGCGCGCGCGCGGGGCCGCCGCCGCTGCCGAGGAGCGTCGGCTCCTCCGAATAACGGACGCGGACGCCGAACGCCGTCCCGTCGCCGACGGCCGCGCGGACGCTGCCGGGAAGGTGGTGCAGGTTCAGCACCGCGTCGCGCACGCCGGCGCCCGACAGCCACCGCAGGATCCGTCCGGCCAGCGGCACGCCCGCCACGGGCAGCGCCGGCTTCGCGCGCACGGCCGACAGCGGGAGCAGCCGCGTGCCGAGGCCAGCCGTCAGCACCATGGCCGGCCACGCCAGGCCGCGCACGACGCGGGAGGAGGGCATCGCGGTCACGTGATGCGATCGGGATCGTCGAACACCATGTGAGCGCCCCTGAACCCCAGGGCCTCGCGGTTCTTCAGGAAGAGCGCATGGTACGACTCGAGAATGTAGTCCGACCGCGTCCGCCCCAGCGCGGCGGCGGTCTTCGAGATCCCCTGCTCGGTGCCCTCGACCTCGACGAACGTGCCGATCGGCGTTTCGTCGACCGCGATGACGACGCCCTCGGCCGCGTACTCCTCGCGGTACTTCTGGTACCGGAACCAGACGCGCAGGCCCAGTCGCTCGAGGACCAGGCTCAGCACGGCGCCGTCGGCGACGCCGGTCTCGAGCTCCTCGCGCAGCTTCATCGGCCCCGGCCGGACCGGGCCCTTGAAGGTGAGGGCGCTGCGCTCGCCTTCGCGCCGGACGCGGAGCACCGAGCGCTGCCGGCGGAGCGCCTCGTCGTCTGTGTCGAAGAGCGCGTCGTCCTGCAGCCGCCGCGGGCGGAAGAGCCTGGCGCCGGCGGCGAGGACCGCCGCCCTCGCTTCGTCCGGCGCGGCGAACCGGAGCTTGATCTCGCGCTCGAGCGATTCCGCCATGATGGGTCCGCGCCCAGTTTACCGCGTCCTGAACAAGAGGACCTTGTGCGTGCTGCCGAGCCCGCCAGGCATGATCAGCGTCTTCAGCGCCAGGCGGTCCCGCGCCCGGTCCGGCGCGTCCAGTTCCGCGGCCAGGCCGCTGCGCTCCAGCAGGTCGAGCAGGAACCGGGTTTGGTCCGCGGCGAGGACCGTCTCGAGGCCGGCCGCTTCGGCCGTGCGCCTGACCGACGTCAGATCGACGTGCGTCGTCAGATCCTGCTGTCCGGGATCGGCCAGCCATGCCGGGCGCCCGTCGGAGGAGGCCGCGCCGGGCGTCTCGGCCTGGTGCCCGCGGTACGCCGTCAGCGTGCCCCGCCGCCGCGCGCCGGAGAACAAGGCGGAGGACTCGTGGCCGTAGTCGACGAGCAGCAGGAAGCCGCGGCGCAGGCGGCGCGCCGCGTCGGCGACCCACGCCATGGCCGCGAGATTGACCTCGGCGCGCCATCCCGTCTCGAGGACGGCCCCGGCGTCGGCCAGGTACGCCTCGAGGCGGGGTGTCGAGGGCGGACCGAGGCGCTCGACGAGCCGCCCGTCGCGCAGATCGACGTAAACCTCGAGGAGGCCGTGCGCCCCCATCTCGACCACGTGGACCGGGAAGGCGTCGAGCAGCTCGTTGGCGTAGAGGATGCCGTCGATGACGGGGGGGAGCGCCTCGCCCGACGAGGCGAGCCGCCCTGCGTGCCGGCCGAGGACATCGTGATGGGCGGCCCTGGCGGCGGCGCTCCGGTCGACCAGATGCAGACGCAGCGCCCGGTAGAACGCCGGGTGGCGGGATGCGGCCGCGGCGAGCACGTCGGCGGCGAGGCGGCCGTTTCCGGCGCCGGCTTCCACCAGGTCAATCCGATCGCGATCCAGGCCCGCCGCGGCGTCGAGCCACAGGGCCTCGAACCCGGAAGCCAGCAGGGCGCCGAACAGCGGGCCGACGTCCACGCTGGTGAAGAAATCGCCCGCGCGGCCCGATCGCCGGTCCGCGCGGGCGTAGTAGCCGGCCCCCGGCGCGTAGAGCGCCAGGTCCATGAACTCGGCCGCCGTGATCGGACCCCGCTGCCTGATGCGGCCGGCGACCAGCGCGCCGCAGCCGGAGTCCGTCATCGCCCGGCCGCCGCCGTCATTCCTTCGTCACGATGACGAAGGTCTCCTGCCCGGACTTCCACAGGAGCATCCGCGCCGCGCCGCCGCTCCGGATCGCCCTGAGCGCCCGCGAGGCCTCCGAGACGGTCTCCACGGCCTGGCCGTTGATCTTCAGGATCACGTCGCCCGCGCGCAGCCCCTCGCGGTAGGCCGTCGAGGTCCGTTCCACGTCGGTGATGAGCGCGCCCCGCGTTCCCGACGGGACCTCGAGGCGGCGCGCCATCTCGGAGCCGAGCGGGCCGAGGGTGATGCCGAAGCCGCTCCCGACGGCTTCTTCAGGCGGACTGCTGGGCCGGCCGCCGCCCTCGCTTTCGAGATCGAGCTCCTCGACGGTGACCGACAGGCTCTTCTCGGCCTTGTCGCGGATGACGCGCACGGGGACCGTCGTGCCGGGCTTGGTGGCCATCACCAGCTGGACCAGCACGGTGCGGTTCGCCACCGGCTTGCCGTTGAACTGCACGATGACGTCGCCCGGCTCGATGCCGGCCTTCGCGCTCGGGCCGCCAGGCGTCACCACCGACACAAGGGCGCCCTGGCGCGCTTTCAGCCCGAACTCGCCGAGCGCGTCGCGCGGCACGTCGCGCACCTGGAGCCCGATGCGCCCGCGGACCACCTTGCCCGTCTCGAGCTGGGGCAGGACGTCGCGGACCGCCTTGATGGGGACCGCGAAGCCGATGCCGATGTTCGCCGGCGCCTGGCCGTTCGTGTAGATGGCCGTGTTGACGCCGATGACCTCGCCGCGCAGGTTGAGGAGCGGCCCGCCGGAGTTGCCGGGATTGATCGCCGCGTCGGTCTGGATGACCTCTTCCCAGCGCTGATCGGCCATCTGCATCGGCCGCCCGATCGCGCTGACGACGCCGACGCTGATCGTGTGGCTGAGGCCGAAGGGGTTGCCAATCGCCATGACCCAGTCGCCCGGGGCGATCTGCGTGGAGTCGCCGAGCCTGGCTTCCTGGAGCGGATGCGGCGGCATCGTCGTCAGCTTCAGCAGGGCGCTGTCGGTGAGCTGATCGCGCCCGACGATGGTGGCCGGGTAGGCCTCCCCGTCCTCGTCCCCGAAGAACGCGACCTCGATCTTGGTCGCGCCTTCCACGACGTGGTTGTTCGTGAGGATGTAGCTGTCTTTGCTGATGATGAAACCCGTGCCGGCGGCCTGCGTCACTTCGTCCCGGGGCTTCCGTTCGCCCTGCTGGGGCAGGCCGAAAAAGCGCCGCAGCATGTCGTCCTGGCCGAAGAAGTCCGTCATGTCCTGGGTCCGGCGCTTCGCGATCGTCCGGATGTTCACGACGGTCGGCGTCATCGCCTTGGCGATCTCGCGAAACGTCTGGGCGTCGATGGCCCCCGTGATCGGCGCGCTGACGCCGACCTGGGGCGTGAGCGTGACCGCCTCGGACCGAGGGGAGAGACCGAGCCGCGAGGCGAGCACCATCCCCACGGCCAACGACGCCGCCGCGATGAGCCCCGCATAGAAAATCGTGGTCTTGCGATTGGACATTGCGTGCCTCCACCGCACTCCTGCCCGCTAGTATACCCATCCACCGCGGGCCTTCTTCTTCTTTGACGTGCGGCCGGGCCGGCCGGTTTTCGGCCGCCGGGGGCCCGCCCGCGCGCAGCCGGCGGGCAGCGGGAGGCCGACGGCCGGGGAGGGGCCCCGGACGTCCTATAATCGAGCACAGGGGGGCAGCCGGCCCAATCGGCCCGGCGTCGCTCCCGCGGGGACGCGTCGTGTACAAATCGCTCGCCGGGACTCTCGCGCTCATCCTGACCACGGCCGCGCTTGCGGGCCAGGCCCCGACGCCGGTGACGCCGCCGCGCCCGGATGCCCAGGTTCCGCCAATCACGTTCCGCGCCGAGGTGGACTTCGTCGAGGTCGACGCGGTGGTCCGCGACGCGCAGGGCGGCTTCGTGCGCGACCTGAGGCAGGAGGAGTTCCAGGTCTTCGAAGACGGCGTGCCGCAGACGGTCACGGCGTTCTCGCTTATCGACATTCCCATCGTCCCGGCGGAGCGGGCGATGTTCGCGGCGCAGCCGATCGAACCGGACGTCCGCTCGAACGAGGGGAGCGGCGGCGGCCGCCTGTACGTGCTCCTGCTGGACGACCTGCACACGGCGTTCCAGCGGTCCATCCGCGTGAGGGAGGCCGCGAAGCAGTTCATCAGCCGCAACCTCGGGTCCAACGACCTCGTGGCCGTCGTCCACACCAGCGGCCGCACCGACGCCGCCCAGGACTTCACCAACAGCCGGCGGCTGCTGACGCAGGCCGTGGACAAGTTCATGGGCCGGAAGCTCCGGTCGGCGTTCCTGAACCGGCTGGACGTGTACAACCGGAACCGCGTGACCGGCAGCACGACGACGATTGCCGACGCCGAGGAGGCCGAGCGGCTGCACCACGCACGGAGCCTGCTTGCGACGGTGAAGAACCTGTCCGAGTGGCTGGGAGGGATCCACGGCCGCCGGAAGGCCGTCATCCTCATGGGCGAGGGGCTCGACTACGGCATCCTCGGCTCGGTGATCTCGTCCGAGCTGACAGAGACCTCGACCAGCAGCTCGACTGACGGCGGCCTCGGGACGCCGCCGCAGACGCGCGTGCGGCCGAACCGCGGCGACGGCTACACGCTCCTGACCGAAACCCGGGAGGCCATCGACGCGGCGACCCGCTCCAACGTCAATATCTACGCGATCGATCCGCGCGGGCTCGCCGTGCCCGACGAGGAGCGGATCACGGAGGCGGGCGTCCTGCCCGACGATCCGTTCCTCGGCATCCGGCCCACCGATCTGGCCGACGAGCTCCGGACGTCGCAGGACAGCCTCCGCGTGCTGGCCGGCGAAACGGGCGGCTTCGCGTCGATCTCCAGCAACGACTTCGCGCCGGCGCTGGATCGCATCGTCGCCGAGAACAGCTCCTACTACATGCTCGGCTACCACCCGACCAACGACAAGCGCGACGGGCGGTTCCGCCGCATCGAGGTGAAGCTGACCCGGCCGGGCCTGGACGTCCGGGCGCGGCGGGGGTACGGCGCGCCGAGCGGGCGGGCGGCGAAGAGCCGGAAGGTCGAGGCCGCCGCGCTGACATCGCCTGAACTGCGGGAGGCGCTGGACAACCCGGTCCAGACCTCCGACCTGCGGTTCTCGCTGTTCGCCGGCACGATGAAGGGATCCGGGAGCAAGACGGCGGTGACCATCGTTTCCCAGTTCCTGGGCCGGGACATCGCCTTTGCTCCCAGCGACCAGCGGTTCACGAACGCGCTCGAGATCTCCTACGTCGCGATCGACCAGCACGGCAAGGTGGCCGGCGGCAACCGCGAGCGCGTGGACCTCTCGCTGACACGGGCGACCTACGAGCGCGCGCTGCAGAACGGGTTCCGCCTGCAGTCAGGCTTCGAACTGGCGCCGGGCCGGTACCAGCTCCGCGTGGCCGCGCGGGAGGGCGGCGGCAAGCTGGGGTCGGTCCATTACGACCTGGAGGTGCCGGACTACCGCAGGCCCCTCTTGTCGCTGAGCAGCCTGGTGCTCAGCTCGAGCGAGGCGGGCGCCGTGCCGACCGCGGGCGCCATTCCGGAGTTCGCCCGGGCCCTTCCAGGTCCGCCGACGACCGCGCGCACGTTCAGGCCCCACGAGGAGATCGCGCTCCTCGCGGAGGTGTACGACAACGACGCCCGCCAGGCGCACACGGTGTACGTGACGACGGCGCTCAGGGCCGAAGGCGGCGGCGTGGCGGTCTTCTCGAACGAGGAGTCGCGATCGAGCCGCGAGCTCGGCGGGAAGAAGGGCGGCTACGGCTTGACGGTCCGCATTCCCCTCAAGGGGCTGGCCCCCGGACTGTACGTGCTGAAGGTGGAAGCCAGGTCGAGCGTGCGCGACACCAGCTCCGTGAGCCGCGAGGTGCAGATTCGGGTGGCGGAGTGAAGCGCGAAGACAGTCCGGGCGCCGGGGTCCGCGCAAGCCGGCGCCCGCACGCGGCAAGGGCGCAGGAGCCTAGAACTCCTTCATCTGCTTGACCTTCACCTTCCCGTTCGCGTGGGAGAAGGTGTAGCTGTTGCGGTCCATCTTGGTGTCCCGCGGCGTCAGCAGCGTCAACTCGGCGGTTTCGAGCGGCGCCAGCGGCTTCTTCAGGCGGTCCTTCGAGCCGGTCACCGGGTTCCCGGCCTTGTCAAACCAGTACTCCTCGACCTTGAGCCCGGCGATCGAGCCGGTGGTGGAGAGGTTCTTCACCTTGATGACCGTCTTGACCATGCCGGCCTTGTAATCGACCGTCGTGACGGGCTTGAGGTACCCAACCTCGACGTCGCCGCGCAGAGCCGGGTAGACCTTCTCCTGCGCCGCCAGCGCCGCGACGCCGATGCTCACGATTGCGACTGTCAGGACAACCTTGACTAGGCGAGCCATACTCCCTCCAGGAGGCCAATCGTACCAGATCGGACACCCTTCCAATTCAATTATACCTCACCGTTCCACTCTTCAGGCTCGGAGGCGGCGGAGCGGTGCACCTCCAGGTGCCACTTGCCCCCGCCCCAGGGCTCGATGACCTCGGTGACGACGACATCGACCAGGATTTCCGCGAAACTCCGCGACTCGGGATCGCTCTCCAGGTGGTAAGCGGCGTCGTCCCAGACGAAGGTGGGGTAGAGGGTGAGCGTCAGGAACAGATCGTAGCCGTCGTCGATGACGATGAGCTGCCCGCAGGGGCGCTTCAGCGTCGAGTGGTAGACCAGGTACTTCTCCGCGCTGTGGGCGCGGATGTAGCGCTTCAGCACGAACTCCTTCGCGACGATGTCCTCGACGGCGATCTTCTTGTCCCAGCAGTCGGGGCAGTAGCGCTCGTCACCACGGGGCTCGGACACGTCCTTCGCCCCGCAGAGCGCGCACCGCGCCCGCTCGGCGGCCTTCCTCGACATGCGCGCCATCTTATCACTGCCTCTTGTCCCGCGCTCCCCGCGCCTACTACGATCTCCCCATGGAGCGTCCCGCCCACCTCGGCCTGCGCCACCTCGCCCTCAACGTCCGCGACGTGAGAATGATGCGGGCGTTCTACGTCGACGTGCTCGGCTTCCGGGTCGAGTGGGAACCGGATCCGGACAACGTCTACCTGACTTCGGGCCGCGACAACCTGGCCCTGCACCGTGCGGAGGGGAACGCGGAGGCGGCCCGTCCCGGGGCCCTGGATCACCTCGGCTTGATCGTCGGGTCGGCCGGCCTGGTGGACGCGTGGGCGGCGTACCTCGACGAGAGGGGCGTGCCTCTTGACACGCGGCCGAAGACCCATCGAGATGGGGCCCGTTCCTGCTACTTCAGGGACCCGGAGGGCAACCGGGTGCAGATCCTCCATCACCCCCCGATCAGCCCCCTCGGCTGAAGGGGCCAGGATCAGGGCCCGGCTGCTTCGCCTGGAAGCGGGGCCAGGGCCGGCGTGCCGGGGCCTGGCCCGGCCAGGGCGTCAATCCCCGAGCCCGACGCGCATCGTCGACATGATGGCGGGCAGGTATAGCTCCTCGGCGTACTGCTTCATCATCCGACGGGTCGTGTAGGCGGGCATGGTGCTCCGGATGGCTTCCTTGACCACGCGAAGCCACGCCCGCGGCACATCGTGCGCGTCCCGGTCGTAGAAGGTGGGGATGACCTGCTCCTCCAGCAGCGCGTAGAGGGCCTCGGCGTCCGCCGCGTCCACGGCCTCCTGGTCCGTGCCGTGCGCCTTGCCCTGGATGAGCCAGCCGTTGGCGCCGTTGAACCCCTCGGCCCACCAGCCGTCGCCAATGCTCAGGTGGGGGATGCCGTTGATGGCCGCTTTCATGCCGCTCGTGCCGCTTGCCTCCATCGGCTTCCGCGGGTGGTTGAGCCAGACGTCGCAGCCGTGCACGAGGTACTGGGCGAGGTGGAGATCGTAGTCGTCCACGAAGGCGATGCGGCCCCCGAAGGCCGGGTCGGCCGCGCGCCGGTAAACCTGCTGCAGGTGGTGCTTGCCCTGGTCGTCGGCCGGATGGGCCTTGCCCGCGAAGACGATCTGCACGGGACGCCTCGCCGCCGAGAGGATGGACGCCAGCCGGGCCGCGTCGTGGAAGATCAGGTCGGGCCGCTTGTAGCCGGCGAACCGACGCGCGAACCCGATGGTCAGCGCCGACTGATCCAGCAGCGTGCCGGCCGCCACGACCTGCGCCGCGCTCACTTTGTCGTGCGTCCAGCGCTTCCTGGCCCGGTCCTGGATGGATCTGAAGAGCTCGGCCTTCATCGACAGCCGGACCCTCCAGAGGGCCTCGTCCGGGATGTCGAGGACGCGGTCCCAGAACTCCGGCTCGTCGAGCCGATCCCGCCACTCGGTGCCGAAGCTGTCGTCGAAGAGCTTGCCGAGGGGCGCGGCGACCCAGGTGCTGGCGTGGACGCCGTTGGTGATCGCCTTGATGGGCAGCTTCTCAGCGGGGGTCCCGGGCCAGATGGACGTCCACATCCGGCGGGTGACCTCGCCGTGCGGCTGGCTCACCGCGTTGATGCCGGCCGCGGTCCGCAGCGCGAGCGCCGTCATGTTGAACTGCGTTCCGCCTCCGTTGTCGTAGGAGCCGAGCGCCATGAGGCGGTCCCGGAAGGCCCCCAGGCTGCTTCCCCAGGCCCCGGCGAGGTGCGTTTCGACAAGCTGGAACGGGAACGCGTCGTGTCCGGCCGGCACGGGCGTGTGGGTCGTGAACACCGTTGTCGCCCGGACCTGCTCCAGCGCCGCGTCGAAGGTCGAACCCTGCTCCAGGTGATCCCAGATGCGCTGCAGGGTCACGAAGGCCGCGTGCCCCTCGTTGAGATGCCAGACCGTCGGCTCGATGCCCATGGCCCGCAGCGCGCGGACGCCGCCCAGGCCCAGCACGATCTCCTGCTGGATCCGGGTCTCCTGGTTGCCGCCGTACAGCCGCGCCGACAGCTCGCGGTCCCACGGGGCGTTCTCTTCGAGCCCGGTGTCGAGCAGCAGCAGCGAGACCTTGCCGACCTTCACCTGCCACACGAGCGCCTTGACGGTGCTGGTGCCGAGCGGCACCTCGACGAGGCAGCGTTCTCCGGCCGGGGTGACGGCGGGCCGGACCGGCGCGTCGTCCCAGTCCAGGTGCTCGTAGGTCTCCTCCTGCCAGCCCTCCGCGGAGACCCGCTGGTGGAAGTAGCCCTGCGGATACATGAACCCGACGCCGACGAACGGCATCCCCAGGTCGCTCGCTTCCTTGCAGAAGTCGCCGGCGAGGACGCCGAGGCCGCCCGCGTAGATCGGCAGCGACTGGTGCAGCGCGAACTCCGCCGAGAAGTACGCGATGGTCTTGGCGGCCGCCTCGCCATGCGTCAGGGCCCACCAGGTTTCGCGCGAGGCCCGCGCCGCCCGCAGGTCGCGGATGGCATCGTCGTAGAGCGCGAGGAAGGCGCGGTCGCGGGCGACGGCGTGAAGCCGCTCCGGGGCGATCTGCCGCAGCATGCTCACCGGGTTGTGCGCGGTGGCCCGCCAGAGCGGATAGTCCATGCGGCGGAAAAGGCTCCGGGCGCGGAAATGCCAGCTCCACCACAGGTCCGACGCCAGCTCGCCGAGGTCCTTGATCCGTTCGGGGAGCGCGGGAAACGAGGACGTCATGGAGAATGCAGCCTTTGTTTCGTTCGGGTCAAAATCACAATCGTACCAGCGGGCGGCGCCGGGCGTCAACCGCCCTCCGGGCCCCGGCCGCATTGTCGCCGCGAGGGCCCCTGAGTACAATCGGCCGGTCCGTCTCCCTGGAGTAGATGATGCCCAAACGCCTGAGCCGCCGCGAGTTCGTCCTGTCGAGCGCCGCCGTTGCCACAGCCGCCGCCGCCCGGGCCGCCGGCGCCGATCGCCCGGCGCCGTCTCAGGCGCCCGCGGTGATGATCAGGAAGACGGTGAACCCGGTTGTCATCTCGTCGAACAACGGGAACATCTACAAAAACGGGGGCGACGTCACGGGCGTCGCGAAGGCCTTCGGCCTGATCGCCGGCGGCTCCGACGTCCTCGACGCGCTCATCGCCGGCGTCAATCTCTGCGAACTCGATCCGCTCGACGTCAGCGTCGGCTTCGGCGGCCTGCCGAACGCGGACGGCGTGGTGCAGCTGGACTCGTCCTGCATGCACGGCCCGAAAAAACGGGCAGGCGGGGTCGCGTGCCTGGAGGGCGTCCGCACGGCGTCGCGCGTGGCCAGGGCGGTCATGGACGAGACCGATCACCACCTCATCGTCGGGCAGGGCGCGCAGGACTTCGCGCGCAGGCTCGGCTTCCCGATCGAAGCCGACCTGACCACGGAGCGGTCGCGGCGGCTCTGGCTTGAATGGAAGCGCCGGACGGACGGCGAGCATTACCTCGACCCGGTCCGGCGCTCGGAGGCGTTCTACCGGACGGGGCTCGAGATGGTCCGGGACGGCCTCATCGAGTTCGATCACTTCTGGGGCACCATCAACTGCAACGGGATCGGCCCCAAGGGCGAGATCTGCGGCGTGACCACGACCAGCGGCCTCGCCTGGAAGATCCCGGGGCGCGTGGGCGACTCGCCGATCCTGGGCGCCGGCCTCTACGTGGACAACGATGTCGGCGCCGCCGGCTCCACGGGGCGCGGCGAGGCCAACCTCTACAACCTCTGCTCGTTCCTCATCGTCGAGAACATGCGGCGGGGGATGGGGCCGAAGGACGCCGGCATGGAGGCGCTGCGCCGCATCAGGGCCAACACCGTCGAGCAGCGACTGCTCGACTCGAAGGGCGAGCCGAGGTTCCAGATCCAGTTCTACGTGCTGAACGCCAAGGGCGAGTACGCGGCGGTGTCGATGTACCCGTCGAAGTTCGCCGTGTGCACCGAGCAGGGCCCGCAGTCGCTCGACTGCGACGCGATGTTCCCGGGCCGCCCGGAGCCGGCCTGACGCCCGCGCGCCCGGGACGGCTGCGTCAGCGCCGGCGGCCTTCGAGCAGGGCGCGGACGCGGTCCACCGGGATCGCGTCCACGGTCAGGCCGTTTCCCTCCACGGTCGTCGCCCGGAAGAGCGAGTTGTAGACGGCCTCCTCGGTTGCCTCGAGCGCCGCCTGAAAGAGAGGGGACGCCGCCTCGGACGGGAGTGCGGCGCGCGCCTCAAGCGAGAGCGCGCCGTGGCGGACGCGCAGGCCCGGAGCCGTCGAGAACGCGATCGCGAAATCGCCGCTCCCGTGGGAAAAGGACGATCCCGTGCGCGCCAGGCCGAACACCGCCCGCGCCGCGAGGCGCCTGAGATCCCGCGCGTCGAGCGGGGCGTCCGTGGCCACGACCAGCATGCACGAGCCGTCGGGCCAGTCCTGCGCCCCGTCCGGCGGGCGCGCGGGCCCAAACGCGTACCGGCCGAGGAGCCTTCCCACCGGCACGCCGTCGACGGTCAGCACGCCGCCGAAATTGCTCTGCGCGAGCACGCCCAGCGCGTGCGTCGCGCCGCCGACCGGCACGGCCCGCGACGAGGTGCCGATGCCGCCCTTCCAGCCGAAGCATCGCGTGCCGGTGCCGGCGCCGACCGACCCCTCCTCGACGGGGCCGCTGCGCGCGCCGCTGATGGCGGCGAGAACCTGGCTTTCCGTCACGCGCCCGTTGCGGATGTCGTTCAAGCCGCCGTCATTAGTCTCGCCGACAATGGCGTTGACCGACCGGACGTCGTCGTTCCCGGGCTGGGCGAGCGTCCAGGCCACGACGGCCTGCATGGCCACGCCGACGCTCAGCGTGTTCGTCAGCACGATGGGCGTCTCGATCGTGCCGAGCTCGTCCACCTGGGTCGAGCCGGCGAGCTTGCCGAAGGCGTTGCCGACGAAGACCGCGCCGGGGACCTTCTCCTGGAACAGGTTGCCCGGGTGAGGCAGGATCGCCGTGGCACCCGTGCGGACGCTCCGGCCCTCGACGACAGTGGCGTGGCCCACGAGGACGCCCGGGACGTCGGTGATCGCGTTGAGCGGGCCCGGAGGGAAGACGCCCGGGGCGACGCCGAGATCGCGCGCTCTCGGCCTTGGCGCCGAGCGCCTGCCAGCGCCGCCACCGCGCAGACGACCGCCAGCGTTCCGGCCGCGGCGCTCGGCCGACGCACCCGCATATGCGCGGTCTTCATGTCGGAGCTGCGAGCCCCGAGCCCCTGGCCCCGGGCCCTCATCCCGCTCACGGCCACCGCCACATGGCGAGCAGGCCGATGATCACGCCCACCAGGCCGGCCGCCAGGGCCGCGGCCGGCGTGAGGACCTGGAGCCACTGCCTGACGGCCCAGATCCGCTCCTGCGTGAGGCGCCGCTTCAGCTGGCGGCGACCGTCGGGCGTCAGGTACCACAGGTCGTGCTCCTCGTCGTGCTCCCACCACTCGCGAGGCAACTCGATGCCCGCGGCATCGGCCCGGCACTGCAGCCTGCGGCTGCGCAGCGTCTCGAGGCGCAGGTCCGGCAGCCGGCATTCCCGCAGGTAGGCCGACATGGACGCGTCGAAGTCGTTGCCGGTCTGAAGCGCCTTGAACTTCGCTTCGTAGTCCTTTCCGATGCGCGCCAGGTCCCGCTTGACAGACCGGCGGTACTCGCGCTCGAAGTGCCGTTCTCGCCACCACCGGGACAGGCTCATGGGATCACCTCGCGGCAGACCGGGTGCACGCGTGCATCTTACGGTACATGCTAAGCTCAACGCAGTACCGGGCGGCCGCGGCGGCGGCTGGGAGGAGCCGAGGGCATGGCGTCGAGTGCGGGGCCGATGACCCCACAGCAGGTGTGGCGGGAGATGAGTGCCGAGCAGCGCCTGGCCGCCGCCCGTGCGCTCTGGGCGGACGAGGATTCCGCGCCCCAGCAGGCAGAGGCCATCCAGGCGCTCGCGCGCCAGCTCCGGTTCAGGCCCCAGAGCCTGCTCAGACTGTCCCCCGACCGACTCGCCCGGCACCTCGCCGGCGTGCGCGCGATCTCGGCGCCGCTCGCGAGCCGCGCGCTCGTGGTGTACCATCTCGCCGGGCAGCGGCCGATGCTGGAGGCGTTTCTCGCGCACCTTGGCGTGCCGCACGAGCACGGGGTCATCTCGGACGGCCCGACCGAGCCGCCTGGCGAGGACCGGCTGCAAGCGGCGGCCGCGGCGCTCCTCGAGCGCTTCCCGGCGGCGGACGTCCGCGTCTACCTGTTGACGCTGGCGGCGCAGGACCCGGGCGTCTGGGGCCGGCTCGCGCCGATTGCCGACGCGATCGCGGCAGGGCCGCCGGGGGCTGACGCGCCCTGATCTCCGGCCGCGCGCCGGCCGCGCCCGTCTGCCGCGGCCGCGCGTCTTGACGCGCCGGCGCGGCTGTCAGGAAGCACGTGCCATGCTTGCACCCTCGCTCCTCGTCGCCGCCTACGAGGCGGGCTACTTCCCGATGGCGATGGACGACGGCGCCATCCGGTGGTTCTCGCCCGACCCGCGCGCCGTCATCCCGCTGGCGCGCTTCCGGCCGTCGCGCCGGCTGCTGCGGACGATGAGGAGCGGGCGGTACGCGGTGACGGTGAACCGCGCGTTTCGCGCCGTGATGGAGGCCTGCGCGTCCGGCCGGGACGAGGGCACGTGGATCAGCCCCGAGATCCTCGAGAGCTACTGCGCGCTGCACGCGCGCGGGCTCGCGCACTCGGTGGAGGCCTGGTCCGGAGCGAATCTGGCCGGAGGCCTGTACGGGGTGGCGCTGAACGGCGCGTTCTTCGGCGAGTCGATGTTCCACCGCGCGAGCGACGCGTCGAAGGTCGCCCTGGCGTCGCTGGTCGAGCGGCTGCGGGAGCGGGGATTCCGGCTGCTCGACGTCCAGTGGCAGACCCCGTTCATGGCCGCGTGCGGCGCCGTCGAGGTCCCGCGCGACGAGTACCTGGCGAACCTGCAGGAGGCGCTGCGGGCCGAGGCCCGGTTCGACGGCTGACGGCGGTCCGGCCGCGCGCCGGGGGGAGGACCGATCATGGCGGTGCGGACGGTGTATCACCTGGACCTCGACTCGGCGAAGACCGAGGGCGCCGCGCTCGCGCTGCTGCCGGGAGATCCCGGCCGCGTGGAGGCGTTGGCGCGCACCGCTCCCTTCGAGCGAGGCCGGGAGCTGGCGTGCAAGCGGGAGTACCGCACGTGGATCGCGTACCTGGGCCGGACGCCCGTGCTCGTCACCTCAACGGGCATCGGCGGCCCGTCGGCGTCGATCGCCATCGACGAGCTGGCCCAACTCGGCGTCCACACGCTCCTGCGGGTGGGCACGACGGGCGCGATCCAGGCCGACATCGACGTCGGCACCGTCATCGTGACGACGGGCGCCGTGCGCCTCGACGGGGCCTCGCGCCACTACGCGCCCATCGAGTACCCCGCCGTCGCCCACCCGGAGGTCGTGCAGGCGGCCATCTCGGCCGCCTCGGCGCTGGGCATCGCGTGCCGCGCCGGCGTCAGCGCGTCGTGCGACACGTTCTATCCCGGCCAGGAGCGCTACGATTCCTACACGGGGTACGTGCCGAGGCGCTTCCAGGGCGCCACCGAAGAGTGGCGGCGGCTCCACGTGCTGAACTACGAAATGGAATCGTCAACCGTCCTCACGCTGACCGCCGCCATGGGCCTCCGCGGCGGATGCGTCGCCGGCGTGGTCGTCAACCGCACGCGCAGCGAGGCTATCACTAGGGCCGACCTCGAGGCCGGTGAGACCCACGCCGTGCGCGTGGCGGTCGGGGCGATGGCGCGTTTGGCGGGGCGCTGAGCCGCTGGGCCGGCCTGCGCGCCGCCTGCGCCGGGAAAGGGGCAGGGATGAGCGCCGTTGACGTGGTGTTCCTCGGGACCGGCGACGCCTTCGGCAGCGGCGGACGCCTGCACAGCTCCTCGCTCCTGCGGTCGGCCGACGGGAGCGTTCTCGTCGACTGCGGCGCCTCGGCCCTGGCCTCGCTGCGCGCCAGGGCGCTGGCGCCGGGCGACGTCGACGCCATCCTCCTCACGCACCTGCACGGAGACCACTACGGCGGCGTGCCTTTCTTCCTGATGGACGCCCACTACGCCAGCGGGCGCACGCGCCCGCTCGTCGTCGCCGGACCGGCCGGCGTCGAGGGCGCCGTGGCCCGGCTGGCGGAGGCCCTGTTCCCGGGCGTCGGCATGCTGCCGTTCAGGTTCCCCCTGACCTACCTGGAATGGGGCGAACGGCAGGAGGTTCCGGCGGGCCCGGCGGTGGTCACGCCGTACGAGGTCCGTCACTCGCCCGCGCTCGCCTGCTTCGGCCTGCGCGTGGGCATGGGGGGACGCGTCGTCGCGTTCTCGGGCGACACCGAATGGACCGACGCCCTGGCGCCGCTCTCGGGCGATGCCGACCTCTTCGTCTGCGAGTGCTTCGGACTCGATGCCGCGCCGCCGCACCATCTGGATTTCCGGACGCTCCAGCGGCACCGCCACGCACTGACCTGCCGCCGGCTCGTCCTCACGCACATGGGCGAAGACATGCTCGAACGCGCGCCCACGCTCGGCGTCGAGACCGCCCGCGACGGCCTCTGCCTCACGCTGTGAGGGGGCCGGGACTCGGGGCTCGGGGACTGAGGACTCGGGATTCGGGGCTCGGGCCTCGACAGCGAGACACGGCGCTCCATTCCGGGTTCTGAACACCGGGTTCTGTACCGCACCTCCCGCCGATTAGAGAGCGGCCTCCAGAATCCCGACGAGTTCGGCTGCCGACAACGCGACCGGGTTGCCCTTCATGCTGCTCGCCTGCAGTCCCTGCGCGGCCACCTCCGGCAGCGCGTCCGCGGCCATTCCGTAGCGGGACAGCCCCGGGATCTCGAGCCGCGCCACCGTCCCGCGAATCCAGGCCACCGCGTCTTCCGCGGTCGCCTCGGGGGATCGCGTCACGAGGCGCCCGATCTCGGCCATGCGGCCGAGCGCGTTCGGCCGGCCTCGGCCTTCGCCGAGGGCGCGGAGGTTGGCGGCCATGACGTGCGGCAGCAGCGCCGCGCACACGGCGCCGTGCGGCGCGCGGAACATGCCGCCGATGGGGGCCGCCAGCCCGTGCACCGCCCCGAGCCCGGCGCTGGCCAGCGCCATCCCGCCGAGCAGGCTGGCGAGCGACATGTCGGTTCGCGCGGCGGCGTCGCGGCCGTCCTCGCAGGCGCGGCAGAGCGAACGCGACGCGCGCGCCAGGCCTTCGCGGCACAGCGCGTCGGCGACCGGGTTGGCGCGCAGGGACACGAACGGCTCGATGAGCTGCGTCAGCGCGTCCAGTCCCGTCGAGGCCGTCAGCGCCGGGGGCAGGCCGTAGGTCAGGCGCGGATCGACCACCGCGGCGCGGGGCAGCATGAGCGGGCTGCGCAGGCTGGCCTTCACGCGGCGGCCCGGAACCGTCACGACGGCGTTCCGCGTGACCTCCGAGCCGGTTCCCGCCGTCGTGGGCACGGCCACGAGCGGAAGGGGCGGCGCCGTGATCGGCTGGCCGCGCCCGACCACCTCGAGGTAATCCATCAGCTCGCCGGGGTTCGTGGCGAGCGCGGCAATCGCCTTGGCGGCGTCCAGCGCGCTCCCGCCGCCGAGCCCGACGACCGCCTCGATGCCGCGCCGCCGGGCCAGCCCGGCCCCGCCCTCGACAAACGAGGTGTCCGGCTCGTCCTCGACGCACAGCAGGGCCACCTCGGCGCCGCGCTGCTCCAGGCCCGTGACGAGCCACTCGGCGCGCGCCGGATCGGAAGCAGCGACGACGAGCACCCGCGCGCCCCATCCCGCCGCCAGCTCCGGCACGCCCGCTGAAGCGCCGTCGCCGAAGATCACGCGCCCGGCCGTCGCGAACTCGAACGCCGTCACTCGGCCCGGCTCCCGGCCGGCGTGCCGTACCGGCTGTCGTCGGGCACGACGGTGACGAGCCTCGTGCCGCGCCTCGGCTCCGCCATCAGCGGCGCCACCGCGTCGCGCCACGCGGCGTAGTGCGCGGTTTCCTTGTGGGCGGACACGGCACCGGCGGTGCGGTAGGCCTCGACGAGGATGAACCGGGTCGGGTCGTCTTCCTGCTGGAGCACGTCGAACCGGGCGATGCCGGGCTCCTTCAGGCTCTCGGTCGCGTTGACGACGGTCGCGTCGCGGAACGCGTCGATGGCGTCCGGCCGCACGCGCACGTGCACGTGGACGACGAGCATGTCGGCCCTCCGATCACTGGCTGCCAAAGGTGTCGCACGAGGCGAAGCGCCCCGATTCCAGGCCGCGGCGGAACCACGCCACGCGCTGCGCCGAGGAGCCGTGCGTGAACGCGTCCCGCTGGACGGCCCGGCCGGACATGCGCTGGATGCGATCGTCGCCGATCGCCGCGGCGGCGTTCAGCCCTTCCTCCACATCGCCCGACTCGAGCAGCTTCCGCTCCGCCGTCGAGTGCCCCCACACGCCGGCGAGGCAGTCCGCCTGCAGCTCGAGGCGCACCGAGAGCTCGTTCTGCAGGTCGGGCCGCCGCCGCTGGGCCCGCCTCGTCTGCTCGTCGATGCCGAGGACGTTCTGGATGTGATGCCCGAACTCGTGCGCGATCACGTAGGCCTGGGCGAAATCGCCCGAGGCCCCGAACCGCGCCCGCAGCTCGTCGTAGAAGCCGAGGTCGATGTAGACCTTGCGGTCCCCCGGGCAGTAGAACGGCCCGGACGACGCGTCGGCGAACCCGCACGCGGACCGGACGGCGTCGCGGTAGAGCACGAGCGTCGACCGCACGTACTGGGCGCCTGCTTGCTGCGGCAGCAGCTTCGTCCAGGTGTCCTGGACGTCGTTCACGACGAACTTCACGAACTCGTACAACTCGGCTTCTTCCGCCGACTGGTTCACCGGCCGGTCCGGCGGCACCGCCACAGACGTTCCCGGGTCCGCCGGAAGGCCGCCGAGGAGCGAGAAGAAGTCCTGCCCGAAGAGCAGGCTCAACAGGCCGATGACGACCAGGCCGCCCAGCCCGATTCTCATGCGCCCGCCGCCGACGCCGCCGAACCCGCCGGACGGCCGTCCCCGTCGGTCCTCGATGTCCCGGTCGCTCGTGCCCCGCTGCCACCTCATGACGGTTCTCCTCGAGGGCCGCGCGCCCCTCCGGCCCTATGCCTGGGCCAGGCTGCGGATGAGGGTCAGGAGCATGCCGATGGCCACGGTGTTGTGGCCGCCCTGCGGCACGATGATGTCCGCGTATCGCTTGCTCGGCTCGACGAAGTCGAGGTGCATGGGCTTGACCGTGCTCAGGTACTGGTCGATGACCGATGCCATCGTCCGGCCGCGCTCGGCGACGTCCCGCTGGAGCCGCCGGATGAACCGGATGTCGTCGTCTGCGTCCACGAACACCTTCACGTCGAGCAGCGAGCGCAGGTCCGCGTCGGTGTAGATCAGGATGCCCTCGACGATGATGGCGCGCCTGGCGGAGACCCTCTCCGTGGCCGCCGTGCGCGCGTACCTGGCGAAATCGTACACCGGCACGTCCACCGCCGATCCCCGCCGCAGCGCGCGGAGGTGGCGCACCATCAGGTCCGTCTCCAGCGAGTCGGGGTGGTCGTAGTTCAGCGCGGCCCGCTCCTCGAGGCGCAGGTCGCCGCGGTCCCGGTAGTAGCGGTCGTGCTCGAGCACCGTCACCTGGTCGTTGCCGAGGCTCTCCACGATCCGCCGGACCACCGTCGTCTTGCCCGACCCGGAACCGCCCGCGACGCCGATGCTCACCGGGTCGGCTGCCATCTGCTGCGCCCCCTTCCGCCCAGGACTCACGCGGCGAGCGGCCGCGCCGCGGGCTCCTGAAGCGCCTTGTCGCTCTTCCCGAGCGGGCGCCGCAGGAAGCGCGGCGTGTTGCCCTCGCCCGGCGTGCCGATCTCCGAGCGCCTCTCGAGCGGACAAGGCCCGGAGCGCCCGCTTCCCACCTTACGCAGCGGCCTCGCCCCCGTCAAACGGAAAGCGCGGCGGAGGCTCCGGCCCCGCTCTGCCGGGTCGCGGCGGCAGGCGCCGCGCTTCGGCCGCGACTGCAGCGGCCCTGAGACCGGCACGGGGGCGAGGTTGACGCCGGTGCGCCGCCGGCCGTAGAGTCGGAAGCAGGGGGGGCTTCGATGAGTTCGACGAACCACTACGCGCAGATCGACTACCGGAAGATGATTGCGTGGCCGCAGAGGCTCGCACGGGAGTGGGCGTTCCTGTCGGGGCCGTTCGCCTCGCTGCCCTCGAGGCGGGTGCTGGATCTTGGATGCGGCACGGGCGAGCACGTGCGGTTCCTCGCCGGGCACGGCTACGAGGTGGTGGGCGTCGACGAGTCCGAGACCATGCTCGATCGCGCGCGGGAAGCCGGCGTGCCCCCGGGCGTGAGCTACCTGCAGGGCGATCTGGTGCGCGTGGACTCGGTGGTGTCTGGCGAGTTCGGCGCGGCGCTCTGCCTCGGCAACACGCTGGCGCACGTCACCGACCGGGCCGAACTGACGCGGCTCTTCAGAGGGGTGCGGTCGGTGCTCCTCGCCGGGGCGCCGCTTGTGATCCAGGTGCTGAACTACGAGCGCCTGGCCAGGACGGGCCAGCGCTGCCTGCCGCTGACTTTCTTCCAGGACGACGAGGGCGAGGCGATCTTCCTGCGCGTGATGACGCACCATCCCGGCGGCGCCGTCACGTTCACGCCGTCGGTGCTGCGCTACCGGAAGGACGGGGAGCCCGCGCTCGAGGTCGTCACCAGCCACAACGTGCCGCTGCACGGCTGGACGCGGGCCGAGGTGGAGTCGGCGCTCGAGGCGGCGGGGTTCCCCCACCGCCAGCTTCACGGCACGATGGCCGACACGCCCTACGCGCCGACCGACTCGCCGGACCTCGTGGTCGTGGCTCGCTAGGCCGCCCGTGCCAAAAAAAAGGCCCTCCGGGCGGCGAGCCCGGAGGGCCTGACCTGCGCGTTCGGACGGCAGGCTAGAACGTGATCTTCGCCGACAGCCTGATCTGGCGGCGATCCTGGAAGTAGCCGGGCGTCTTGAAGAGCACGTTGTCGCGCAGCGTGGCGCCCTTGGCACGATACCAGGCCGCGATCGCGTCAGGATTGTACGGCTGGTAGAGCACGGCGGCCGTCGTGTTGTCGCCCTTGACCGGCGGCATCTGGAGCGTGATGCTCTCGCGATACGGCTGCGGCCCGTAGAGGTTGGGCGAGAAGTAGTTCGTCCACGTCTTCTGGTCCAGCACGTTGTCCACGTTGGCCATCAGGGCCAGGCGGTAGCGGCCGAGCCTGAACTCCTGGACAGCCTGCAGGTCGAGCTGGGACAGCATCGGCGACCGGCCAAGGTCGCCGCGGCCGTTGACGAACACCGGGTACCCCGAGTAGCGGATGACCGTGCTGATCGGCGTGCCGCTCATGATGGACCAGAAGGCGCCAATCTGCGTGCCCCACGGCGCGTCGTAGGAGCCCTGGACCTTCACCACGTGCGGCCGGTCCGTCGGCAGCGGCCCGATGACCGACTTGGCGTTCTTGTCGTAGTTCTGGATCGTGTAGTCGAAGTACCGGTTGACGTTCGGGCTCGTCCGGCCGCCCGCGGCCCGGTTGCCCTCGTCCGCGCTCGCCAGGCCGCTGTAGTTGCCCTTCAGCCGGCTCCACTGGTAGCTGACGTCGCCCGCCCACCGGTTGGACAGCCGCCTGGTCAGGCGCAGCTCGATCGAATCGTACTTGCGCACCGGCTTCGGCGTCGGGAAGTCGGGGTACAGCGGCTCCATGATCCTGCCGTACGCCTCCCCCGGGTTGCCGATGAGGTACACCTCTTCGCCGTTGATGAAGGTCCCCAGGTCCTCAATCGTGCGGACCATCCACTTGTGGACGTACCGCAGTTTGAGGGAGGTCGTGGGGTTGAGCTCGTGGTCGATGCCCGCCGTCAGCTCGCGGCCCTGCACCGGCTTCATGTTCGGATCGACACCCGTCATGTCGCGGCCGAAGTACTTCGACAACACCGCGTCGTACTGGTTCGAGCTGCGGCGGTAGTCGATCTGGCTGATGAACGTGCCCGGGCACCCCGTCGTCCCCTCGCCGCAGTTGATGCTCGAGAAGTCGTAGGTGTCCAGCGTCCAGTAGTACGCGATCCAGTGGTCGCCGCCGAACGAGCCGCGGGGCATCTCCAGCTTGGTGATGTCGAAGAAATGCCCGTAGCTGCCGTAGGCCTTCCACTTGCCGTCGCCCTTCACGTCGTAGGCGAACCCGAGCCGCGGCGCGATCTTGTCCTTGAAGCCGAACTTGATCGTGACCGCGTCGGCGGCCTTCTTGTACGACGGGACCGTCTCGTTCTCGGCGCGGACCCCGGCGTTGATGGTCAGGCGCGAGTTGACGTTCCAGCTGTCCTGCAGCCAGAAGGAGTAGTTGTTCGAGTGCACCTTCCCGATCGTGCCGGTCTGCGTCACGATGTAGTAGCCGTACTTGCCCTTGTAGACCTGGCCGGTGTCCTGGTTGGTGTACGTGTTCCCCCAGACGAGGTTGACGTTCGGCTTCGCGTTGCCGATCAGGGCGTCGTTCCCGAAGCGCTCGAAGCGCATCCCGGCCTTCAGCGTGTGCTGACCGCCGAAGTTCAGGAAGTAGGTCAGGTTGCCGTTGAAGAACGCCCGATCGTAGATGTTCCGGACCGTGCCGGACGAGGAGATCGTGTCGGAATAGCCCGCCGGCTGCTGGAACGACGCGGGAACCGTCTCGAAGCCCTGCGCGATCATCCAGGAGTCGTAGTTCGCCTGATCGAAGATGTGGCGGATCGAATCGCCGCGGAACTCGGGCGGCGTGGTGTTGTTCGCCCGGTAGTAGCCGCCCGACGCGTTCACGAAGAAGGTCGGCGTCAGCACCCAGTCCACGTTGCCGGAGTACACGTCGTTGCTGCTGTTGCCGCCCTGCTTGATCCAGCGGCTGTCGAACGCCGACTGGTTGATCGAGCCGTCCGCCAGCTTGTCGAAGGTGGCCGTCGTGTACTGCGTCGTCGCCTTCGTGCCGTCGGGGAACACGTAGTTCTCGGCCACCGACGCCGGGGCCGTCTTGCGGTTGCTGTTCCGCTGGTTCGAGGCGGACAGCTTCACGCGCAGGTTGTTCGTCACCTGCGTGGAGATGTTGTAGTTGGCGTAGTACGCGTTGGACCACCAGTCGAAGTGGCGCTGGACGCGCTTCGGATCGCCGTAGAAAGTGACGTCCTTCTGGTACTGGTTGCGCGTGAACGCCGATCCGACGTAGAACCACAGCCGGTCCTTCAGGATCGGGCCCCCGATATCAACGACGGGGCTGTAGTACAGCCAGTCGTTGTCGGGGAACACCTGGGACGGGATCGCGATGTTCGAGTTGTAGGCGTCGAAGCCCGGGCTGTTGCGCTTCGCCCCGTAGAACTTGCTGCTCTGCAGGTACGCGCCCAGCTGGCCGCGGAGGGTGTTCGTCCCGGACTTCGTGATCGCGCTCACGACGCCGCCCAGCGCGCCGCCGAACTCGGCGTTGTAGCCCGACGACTTCACCTGGACCTCCTGGATGAAGTCGAGGAGCATCGTCTTGCCCGACACGCCGGTCTGCAGGCTCGTCGTGTCCATGCCGTCAACGACGAACCGGTTCTCCGAGCCCGACGCGCCGTCGATCTGCGCCTCGCCGCCCGCCTTCGACTCGGCCTGCGAGCCAGGGGCCGTCTTCAGGATCGACGTGAAATCCCGCCCCTTCGGCATGCGCTCGATCGTGTCCTGGCGGATCGTGGCGTAGGAGGCGTTCTGCTTGGTGTCGATCAGCGGCGATTCGCCCGTGACCTGCACGCTCTCGGTCACCCCGCCCACGCTGAGCGTCAGGTCGATCGAGAGCAGCTTGCCCAGCTCGATCGCCGCGTTCTCGACCTTGGCGGGGGTGAAACCCTGCAGCGTCGCCGTGACGACCCAGACCCCCGGCGGCAGGGCCGGGAAGCGGTACACGCCGTTGTCGTTGGTGACCGCCGTCTGGGAGCGCCCGTCCGCATTGCGGGCCTCGACCGTGACGCCCGGCAGGACCGCTCCCGACGAGTCCTTGACCACGCCCTGAATGCTGCCTGTCTGTTCCTGGGCCCACAACAGGCCGCCGGCGCTCATGACGAGCACGACAGCCAGCGCGCAGGCCACACGCGTGAACTTCATACGTTCCCCTCCTCTCCCGACTCCATCCCCTGAGCGCCCGCGCCGACCGAGCGCCGCACGCAGGGCAGGCACGCGGCTCATTGGAATGGACGACGAGTCTCCTGTCGCCGCGCTGCAAACCGCAGGCCGGACTGAGGCTGCACCTTCCCGCCGGAATTGTCAAGCATTTCGTGCCTCAGTCCCGCGCCGAACAGGGGCTGATACCGGCGGCTGGATCGCCAATCCGGAAGCGTGGATCGCGTCCCTCGGCGGCGCGCCACCCGGCCGGTTCCCCCTGCATCGAGGCCGGGGGGGCAATGCCGGCGCCCGGGCGCCGCTCCCAACGAGATTCCGCCCCGGGCGGTCGCCGGTGGTCTACACTAGCGCCGGGGCCCTTGTTCGGGCCTGGACTGCCACCACGATGAGCGGAACCCGCCGGCCCCGCCTGCTCCTGGTTCTGGCCGATTGCCAGGGGGAGCCGTCTGTCCGGCAGGCGCTCGCCGAGGTCCCCGCCGAGGTGTTCGCCCGCCGCGACGTCGAAGCGCTCGCCTTCTTCGGCGATCGCGAGGGCGCCGCGCGCGACGAGGGCCGCGGCTCCATGCCGCCGCCGGCGCCGCCGTGCCCGCTCACGGTGCTGCCGGGTTCGGCGGTCCGCGGGTACGGCGGCGCGCGGAAGGCCGGATTCGCCTTGGCCCTTGAGCGCGGGTTCGACGCCGTGGCGCTGCTGAACGGCCCGGCCCCCGACTCGCCTGCGTGGCTGCCCGGCCTGCTCACTTCGCTGGACTCGGGCCGCGCCCAGGCCGTCTTCGCGTCCCGCGCGCGCAGCGCCGGCGACACCCGCCCGGGTCTCTTCACGCGGATACACAACCGGCTGATCGGCGCACGCGTGCTGGACTACCGTTCGGTGTGCCGCGTCTACGCGGCGTCGGCCCTCGGGCGGATCCCGTTCCGGCTGAACTCGGACGGCCCCGCTTTCGACACGGAAGTCCTGATCCAGCTGCTGTCGGCCGGCCTCCGGGTCGAGGACGTCCCGGTGGCTGCGCGATCGGGCAGAATGGGCTCGCGCGAGGCGGGCGGCATCCGGTACGCCTGGGACGTTCTGCGGACGGGCCTCCGCGCGAGGGCGCAGCACTGGTCGCTCTTCTACGACCGGAAGTTCGACTGCATCCCCTCGTCCGAGAGCAACGCCCACTACAAGCCGAGGCTGGGCTTTGAAAGCGCCCACACGCTCGCGCTGGCGCGCGTGCCCCCGGGAGCCCGCGTCCTGGACATCGGGTGCGCCGGCGGCTACCTGGGACAGGCGCTCCGCGCCCGCGGGTGCCGCGTGACCGGCATCGACCGCCTCCCGCTGGATCCCGGGTGCGAACTCGACGCCTTCTCGACGTGCGACTTCAACGAGCGGCCCTTCCCGGCGGACCTCGCCGGCATCGACGTCGCGGTGATGCTGGACGTGATCGAGCACCTGGCGTCGCCCGAAGCGTTCGTGGACGACTTCATCGCCGCCTCGGCCCGCCATCCCGGCGTGACGCTGATTGCGAGCACGGGCAACGTCGCGTTCGCCCCGATCCGGCTGATGCTGCTCGCCGGGCAGTTCAACTACGGGAAACGCGGCATCCTCGACCTGACGCACACGCGGCTGTTCACGTTCGGCACGTTCCGGCGGCTCTTCGAGCAAGCCGGGTTCGAGGTGCTGGAACTCCGAGGGGTTCCGGCGCCGTTTCCCCTCGCTCTGGGCCCCGGCAGGCTCGCGCGCGCCCTGCTTGGGATCAACAGGACGCTCATCCGGATCAGCCGGTCGCTGTTCGCATTCCAGATCCTGGCCGTGGTCCGGCCCCGCGCGGCAGTCGCGCACCTGTCGGGGCGGCCGCGCGCGCAGGCTGAGCCGCTGCCGCGTGCCGCGACCGCGGCGGCTGGCGGCAGCCGCAACGACGCATGAGCGCGAGCGGGAAACGGACGGCCCCCGCCCGGGAACATCACGGGACAGCGGCCCGGGAGGCGGGCCGGGCCCGGCTCGCGGCTTTCCGCCATCGCGCCGCCACAGCGGCGTGCGCGCTGCTGCTCGTCGCGGCGGCAGTCGGCGCCTACTCGACGAGCTTCCAGGGCGTGTTCGTGTTCGACGACATCTGGGCGATCGTCGAAAACCCGAATATCAGGACGCTGTGGCCGCTGACGACCGCGTTGTCGGCGCCGGCGGAATCGCCGGTGTCGGGCCGGCCGGTCGCGAGCCTTTCGCTGGCGCTGAACTACGCACTGGCTCCGCGGGAGGTGCGCGACGTGATGTCGCCGGCCGGGTTGGCCGCCTCCGACACGCGCTTCCTGCGGAACGTCTGGGGCTACCACGCCGCGAACTGGGCAATGCACGTGCTGGCCGCGCTGGCCCTGTTCGGCCTCGTCCGCCGCACGCTCGAAACCGCCCGGCTGCGACGGTTCGCCGGCGGGCACGCCGCATGGCTGGCGCTGGCCGCCGCGCTGCTGTGGACCGTGCATCCCCTGCTCACCGACGCCGTCACGTACGTGGCCCAGCGGACCGAAGTCCTGATGGGCCTGTTCTTCTTCCTGACGCTCTACTGCGCCATCCGGGCCGGCGAGCCCGGGGCCTCCCGCGCGTCGGCGCGGCGGTGGGCCGCGGGCGCCGTCGCGGCATGCGCCCTCGGCATGGGCAGCAAACAGACGATGGTGCTGGCGCCCGTGATGGTCTGGCTGTGGGACCGCACCTTCGCGCAGGAATCCCCGGCGGCGCCGCCAGGCGGGCCGCGACGGCCTGCCGACGCCGCGGCGCGGCGGCGGCTGTACGCCGGGCTGGCGGCCACGTGGGTGCTCCTGGCCGCCCTGGTCGCGCACGAGCGCTGGCCGACTTCCGTCGGTGCGGGCATCGGCGGCTGGACTCCGTGGACCTACGCCCTGACCCAGACGGGGGTCATCGCGCACTACCTGAGGCTGGCCGTGGTGCCGTCGCCGCTCGTGCTCGACTACGACGGATGGCCGATGGCGCGGTCGATCGCGGACGTGTGGCCGGCGGCCTCAGCGCTGGCCGCGCTGGCCGCGGCAACCGTCGTGGCCGCGGTGCGGCGCAGCCCGTGGGGCTTCGCCGGCGCGTGCTTCTTCGCGGCCCTTGCGCCCTCGTCCAGTCTGCTGCCGCTGCCGACGGAGATCGCCGCCGCCAGGCGGATGTACGTGCCGCTTGCCGGCGCCGCGGCGGCGGCGGTGATGGGCGGCTACCTGATTGGGCGGCGGGCGCTCTTGCGCGCGATGTCGGACGCGCCGGCGCGGCGGCGCGCCGGCGCCGCGGCCGCCGCCGTGATCACGGGGGCCGCAGCCCTCGCCCTGGCCGCGGCCTCGGCCGAGCGCAACCTCGTCTTCCGAAGCGAGGAAGGCCTCTGGCGCGACACGGTCGAGAAGCGCCCCGACAATCCGCGGGCGCGCCTGAACTACGGGGCCATCCTGTATGCCGCAGGCCGCTTCGGCGATGCCGAGATCCAGCTTCGGGAAGCCGTCAGGCTCCGCGAGTCGAGCGCGCCGGCACATGCCAACCTGGGGGCGGTGCTGTGCGCAACCGGCCGGCTCGATGAGGGCGTCGGGCACCTCGAGCGGGCCCTGGCGCTGGACCCCCGCTTCACGTCGGTGTACGGCAATCTGGGCGAGGCCTACGGCCACCTCGGGCGCCGGGCTCAGGCGGCCTTCTACTTCGCGAAAGCTGTCGAGATCGACCCTGATGCGCCGTTCCTGCTCGTACGGCTCGGCTGGCTGCTCGCCACGTCGCCGGAGGACGGGGTCCGGCGGGGCGCGGAGGCGGTGCGGGTCAGCGAGCGCGCCGTCCGGCTGACCAACAGGGGAGACCCGGCGGCCCTCGACACGCTGGCCGCGGCCTATGCGGAAGCCGGCCGGTATGCCGACGCCGCCGCCACCGGGCACGAGGCGCTCGCGCTGGCGGAGCGGCGCGGCTGGCACGAGCTGGCCGCGGCGATCACGGCGCGGGTGTCGGCGTACGCGGCGCACCGGCCGCACCGGGAGCCCTGGTAGGGCCGGCGGGGCGCGGCGCCGGGCCTGCTGCGGCCGGTTTAGGTGGCCGGCTCGTCGTCATCCCAGGGCTTCGGCTGGGGCCCGGGGACAATCGCGGCCAGGTCGGAGTCGTCGAGGCCCGGGCTCGACGCTCTCCGGGCCTTCGCGTCCGCGCGGCGCGCCGCCTTGGCGGCCTGCTTCTCCCGCTTGGCTTTCTCGCGTTCCCGCTTCTGCAGGGAAGGTCTGGTTCGGTTCACGCTGGCTCCAGATGAAGGGGACCGCGCTTGGCGCGGCCCGGACTGACGGCGAACGGGGGGCGGGCGCGTCGCGCCGGCCCCCCGTTCGACTCGCGATGTCGTGCGAGGCGACTACCAGCGCGACTCGCGCCGTCCGCCGCGGCCCCCGCGGTCACTCCCGCCGAATCCGCCGCCGGGACGCTCGGTCCGCGGGCGCGCTTCGTTGACCGTCAGGTTGCGCCCGCCGAACGGCTTGTCGTGCAGTTCGGCGATGGCCTTCTGCGCGTCGGCATCAGTCGCCATTTCGACGAACGCGAACCCGCGCGCGCGGCCCGTGGCCATGTCGCGCATCACGCTCACCGAGTCCACCTGCCCGCAGGCGGAGAACAGGTCCTGCAAGTCCTGCTCGCCCGTCGAGTAGGGGAGGTTGCCGACATACAGCTTTCTGCCCATTGCTCTTGCTCCTCGTCTCGCTCCAGGAGACGCTGGACGGCCGGCGGTGCCGGCCGTCATTCACACTCGGCGATTCCGCGTGGACCGCCCTTCGATGGCAGCTCGTGACTGAGCGAGTACGTCGCGGCAGGAGCGAGTCGATGGCGACTCGATTCGGCTCTCTTCGCGGGTGCTACAGAAGGCGGGCTTCCACCAGACCGGGGAATGATAGCACGATTGGGCCGTGGCGGCGCGCCGAGGCGGGCCGCCACGGCCGTCACCGCCCGTGTTCCGGGCCCGCGAAGGCCATCGTCCTGAACGCCGACGGATCGTGGAAGCTCGGGCCCGGCGGGGTGGACCAGGCCGCGTACACCGCGCCGCGTTCAGGCTCGGCCGGCCCGTTGGGCCGCTTGATCCGGAACACGTTGAAGCGCCAGCGGTCGCCCGGGGCCGGGGGCACGGCGGCGGCCACCTCGGGACACATGCCCGCGAGCCCCGGCCAGGGCAGCCAGGCGAGGGCCACCCAGCTGCCGGGCGCCAGCCCTCCGCAGGCCCCCGGCACCACGGTGCTCTCGAGGCCGCTCCAGTCCCAGCTCTTGTCGCCGCGCAGCCTGGGCCACGGCTCGAGGATGTGCAGGTCGGTCACCACGTTGAGCGGGCTGATCTCGACCTCGGCATAATGGCGCCCGAGACGCGCCGGGTCGAGGAAGATCTCGACCGCCTCCTCCTCCCAGATTGGATCGTCGCGCTGGGTCATCGTGTGCCACGGGCGGGTGTCGCAGGCGTCGAACCGGAGCGCGAGGCCCGCGTCGTTCCACAGCGCGCGGAAGGAGGTGCGGTACTCGTGCGGTCCCCAGGCGATCGCCGCGGCCGACGCCCAGTCGGGGTCGTGTCCGGGCAGCAGGGTGAGCGGACGTGCCGAGGTCCGGACGACCGGGTACACGGCGTCCGCGGGAACGTGCGGTCCTTCGCGATACAGCTCAGCCATCGGGCCGGGTCCTGTCAGGGCCGGGGACTTCCCCAGTATCCGGCCTCGCTCCCGGCCGGTCAAGCGCGGCCTCGATCGCCGTCCTCGCACCGCCCCCGGGGGCCGCCTTGACCGGCCTCCGGGCCGGGCGGTAGATTCACGGGACCTCGTCATCGGCGGGGGGGTCGGTTCCTTGAGAGGCCGTTCCATGAGCAAGAGCACCGCTGTCTTACTCGCCGTCTGCGCCGGCGTCGCGGTTCCCGCGATGCTCGCCGCCCAGCCGCCCGCTGCGCCGCCCGACGGCGCGAACCCGCTCCTGCAGCCGTGGTCCACGCCGTTCGGCGTGCCGCCGTTTGCCGACATCAAGCCGGCGCACTTCGTGCCCGCGATCAAGGCGGGCATCGCCGCCCAGCGCCGGGAGATCGAGGCCATCGCGGGCAATCCGGCGCCTCCCACCTTCGCAAACACCATCGAGGCGCTCGAGGACGCCGGCGAGCTGCTCGGGCGGGTGGGCCCGGTGTTCTCGAACCTGCAGTCGTCGAACACGTCGCCGGAGCTGCAGGCCATCAACCGCGAGGTGGCGCCGCTCCTGACGGCGCTGCGGGACGACATCCGGCTGAACCCGGCGCTCTTCGCGCGCGTGAAGGCGCTCTGGGAGGCGCGGGAGGGCCTGGGGCTGACGCCCGTCCAGTCGAGGCTGCTCGACGAGCAGTACAAATCGTTCGTGAGGGGCGGCGCCAACCTCGCGCCGGCCCGGAAGGAACGGTTCCGGGAAATCAACGCGTCGCTGTCCGAGCTGGGCGTCCAGTTCGGGGACAACCTGCTGCACGACACGAACGCGTACCGGCTCGTGATCGAGCGCGAGGCCGATCTCGCCGGGCTGCCGGCGTCGGTCGTGGCCGCCGGCGCGGAGGCCGCGAAGGCGGCGGGAATGCCGGGACGGTGGGTCTACACGCTCCACGCGCCGAGCATCTGGCCGTTCCTGCAGTACGCGGACAGCCGCGAGCTGCGCCGCCAGATCCTGACGGCCTACGTCACGCGGAACGACCACGGCGACGAGTACGACAACAAGGCGAACGTCGCGCGCCAGGCGGCGCTGCGGGCCGAGCGCGCCGCGCTCCTCGGCTACCGGACGCACGCCGACTACGTGCTCGCCGAGAACATGGCGAAGACGCCGGCCCAGGTGTACGGCCTGCTCACGCAGCTCTGGGGCCCGGCGCGCGCCATGGCCCTGAGGGAGGCGGCCGACCAGGAAGCGCTCATCAGGGCCTCCGGCGGCGCCTTCGCGCTGGAGCCCTGGGACTGGCGCTACTACCAGGAGCAGATCAGGCGCAAGCGGTTCGACCTGGACGAGCAGGCGCTGCGGCCGTACTTCGAGCTCGAGCGCGTGCGCGACGGCGCGTTTCACGTCGCCACCCGGCTGTACGGCCTGACGTTCACGCCGCGGCCCGATCTCCCCGTGTACCATCCCGAAGTGAAGGCCTTCGAGGTGAAGCAGGCCGACGGCTCGCACCTCGGCGTGTTCTACACGGACTACCATCCCCGGCCCGGCAAGCGCGTCGGGGCGTGGAGCAGCTCGTTCCGGAGCACGCGCGTCAAGGATGGGCGGCGCATCACTCCGGTGGTCGTGAACGTGTGCAACTTCTCCCGGCCTGCGGGCGACGAGCCCGCGCTGCTCACCCTCGAGGAGACCGGCACCCTGTTCCACGAGTTCGGCCACGCGCTGCACTCGCTCCTGTCGCAGACGCCCTACCGCGGCCTGGGCGGCTTCCCCAGGGACTTCGTCGAGGTGCCGTCGCAGATCATGGAGAACTGGGCCCTCGAGCCCGAGGTGCTCGCCGTGTACGCCAGGCACTACCGCACGGGCGAGGCCATCCCGACGGCCCTCGTGGACAAGATCAGGCAGTCGGCGCAGTTCGATCAGGGCTTCGTCACGGTCGAGTACCTGGCGGCGGCGTTCCTCGACATGGACTGGCACACGCTGGCGTCGGCCGAGCCGGTGGACGCCGCCGCGTTCGAGCGCGCGTCGCTCGAGCGCATCCAGCTGCCGCCGGTGATCGTGTCGCGCTACCGGAGCCCGTACTTCAGCCACATCTTCGGGGCCGGGGGCGGGTACTCGTCGGGGTACTACTCCTACATCTGGAGCGAGGTGCTGGACCAGGACGCGTTCCAGGCGTTCCGGGAGAAGGGGCTGTTCGACCCGGCGACGGCACGCGGGTTCCGCGCGATCCTGGAGCAGGGCGGCACGAAGGACCCGATGGATCTCTACAAGGCGTTCCGGGGCCGCGAGCCGAGCGTCGAGCCGCTGCTCCGCAAACGCGGCCTGAAATAGCGCCGGCCGCCGCCTACGACAACGGGCGGGGCCGGGTCATGGCCTCGGGGCTGAGGATCTCGTCCAGCTCGGCGTCCGTGAGCCAGCCCTTCGCGCGGATGATCTCCCGGACCGGCACGCCGGTCGTGATGGCCTCGCGCGCCACCTCGGTCGCGCGCTTGTAGCCGAGGGCCGGCAGCGTCGCGGTGACGATGCCGATGCTCCCCGCGACGAGCGCGCGGCAGTGCTCCGCGTTGGCCGTGATGCCGGTGATGCAGTGGGCCGTCAGGGTGTTCACCGCGGACGTCAGCATCTGCAGGCTCTGGAACAGGTTGAACGCGAGCACCGGCTCCATGACGTTGAGCTGGAGCTGTCCCGCCTCGGCCGCCAGCGTGATGGTGAGATCGTTGCCGATCACGTGGAACGCCACCTGGTTCACGACTTCGGGGATCACCGGGTTCACCTTCCCGGGCATGATGCTGCTCCCCGGCTGGCGCGGCGGCAGGTTGATCTCGGCCAGGCCGCACCGCGGCCCGCTCGAGAGCAGGCGCAGGTCGTTGCAGAGCTTGCTGAGCTTGACGGCGGCCCGCTTGAGCGTGCCGGAGAACATGACGAAGGCCCCCGTGTCAGGCGTCGCCTCGACGAGATTGGTCGCCAGCACCAGCGGCAGCCCGGCGATCGCGGCGAGCTCCTCGACGGCCGCCCCGGCGTAGCGCGGATCGGCGCAGATGCCCGTGCCGATGGCGGTGCCGCCCAGATTCACCTCGTGCAGCAGCCGCGCGGTTTCCTCGAGCCGCTCGATGTCCTCGCCCGTGGTGACCGCAAACGCCTCGAACTCCTGCCCGAGCGTCATGGGCACGGCGTCCTGGAGCTGCGTGCGGCCCATCTTGATGACGTCCTTGAACTCGGCTCCCTTCGCGCGCAGCGCGTCGCGCAGGCGCGCCAGGGCCTGCAGCAGCGACGCGAGCATGAAGACGGTGGCGAGGCGAACCGCCGTCGGGTAGACGTCGTTGGTGCTCTGGCTCATGTTCACGTGATCGTTCGGGTGGCACGCCGCGTACTCGCCGCGCCGGCGCCCGAGGATCTCGAGGGCCCGGTTGGCGATGACCTCGTTGGCGTTCATGTTCGTGGACGTGCCTGCGCCGCCCTGCACCATGTCCACCAGGAAGTGCCCGTGCCACCGGCCGTCGATGATCTCCTGGCTGGCCCGGTCGATGGCCGCCGCGACGCCCGGGTCGAGCAGGCCCAGGCGCGCGTTGGCCCGGGCCGCCGCCTGCTTCACCATCGCCAGGCTTCTCACGAAGGCCGGGAAGTGGCCGACTTCGATGCCGGTGATGGGGAAGTTCTCGAGGGCGCGCAGGCTCTGGATGCCGAACAGGGCGTCGGCGGGCACCTGCCGGGTGCCCAGCAGGTCGGTCTCCGTCCGGCTGCGGGTGCTGCCGTAGGCCTGCTCGCGGTTCCGGCGCGCGATGGGCGAGTAGAGGGCCCGCCGGTGCTGCAGCAGCGAGACGCGGCCGAGCAGCTCGATGGCGAGGCTGCCGTCGCGCTCCATCAGCGCCCGGACGGCGTCGCGCTCGAAGGCGGCGGCCTCGACGTCCGTCAGCGCGCGGGCCGTGACGCTGTGGCGCGCGGCGTGGAGCAGCGCGCCTTCGCCGAGCGTGTCGCCCGGGCCGAGGACGATGACGCGCTCGGGGCCGTCGCCAGTGTCCTGGATGGCCTCGACGCGGCCCGACGTCAGCAGGTAGCACGTTACCCGCGGGTCGCCCTGCCTGAAGAGCACCCCGCCCGCGGGCACGGCGCGGCTGACGCCCACCCCGGCGATGGAGGCAAGCGCGGCTTCGGGCAGGCCGGCGAACAGGTCCGACGCGCGCAGCTGATCGATGAGGTCTTTCATGGCAAGCCGTGCTCCAGCGGGGAACGCACTCCGCGATCGGCGCGCGGGCGGCGGCCTAGTCGCCGCCCATCCGGTCCTCGAATTCGTCCCATTCCCATTCGTTCCACCATTCGAGCTCGAGCCCGCGGCAGGTGACGCCGTAAGCGGGGCACATGATGCAGCCGTCGCCGCGCATGGGGTCTCCGTCACGGGGCCCGGCCGGCGGGTACTTCAGCACGAGAGACTCGCCCTCGGCCTTCGCCGCGCGCTCGTCCGCGTCCATGGAGCGGGAGGGGAGTTCGGCGACCCCGTTGCGGCGGAGCCTCGGCTCGCACTCGGGGAAGAGGACGGAGTCCTCGGCGTCGATGTGGTGCCACAGCGCGTGGACGTAGGATGCGGCGAGCGTGCGGAACCCGGCAGGATGCGGCGCTCCGGCCGCGCCGGCGGGCAGCGCCTCGATCTCGCCGAGCAGCGCCTCCATGCGCCGGTGATCCGCGACCAGGACCGCCAGGGGGCCCCGATCGGCGGGGAGCCCGCCCCGCTCGCGGAGCGCCGCAAAGAGGGTGTCCTCCTCGCGCGCGTGATGGAAGCGGTTCGCATAGCCGCGGAAGAAGCGCAGGAACGCCGCCGTGTCGCCCGCCCGGGCGTCGCCCGCCGGGCCGGCGGCATACGCGAGGAACGCTTCCGAGACGCGTTCGATGAGGCGGTGCTCGGCCAGAAGCTCGTCGATGAGCAGCATCGGGCGCCATTGTACCTGAGGCCGCGCGGAGAGCCGAAGCCGAAAGGCCGGCCCGGCGGGGGAGGCCCGCGCGCCTGTCCGTCCGCCGGCGGCTGCCGTGCGGCGCGATCCGCTGCGCGAGGTTGCGGCGCGGGCGGTCCCCGCGTTGCCGGCGCGGTCCGGACCCGCGGCGGGCGCGACGATCCGGCCGGCGCCCGCGCTTGACAGGGGCTGCCCCGGGTGCTACTTGTGAACCCGCGCGTTGCCCTCGTCGGTCTGACCTGGCCGTCCCCGAGCCGCATGCCTGACGCTCACGGATCCATCGCCGCCGAGCCCGGGGCGCCGCCGCAGCGGCCCGCGCCCTGGCCCGGGCGAGGGCAGCCACACAGGCACCACGGAAGGGGCGTTCCATGGCGGGCACCGACAGCGTCGTCGGCAGATACCGGTGGGTCGTTTGCGGCCTGATCTTCCTGGCGACCACCGTCAATTACATCGACCGGCAGATCCTCGCGCTCATCAAGGAGTTCCTGGATGCCGAGCTCGGGTGGACCAACGAGCAGTTCGGCCTGGTGAACTCCGCCTTCCAGGGCGCCTACGCCGCCGGCCTCTTCCTGTTCGGGTGGTTCGTCGACAAGTACGGCACGAAGATCGGCTACGCGGTGTCGATCACCTTCTGGAGCGTCGCCGCCCTGGCGCACGCGGCGGTTGCCTCGGTCGGAGGGTTCTTCGCCGCGCGGGTCTTCCTGGGGGTGAGCGAGGGCGGCAACTTCCCGGCGGCCATCAAGGGCATCGCGCTGTGGTTCCCGAGGCGCGAGCGCGCCTTCGCGACGGCCATCTTCAACTCGGGCACGAACGTCGGGGCGATCATCGCCCCGGCGATGGTGCCGGCGATCGCGCTGACGCTCGGCTGGCGCGCGGCCTTCATCGTGGCGGGCCTCCTGGGGTTCCTGTGGCTGCTCCTGTGGCTCCCGTTCTACGACGTGCCGGCGAAGAAGCTGAAGGCCTCGTCGCCGGAGCTGGCCCACATCACCAGCGACAGGGACGAGGCCGGCGACGGCGCCACGCCCCTCGGCTGGGGGCGCGCCCTCCGCATCCGCCAGACCTGGGGCTTCATCGTCGCGAAGTTCATGACCGATCCGGTCTGGTGGTTCTTCCTGATCTGGCTGCCCGACTACTTCAAGAAGACCCGCGGCCTCGACATCAAGCACAGCTGGATCCACCTTGTGACGATCTACGCGATCATCACGGTGCTGAGCATCCTGGGCGGGTGGCTCACCGGGCATTTCCAGCAGCAGGGCTGGAGCGTGACGCGGGCGCGCAAGACCGGCATGTTCCTGTTCGCGCTGTGCGTCGTCCCGATCGCGGTGGTGACGAAGGTCGGCCCCTGGTCCGCCGTGCTGCTCATCGGCCTGGCGGGGGCCGCGCACCAGGCCTGGTCCGCCAACCTCTTCACGACGACCTCCGACGTCTTCCAGAAGAAGGACGTGGGGACGATCACCGGCCTGGGCGGGATGGCGGGGTCAATCGGCGGCATCCTGTTCCCCTGGGTGACCGGCGCGATGCTCGACAGCTTCACCGCCGCGGGCAACGTGACCGGCGGCTACGCCATCCTCTTCGGCATCTGCGCGTCGCTCTATCTCGTCGCCTTTGCCATCCATCACCTGCTCGTCCCGAGGCTCGAGCCGCTGGAGCGATGACATGAAACCCTTCCTCGGCGAGGACTTCCTGCTCGAGAGCGACGTCGCGTCGGACCTCTACCGCCGGTTCGCCGCCGGCATGCCGATCATCGACTACCACTGCCACCTGTCGCCGGCGCTGATGGCGGCGGACCACCGCTTCGCGACCATCACCGAGCTCTGGCTCGACGGCGACCACTACAAGTGGCGGGCCATGCGGTCGAACGGCGTGCCGGAGCGGTTCTGCACGGGCGACGCCGGGCCGTGGGAGAAGTTCGAGGCGTGGGCGCGCACGGTGCCGGACACGCTGCGCAATCCGCTCTACCACTGGACGCACATGGAGCTGAGGCGCCCGTTCGGGGTGACCGACCTGCTGTCGCCGGCGACGGCCCGCCGCGTGTTCGATCGCTGCAACGAGCGCCTGCAGGAGGACGGCTTCACGGCGCTCGGCCTGCTGCGGCAGTTCCGCGTCGCGGCGGTCTGCACGACCGACGATCCGGTCGATTCGCTGGAGCACCACCGGACGCTCCAGGCGAGGCCCGATCCCGACACGCGCGTGTATCCGACCTGGCGCCCCGACCAGCTGCTGGCCGTCGAGGACCCGCAGGCGTTCAACGCGTATGTGGGCCGGCTCGAGCAGGCGTCGGGCCTGCCGGTCGGGGGGCGGCTGCGGTCGCTGCTGGACGCGCTCGAGGCCCGCCACGACGTCTTCCACGAGATGGGCTGCCGCGCCTCGGATCACGGCCTGGAGACGATGTATGCCGAGAGGTGGACCGACGGCGAGGCCGACGAGGCGCTCGGGCGGCTGAGGGGCGGGCGCGCGCTCGAGCCCGGCCCGGCGCTGAAGCTGAAGTCCGCGCTGCTCCACGCTCTGGCCGTCCTGGACCACGCCCGCGGCTGGGTGCAGCAGTACCACCTCGGCGCGCTGCGCAACAACAACACCCGGCTGCGGCGCGCGCTGGGGCCGGACACGGGCTTCGACTCAATCGGGGACTTCGAGATCGCGCGGCCGCTCTCGCGCTTCCTGGACCGCCTCGACGAGGCGGATCGCCTGGCCAGGACGATCCTGTACAACCTGAACCCGCGCGACAACGCGCTGATGGCCACGATGATCGGGAACTTCCAGGACGGAACGGTGCCGGGCAAGCTGCAGTACGGCTCCGGCTGGTGGTTCCTCGACCAGCTCGACGGCATGACGGCGCAGATGGACGCCCTGTCGAACATGGGCCTGCTCTCGCGGTTCGTCGGGATGGTGACCGACTCGCGAAGCTTCCTCTCGTACTCGCGCCACGACTACTTCAGGCGGCTGCTCTGCAACCTGCTCGGGGAGGACGTGCGGCGAGGCCGTCTGCCGGACGATCGCGATCTGCTCGGGCGGCTGGTGAGCAACGTCTGCTTCTTCAACGCGCGGGACTACTTCGGGTTCGCGCTCGGCCGGGCCGCGGAGGGAGCGTCGTAGGCGGGCTCAGGCGGCGATCTGGGGCACGATCGTGCGCGAGCCGACGGCCTCGAGGGCCGCGCGCACCCGCGCCAGCATGCCCGCGTCCCGGTAGACGCCGACGATCGCGCCGCCGGAGCCGGCGAACTGCGCGCTGGCCCCGCAGGCGCGCGCCGCCTCGACCTGGGCGATCTGCCAGGGCGGCAGGGCGTAGATCCGCCGCCGCGTGTCGAAGTTCTCGTCCAGCAGCCGCGAGAACCGCTCCGCGTCGCCATCGAGCAGGGCGACGCGCGCGGCGGCCGCCAGCTCCGCGGCGTGCGCCAGGGCGTCGACCACCAGCGCCTCCCCGCGGTTGTAGCGCTCCCGGATGTTGTTGTGGAAGACCTCCGTCGGCTCGCCGAGGCTGACGTGGTACGCGACGTAGAGGGGCGGCAGGAGCGCCGGGTCGAGCCTCTCGTAGTGATAGCAGGGCAGGCCGCCGACCACCCGCCGGCGCGCCCGATCGAAATCCATGTACACGAGCCCCTCGTACGCCTGGATCACGCGATCCTGCAGGCCGGCGTTGATCCCGAGCTCCTCCTGCTCGACCTTCAGCGTGAAGGTCGGCTGCGCGTCCAGCGGGAGTTCGACGCCGTAGAAGTCCATCAGGCACCGCAGCGTGGCGGTGACGAGGGCGCTCGACCCGGCCAGGCCCACCTGGCGCGGGATGGTGGAGTGGTAGCGGATGGAGAAGTTCCGGCCGTGGAGCGCCAGCCCCTGCTCCGCGCAGTGCTCGACGAAGCGCTTGATGGTGGCCTTGATGATGCGGATGCCGCCGTAGTAGCCGTGCAGGCGCACGTCGCGCGCCAGCTCCTGCACCGAGCCGAAGCGCGCGCGGTCGCCCTCCGCCAGGACGATGTCCACCGAGTCCCACTCGTAGAGGACGACCTCGGCCCAGAAGTTGCGGACGCTCGCCGAGATCGTCTTGCCGTGGTACCCGTCCGAGGGGTTGCCGACGAGGCCGGCGCGGGCGTAGGCGCGCTTACGGGTGAGGAACATGGAGCAGCGTCTCCAGGTGGCGCCGGATCGCGGCGCCGTGGCGCGAATCGGCGAGCGCGAACTCCACGAAGGCCCGGAAGTAAGCGTCGATGTTGCCGATGTCGTAGCGGGGCTCGTCCGCCTTCAGCCGCACGCCGTACGCGCGCCCGCCCTCCTGGATGAGGGTGCGGATCGCGTCGGTCAGCTGGATTTCGCCGCCCTTGCTCGGCGGCGTCCGCTCGAGCGCGTCGAAGATCTCGGGTGAGAACACGTAGCGCGCCGCGATGGCGAGTGTGCTCGGGGCCTCCTCCCGCGCGGGCTTCTCGACGACATCGCCGATCTCGAAGACGTCGCCCGCGGAGCGCGGCGCGGCGATGCCGTAGTGGACGACCTCGTCGCGCGGCACCTCCTCGAAGGCCACCACGGCCAGGGCGTCGCGCTCGAGGAAGCAGCGCGCCATGCGCCGCACCACGTCGCTCTCGGCGTGCATCCCGATGATCGAGTCGCCCAGCGCCACGATGAACGGCCGGCGGCCGACGAACGACCTCGCGCACAGCACGGCGTGGCCGAGGCCCAGCAGCTGGCGCTGCCGGGTGTAGAAGAACTGCACGGCCGCGCGCTCGAATGCCAGCTCCTGCAGCAGCTCCTCCTTCCCGGTCTCGCGCAGCGTCTGGATGAGCTCGGGGTTCAGATCGAAGTGGTTCTCGATGGAGGTCTTGCCCGGGCCGGTGACGAAGAGCAGCTGCTTCACGCCGACGCGGGCGAGCTCCTCGACCACGTACTGCACGACCGGCTTGCGGCCGACGGGCAGCATCTCCTTCGGCTGCGACTTCGTGGCGGGCAGCAGCCGCGTGCCGAGGCCGGCGACGGGAACGACGGCAATATCGATGTCCATGATCAGGCCAGGCGCGGCGGGACCCGCTTCGGATCCGGGCGCGCCGGGCATTCTATCAAGTCCGGACGGCCGGCGTGCGCGCGCCGCCGGCGCCTCGAAGGACGCCGCGGCGATGACGGCCATGGGCGAGGCGAACCCGCGGCGTCCCGGGCCGCGCCCTACCTCTGGATCCTCGCCGAGCCGCCCTTCGCGAACGCCCGCACCTGCTCGAGCGTCGCCATGGTGGTGTCGCCGGGAAAGGTGGTGAGCAGCGCGCCGTGGGCCCAGCCGAGGTCGACCGCCTCCTGCGGCGTCTCGCCCGTCAGCAGCCCGTAGATGAACCCGGCGGCGAACCCGTCGCCGCCGCCGACGCGGTCCAGCACGTCCAGCTCGCAGACGGGGGCCGTATGGGGCTGGCCGTCCACCCACGCCACGGCGCTCCAGCCGTGGCGGTTCGTGGAGCGCACCTCCCGCAGCGTGGTCGCGACCGCCTTCACGTTCGGCAGCTTTCTCGTGACGCTGTCGATCATCGCGAAGAACGCGCTCGGATCCAGCCTGGACGCCGCGTGGACCTCAGGGCCGGGGATGCCGAGCCCCTTCTGGAGATCCTCCTCGTTGCCGACGAGCACGTCCACGTGCTCGGTGATGCGGCCAATCACGTCCACCGCCTTGCGCTGCCCGCCCCAGATGCTCCAGAGCTTCTCGCGGAAGTTGAGATCGAACGAGGTGACGGCGCCAGCGGCCCGGGCGGCCCGCATGGCTTCGATGATGAGCTCGCCGGTCGTAGCGGAGAGCGAGGCGAAGATGCCGCCGCTGTGGAACCACCGGACGCCGCGGCCGAAGATGGCGGGCCAGTCGAAGTCGCCCGGCTTCAGCAGCCCCCCGGCCTCGTTGGCGCGGTTGTAGAACACCACGGGCGCCCGCACGCCATGCCCGCGGTCGCTGTACACGGTCGCCATGTTGGGGCCGTTGACGCCGTTGTGCGCGAACCGCTTGTAGAAGGGCGTCACCCCCATCGCCCTGACGCGCTCGGCGATGAGGTCGCCGATGGGGTAGTCCACCATCGCCGTCGCGATGCCGGTCCGCATCCGGAAGCAGTCGGCGAGGTTGGCGGCGACGTTGAACTCGCCGCCGCTCACGTGGATCGCGCAGCTTGACGCCTTCCGGAACGGAATGACGCCCGGATCGAGGCGGTGGACGAGCGCTCCGAGCGACACCAGGTCCAGGCCGCCGGGGGGAGGAATCTTCAGTCCGTCACGCATGTCACGCGCTCCCTGCTGGTCCGACGCGGCGGCGCGTCGTTCACCATGCCGTGTGGAACACCCCGGGCCTGTCGACGCGCCGGTACGTGTGCGCGCCGAAGTAGTCGCGCTGGCCCTGGGTGAGGTTGGCCGGCAGGCGCTCGCTCCTGTAGGCGTCGAAGTACGCCAGCGACGCCGCGGTCGCCGGCACCGGGATGCCCGCTCCGACCGCCGTCTGCACGACGAGGCGCCAGGCGTCCTGCCTGCTCTCCACCGCGTCCGCGAACGCCTTGTCCAGGAGGAGGTTCTGGAGCGCCGCGTCGCGCCCGAACGCCGCGGTGATGTCGCCCAGCAGCGACGCGCGGATGATGCAGCCCGCCCGCCAGACGCGCGCGACGCGCGCCAGGTCGAGGCCGTAGCCGTACTCGGCGGACGCCATCCTCAGCAGGCCGAAGCCCTGCGCGTACGACGTGATCTTGCTCGCGTACAGGGCGGCGCGCGCGGCGTCGACGAGGGCCTCGCGGCTGCCGCGGAGGCGGGGGGAGGGGCCGCGCAGGAGGCGGCTCGCCCGCACGCGCTCGGCCTTCAGCGCCGACAGGATCCGGCTCTCGACGGCCGCGTTGATCGTCGGGACGGGCGCGCCGACGTCGAACGCGTGCTGGCTCGTCCACTTGCCGGTGCCCTTCTGCTGGGCTTCGTCGAGGATGAGGTCCACCAGGGGCGCGCCCGTCTCCGGGTCGACGGCGCCGAGGACCTCGGCGGTGATCTCCACGAGGTAGGACCGCAGCTCGCCGGCGTTCCAGGCCCGGAACACGGTCGCCAGCTCCGCCGCCGGCAGGCCGAGGCCGCGCGACAGCAGGTCGTACGCCTCGGCGATGAGCTGCATGTCGCCGTACTCGATCCCGTTGTGGACCATCTTGACGTAGTGGCCGGCGCCGCCGGGCCCCATGTAGTCCACGCACGGCTCGCCGTCGTCGGCCCTGGCGGCGATGGCGCGCAGGATGGGCGCGAGGGCTTCCCAGGCCTCGCGCTGGCCGCCGGGCATGATGGCCGGGCCCCACAGCGCGCCCTGCTCGCCGCCAGACACGCCGGCGCCGATGTAGTGGAACCCGCCGGAGGCGAGGGCCTTGCTGCGCCGTTCGGTGTCGAGGAACCAGGAGTTGCCGCCGTCGATCAGGATGTCGCCCGGCTCGAGGTGCGGCTTCAGGTGGTCGATGGCGCTGTCAACGGGCGCGCCGGCGGGCACCATCAGGAGCACGCGGCGCGGCCTCTTCAGCATCGCCATCAGCGCCTCCGGCGAGGGCGCGACGGCGGCGCGCGTTCCGCCGGCCGGGCCTGCCAGGAACGCCTGGCCCTTGGCCGCCTCGAGATCGTATCCCGCGACGGCGAACCCGTTGCGCTCCATGTTGCGCGCGAGGTTCGCGCCCATCACGCCGAGCCCGACGACGCCGATGTCACACTGCACGGGTCGCTCCTCCCGGGGCCGCCTCGGACAGGCGGTAGAGCATCTCGCCGGCGCGAGGCACCAGCAGCACGCCTTCGGCCTCCCGCCCGGCCCAGGCGCCGATGTCCACCGCCGCGGGGTCCAGGTACCCCAGGTTGATCCGCCGGCACCGTTCTTCAGGGATCCCGGTGGCCAGCGTCACCTGGATCCGCGGCGTCTCGATCCCCGTGGCCGCGTCGTACCGGCCGAGGCCCTTCACGTGCGTCGCGTGCGCGATGACGCCGCCGGGATAGCGGGAGAAGCGGTCCCACTGGCCCAGGAAGTAATCGAGGCAGTGGTAGCCGATCTCGTCGATGAGGCGGCCGTGCGTGTAGCTCACCTCGGTGATGTGCGGCGCGAAGATCACCACCTCGCCGCCGTCCGCCACCGCCGGCTCGAGCTTGTACATGCCCTTGGCCGCCGTCCACAGATCGTCGTACATCTCCGGCATGACCGAGAGCGCGCGCGCGAACGGCCGGTCCACCCACGTGATGTGCGTGCGGGCCGAGAGCGCCGACGCGGCTTCCCATGACTCGTGCGGATCGCCGGTGAACACGCCGTTGACGCCCGCGTGCGTCACGACGAGGCTGATGCACGTGACGGGCCGCTTGACGAACGAGGCGGCGCGGTCGATGACGGCCCGGACGGGCGTGTAGCCCGCGCCGATGACGGCGCTGCTCGTGAGCAGGGCGCCGAGCCAGTGCGTGACGTCGATGATCTCCCGCCCGGCGACGCCGGGCACGAGGTACTTGTTTCCGCCCGAGAACCCCACGACTTCGTGCGGGAACACCGGGCCGCAGATGAGGAGGTGATCGTAGTCGAGCAGCAGGCGGTTCAGCGTGACCGGGACGTCCCGTTCGAGGCGGCCGCCCGACAGCTCCGCGATCTCGCGGGCCGGGATCACCCCCAGCGTGACGAACGTCTCCGGCAGGTCCCAGCGGTGGTTGAAGATCCGATGCCCGTGCGAGGACCCGGCGGTCACCGGCCGCCCGAGGAGACGCCCGAGCTGCGCGTCGGACATCGGCTGGTGCGTGCCGAGGGCCACCAGGAAGTCCAGCGCCGCCGCCCGCGGGCCGAGGCTCGCGGAGAGGATGTCAAACAGGAGCGGCATCGGCATCGTGCGCGTGCCGTCAGGAATGAGCGCCAGGACCCGCCTTCCGTCGAGCGGCAGCCCGGCCAGGCCGTCGACCACGAGACGGCGCACCTCCTCGTCCGGGAGGCGCCGATCGCACGACCCCGCTCCGATGACCACGTCTGCCGCCGCCTTTCCCGGTCGCCGCCCGTCTTGTCAGACCCCGCTGAACGCCGAGAACCCGCCGTCGACCGGCAGCACGATGCCGGTCACGAACGCCGAGGCCGGCGAGAGCAGCCACAGCGCCGCCCCGAGCAGATCGTCGGTCACACCGAACCGGCCCATGGGCGTATGCGCCAGGATCGACTGCCCGCGCGGGGTCAGCGCGCCGGTCTCCTGGTCGGTCAGCAGGAAGCGGTTCTGGTCCGTGAGCAGGAAGCCCGGCGCGATGGCGTTCACGCGCAAGGCCGGCGAGTACTCCTGCGCGAGGTGCACGGCGAGCCACTGCGTGAAGTTGCTGACCCCCGCCTTCGCGGCCGAGTAGGCGGCGATCCGCGTCAGCGGGCGGAGCGCGTTCATCGACGAGACGTTCAGGATGACGCCCGCGCCCGCCTTCGCCATCACCCGGCCGAACGACTGCGACGGCAGGATGGTGCCGAGGACGTTCAGGTCGAAGACCCAGCGGATGGCGTCCGGGGGGAGATCGAAAAAGGGCACGTCCGCGCTGCTGGTCGCCTTCGGGTGGTTGCCGCCGGCGCCGTTGATGAGGGCGTCCACCGATCCGAAGCGGGCCAGGATCGCGTCGAGCGCCCGGCCGATGCTGTCAGGGTCCAGCACGTCGGCGCCGATCACCTCGACGCGGGCGGCCGCGGCCGGCCCCAGCGACTCGAGGAGCGCCGGGCCCGGCGCCGTGTTGCGGTCGATGACTGCGACGCTGGCCCCGCAGCCGGCGAGCCCTCGGACCAGCGCCCCGCCGATGACGCCGGTGCCGCCGGTGACCGCCACGGTCCTGCCGGTGAAGTCGTACATCCGCGTGAGCGTCTCGAGGTTCATGGGGGTGCTCCGGCAGCGTCCGCACCGTCGTGGGGCCTGGCCGTCGAGGGCGGGGCGCGCGGTGGTCTTGCCGACGGGACGCGAGCGCCCCTCGGGAGGCACGTCCACTTGCGAGACGATACGCGTCCCCGAACAGGGAAGTCAAGGCGGCCCGGGCCGTCGCAGGACCCAGCAGCCCGGTCGCGCGGCGCACCCGGCCGCTGCGCGGTCACGGCTGAGGCGACCGCCGAGGGACAGCCGCCTCTCCATGAGCCGGCCGTGGAGTGCCGGGCGAGGCGGCCCGCCCCGCGGCCGGTCCCGCGGCCGGGCGGCGCGCGGCGCACCCGGCCGAGGGACGCACGCGGCGGGCGGTGCGGCCTAGAAGCCGAACGAGAAGGTGACGCCGAACAGGTGCGCCATGAAGTTGTAGACGCCGTTGTTCGGGCCGTCGCTGCTGCGGCCGGCTCGTTCCGGCTGCGCCAGATAGGTGTAGGCCGCGTCGAGGCGCAGGTGCGGAGTCAGCTGACGGCCGAGCCCCAGGGCCAGCAGCCATCGCTTGCCCTCGGGGAGCAGCGGCGTCACCGTCTGGTCAGGAGCCGCCGCGCCATGGACGATGAAGCCGGCGCGCGCCACGGTCTGCTCGTCGAGCGTGATCTCCGTGCCCAGGCGGATGCCGTGCGTGTCCCTGTACGCCTCTTCCTGCGTGGAATCCAGGTACTCGCCGTCGATCACCAGCTTGTCGAACGCGCTCCACCGCACGTACTGGTAGTCGGCGAGGAGCAGGACCTTCGGGCTGGCCCGGTAGGCCAGGCCGGCGACGGCCTGCAGCGGGAGCGGCAGGCTCGTGCTGGCCGACTGGTTGCTCAGCTTGCCGCCCGGGCCGAACTGCGGCTTCACGATGGCGTCGATGGGCACGCCGGCCGGCAGCGTCGGGCCCAGCGGGATCGGCAACACGTAGCCGGTGGCAATCTGCTCGGTCTTGATCTTCCCGTCGTCCACCTTGGGCGTCTGGCTGCTCATGACGCGCGCGCCGAGCGTGAGGCGCTCGCTGGCCTTGTAGAGCAGGCCGGCGTGGGCGCCCAGGCTAGTTGTCGTTCCCGACAGGTCGATGTTCGCGAAATCGGTGCCGGGCTTCACGCCGAGGTTGGCGAAGGTCAGCGGCGTTCCCGTGATGGGCTGCCGCGAGAGATCCACCCGCTGCAGGAGCTGCAGCTTGACGTAGGCCACGTCCACGCCGACGCCGATCGACAGCCGATCGGAGGCCTTGAACGCCAGCGTCGGCTGCACGTAGACCGCCTGGACGACGCTCTTGTAGCCCAGGAAGCGGCCTTCGGCGGTGACCGGCCACTCCGAGGTCAGGCCGTACGGGGCGAACAGGCCGATGCCCGCCGCGACCTTGTCGGAGATCGGCGTCGACGCGTACACGTTGGGCACCGGGTACCAGGCCTTCTTCAGCTGGCTGACGAGGCTGGTGGTGCTGTTGGTGAAGTCGCCCTTGGGGCCGATGAGCGCCGCGCCGAGGGAGATCTGGGTCCGATCGAGCGACAAGCCGGCCGGGTTGAAGTAAATCCCGCTGGCGTCCGGGCACGGAGCGGCGACGCCGGCGCCGCCTCGTCCCATCGCGCAGGAGCCCTGCTCGAACACGCCGAACCCCTGCGCGGAGGCCGGTGCGGCCCCTGCCAGCAAGCAGCCGATCACGCCTGCAGTGATGGCGACCAACCATCGGTTCATAGACACTGCCTCCCAGTAGTGGACGGATAGTCCGCACAGCCTATCACGGGTCGCCTCCGAACCGTAGGGGATTCCCCGGCCCCGCGCTTGCGGTCCCGGCCGGGGCGGTCTATAGTCGGGCCGGGGTCGGTCTAACCCGAAGGGAGGTGCCCATGCAATGCGAACGATGCGGGGCCGGGCCGTCCGGCGCCGAGCTGTTCGACTACTGCGGGCTCTGCGGGCAGACGCTGTGCCCGTACTGCATGGCCGCCGGGTGTTGCGGCCAGACTCCCGCGGTGTCGGGCCGGACCGAGGACCTCGATCCGGACGACGAGGACCGCGAGCGGTGAGGGAATCGGGGCCGGGCTTGCGCCCGGCCCCGTCGAGCTACTTCCTGGCCGCCGCCCCCGTGATCTCGTCGGCCAGCGCCCCGGCGTTGTACACCTTCCGGAACGCCTCGAGGATGATCCGGGAATCCACGGACACGGCCCGGTTGGGCTCGTCGAAGATGTAGTACCCCGGCAGCGACTGGATGTTGCCGTCGAAGATCAGGCCCACCAGTTCGCCCTTCTTGTTGACGACCGCCGACCCGCTGTTGCCGCCGACGATGTCGTTCGTGCTGACGAAGTTGAAGGGCGTCTTCGGGTTGAGCGCCGCCTTCGCCGCCACCCACGTCGGCGCCAGGGCGTAGTCCGGCTGCCCCGCGTGCAGGGCCGCGCGCTCGTAGAGCCCGGGGACGTACGTGTAGGGCGGGATCTTCTTGCCGTCCTCCAGGTACCCCTTCACCACGCCGTAGGAAATCCGCGCCGTGCCGGTCGCGTCGGGATACGCCTTCGGGCCGTCCACGGCGAACACCGCCTGCCCGATCTTCGGGTAGGCGATGGCCTGGACGCCGGCGACCTCGTCCTCGTACCGCTTGGCGATCGCCTGGGCGTCCGGCTCGAGGTCCCGCGCCAGCTTGATCATCGGGTCGGTGGAGACGTCGATGGTCGCCTTGCCGCCGGCCACGAGCAGCGCCCGGATCTCGGAATCGGTGATCCGCGTGCCGTCCACCAGTTCCGCTGCCCTGGCCTCCGGGGCCTTCCCGGCCAGGATCCGCTTGACGATGGCGTGGTCTGGCCCGAGGTGCTTCTGCATGAAGGCGAGCGACTCGGTCAGGTTCAGCTTCTCGCGTGCGAGGTTCGGAGCCCCCTGCGTCAGGCCCGGCCCGCCCGGCCCGCCCGGTCCGGCCCCGCGCCCGCCGCGGCCGCCGTCGGCTGTCTGGGGCGCGTAGGCGCGGCGGACGATCTGGCGCGCCTGGGCGAACAGCGTCGAGTTCAAGCCCGCCGCGTTCACGATGAAGTTCCGCTCGGCATCGATCTGGCGCGCGACCCCGATGGACTTCTCAACGAGGTCCCAGGCGTCGCCAAGCAGCAGCTGCTGGGCGACGTTCTTCGCCAGTTCGGCGCGGAGGCGCGTCTCGGCGGCTTCCTTCCTCGCGATGACGGACGGGTCCTGGAGGCCCTTCAGCCGCCCGCGGTACGACTTCAGGCTGTTCTGGAGGCCGAACAGCTCGCTGGTCGCCTGGCGCGCGTTCTCGGGGCTCTGGGCCATCCACTTCTTCACCGCCGTCTCCCGCATCTCGGCGGTGGCAATGGTGAAAGGCACGGTCAGGTCCCTGAGGTACTTGAGGTGCGCCACGGTATTCAGACGCTGCGTCGAGCCGGGGTGGCCGGTCGTGAACACCAGCTCGTTCTCCTTCGAGCCGTTCGGCGACCACCTCAGATAGTTCGGCGTCTCGGCCGGCTTGTCGTTCTCGTACAGGCGGAACATCGAGACGTCCAGGTTGTAGCGCGGATAGGTGAAGTTGTCGGCGTCGCCGCCGTAGAAGCCGGTCTGGTACTCGGCGCCGAAGACCAGGCGGACGTCGCTGTAGACCTTGTACGTGTACAGGTTGTAGACGGCGCCTGCGTACAGCGACACGACCTGCTTCGACACGCCCTGTGCGGGCTCGCCCTGGATCGCCTGGATCGCCTTCTGCCGCGCGGCCGCGGCTTCCTGGGCGGTCATCGACGGCGTGACGGCGTCGGCCACCTTCGCGGTCACGTCCTCGATGGTCTGGAGCACCATGAGCGACATGCCCGGGACCTTCAGCTCGTCGGCGAAGGTCGGCGCGTAGAAGCCGTTCTTCACGTAGTCTTTCTCGGGCGTGCTGAGGCGCTGGAGCGTGCCGAGGCCGATGTGGTGGTTTGTCAGCACGAGGCCCCGCGGGGAGACGATCGACCCGGTGCCGCCGCCGAAGCGCACCGTCGCAAGCTGCAGGTGCTTCAGCCACGCGTCGGTCACGTCGAACTTGTACTTCGCCTTGATGGCGGCCTTCGGGACGCTGTTGTAGGGCCAGAACCCCTCGTCTGCCCGCGGCGCGGCGCCGAGGGCGCCGAGGGCGACCGCCAGGGCGAGGAGCGGGACGATGAATCGCCGTCTGTTCATGGTGTGACCTCGTCTGGAAGAGCGACCACCCGACTCTAGTGAGGCGCCGCAGGGCTGTCAAGCCGGCGTCCTCCAGGAGGCGTCAAGGCGACGGCCCGGCCTACTGGACGCGCTCGGGCCGCCACCGCAGCCCGAGCGCCACGATGCGCTCGAGCAGCGCGGGATACGGCAGGCCCGCCCGTTCCGCCGATTCCGCGAAGTCCTCGCCGAATGCCAGCTGCGGGTTCGGGTTCGCCTCGAGGACGTAGAACCGCCCGGCCTGGTCCATCCGGAAGTCGACGCGCGCGTACCCGTTCAGGTCGAGCGCGCGGTAGACGCGCTTGGCCGTGTGCTGCAGGCGCGCCGCGACGCCCTCGGGCAGCGACGCCTCATCGGTCCTGATGCCGTGCTTCTGCTGGTACTTCGTGCTCCACTTCACCCGCTCCGTGGCCACGTGCCACGTGTGCTCGGGCATCTGCGCGAACGACATCTCCCAGACGGGGAAGGCCTGCAGGCGCTCGTTGCCGATGACGCCGACGTACAGCTCGCGGCCGTCGATGAACTCCTCGACGATGGCGGCCGTGCCGAGGCTCTCGTGGACGAACTGGATGCGCCGCGCAAGCTCGTCCGCGTTCTCGACCACCGACGCCTGCGAGATGCCGATGGACGCCTCGAACACCAGCGACTTCACGATGAGGGGGTAGCGCAGCCGCGTCGGCCGGGCCGAGCGGCCGCGGCGGACCACCGTGAAGTCGGGGACCGGCACCCGGTGGTACGTCAGCAGCTTCTTGCTGAGCGACTTGTCGCGCGCCAGGATGAGCCCGCGCGGGTTGCAGCCGGTGTAGGGCACCCGCAGCAGCTCGAGGTAGCTCACCACGTTCTGGTCGAAGGTGTTGATGTCGGCGAAGCCTTCGAGCAGATTGAACACGATGTCCGGCCTGAATTCGTCGATGGCCGCCCGCGCCGGCGACAAGTCGTCGTGGACGCCCGCGATCCGCACCTCGTGCCCCTGCGCCTCGAGGGTCACCGTGACGTCGAATTCCATCTTCCATTCGGCGTTGACCGTGTCCACTCCGGCCGTGTCCTCCGGCGGCACGAGGTGCTTGTGCACGAGCGCGAGGATGCGGAGCCGCTTCATAGCGCCAGACGGTGGCGGCCGCTGTGCAGGAAGTTCATGGCCTGCACCGTCAGCAGCACCGTGAACTCCTGCCGGGCCGTGTCTTCAGGGACCGCCAGGCGCAGCTTCAGCTCGCGGCACCGCACGATGATGTCCTCGAGCACCTGGTCGATCGTGTACTGATAGATGCCCGTCCAGTCGGCCACGAGCCGGCGCACCTGCCGGCGGATGCGCCCGACGAAGGCGGCCGCCGTCGGGCTGGCCGCGAACTCCGGCGCGTCCGAGAACAGGCGCCGGAGGTCCCGATCGTAGAAATCGGGCCGATCGACTCCGTAGTGGCGACGCTTCCGTCGGTAGTGCGTCCGCAGCGTGATGCGCAGCCGCCGCAGCGCGTCCATCTCGTCTGCGCGCGTCACGCAGGGCGGCCGCCCCGCGAGCGACGCCATGAGCGCGTCCATGTACTCGAGCTTCTTGAGGGCCGGCCACCCGGCGTAGCGCCGCCGCCAGTCGCTCTCCGGCGTCAGCCAGACAGCGAAGGTCTCCGCGAAGTCCTCGTCGGGATGGCTCTGCGCGTACCACGAGTCCAGGTGCAGGACGAAGCTCTTGCTGTACGGCTTCGGCGCGTAGAACTCCGGATACGGCTCGGCCGACGACCCGAAGATCTCCCGGCGCTGGCGGCGCCGGCGCAGCCCGAACATGTTGTCGACGAGATGCCCGGCCTCGTGACGGAGGATCCGCATGCACCAGGCGTAGTCGCCGCCCTCCACCTCGAGCATCTGTGCCTCTTCCAGCTTCTCCAGGCGGGGGTGCGAGAGGTAGAAGGGCAGCGCCATGGCAGACCCGCCGTCCGGCGTGAACCACTCGTCCGCCAGGTAGAAGTGCAGCGGCAGATCCAGGCCCCGCACGGCGAGTTCGCGCCGCAGGTCCCCGATGCGGGTCTCGAGCAGGCTGCCCTCGATTCGGACCGGGAGGTCGCAGAGCCGCGCGTCGAGGAGCTGTTCGTCGGGCCACGAGACCCAGTCAGGAGGCAGGGCGGCAACGGCCATCCGCCGGATTCTATCCCCGAACCAGGACACACGCCACGGCCGGGACGCCCCGAGAACCTCGGTCCCGCCACGCCTCGGAGGCGCCTGCCCTGTGTGTCCGGCGTCTTTCGCGGTCCGGCGGCCATCGGCCGCGTGGCGTCGAAGCGCCGGGCGCCCGGGCGCAGGCGGCCGCCGCGTCGTTGATGCCGGCGCGCCCGGGCTCGCTCGCGCCCGCCGCCGTGCGGCGCCACCGTGCGACCCGGGCGGGGAAGGCCCGCGCCCGGGGTGAGCGTCTCGGTACCTGGCGCGCGCCGCCGCCAGCGCGGCTGCGACGGCCCCGGCCACGCCGTGCTGCTCGCCCCCTTCAGGATGGAGCGGCACGGAGCGCTGGGCGCCTAAGCCGTCAGCCGGCCGGGCCGCCGGCTGCCGGCGCCAGGCGAGAGGGTCAGACGAGAGTGCGGGCCGGGGCCCCTCGCCATGACGGCCGGCGGGTCAGCGCTTCGCGCCGGAAGACGCGCCCACCGCGGCATCGAACCTGGCGGCGAGCTGGGCTCGGCGGTCCTCGGTCACAAAGGCGGTGGCGATGGCGTTCCGCGCCAGGCGCAGCTCGGCCTCGCGGTCCAGGCGGAGCGGACCGCTGACGGCCGCGAACGTGTCGGCGACGCTGAACGGTCCGAACAGCAGCGGATCGTCGGTGGAAATCGAGGCGAGAAGGCCCTCCTCGAGGAAGCGCGGCAGGGGATGCCTGTCGAGCGGCATGAACCCGAGCCGGTCGTTGGACACCGGGCAGCACTCCACGCCGACCCCGCGCTCCCGCACCAGCGCGCGCGCCGCGGCGGACGCACAGAGCGACGTCCCGTGACCGATCCGCCTGGCGCCGAGGCGTTCGACGGCGTCCACCACGAAGGCCGGGGGCGCGCTCTCGAAGCCCGGGGGGACGCCCTGCTCTCCGGCGTGGATTGTCAGCGGCACGCCGGCCTCCCGCGCGGGCCGCAGCGCGCGCTCGAAGGCGCGCGGCGGGAACGCGTCCTCCGGGTATCCCGCCATGTCGAGGCCCACCGGGCGGTCGGCGCGGTGCAGGCCCGCCGCCAGGCGGGCGACCGCGTCGGCCTGCCGCCTGGCCGGGGGTTCCGCGGGGTGTCCCAGCCCCTTGTGCCGGCTGAACGCCAGGATGAACGCGCCGCTCGCGCCGCGCTCCGTCCATGCCCGGTCCACGCCTTGCACAAGCGCCGCCGCGATGTCCTCGACCGGCGCCCGGATCTGTTCCTGGTAGGAGAACGGAGACCCCCGCAGCTCCGTGTGCAGGCTGCCCGCGGCCGCGCAGGCGACCAGCTCGTCGAACACCGCTTCTTCGAGGTCCTCGATCGACCGGAGCACCGACAGCGGCAGGCCGAACGCCTCGACGAAGCGATCGAACCCGCCCGGGCCGGCCAGGCCTCGCGATACGCCGTCGTAGTACCGGCGGACCGAGGCCGGGTCCTGCGGGTCCACGCCGGGAACGAGCTGCCCGGAGCGGGTCCGGACCTGCACGAGGCCGTGGCGCGCCGCGAGGCGGGCCACGGTCTCGGGCGTCAATCCGGCCTCGAAATGGCGGTGCAGCTCGACGGTCGGCACCGCGGGACCGGCTGCGGCGCGCGCCGGGCGTTCGGCCGGCCGCTCAGTGCGCGCCACGGGCCCTCAGCGGCGTCTCGTGCCAGAGCCGCGTCATGAGGAGCGCCCCCGCCACGGAGAAGGGGATGATCATCCAGGTCCACGCCGTCCAGCCGAAGCGATCGAGCGCGCCGCCCAGGACGAAGCCGGTGAGGCCGGAAGCGAGGTACTGCACGCCGTCGCAAATGCCGGTCACGGTGGCGGCGGCCTTCGTGCCTCCGAAGTCCATGGCCGACGTCGCCGACAGCATGCCGTGAACGCCGAAGATCCACATGCAGGTGAAGGGAATCAGCAGCGCCGCCATTGCGGGGGAGGCCGTGTGCCCCAGCCAGACGAGGGCCACGATCTGGCCGAGGTAGAAGAGGAACGCCACCGGCGGCCGGCGCGATCCGAACACGCGGTCGGACAGGAACCCGCACAACAGGCCTCCGAGGATGCCGCCGACGGTGACGCCGGTCGAGGCCGCCGTGAACCACGCCGACCCGTGGTCGATCCGATGCACTTCCTTCAGGAACGGCACGAACCAGAGCATCACGCCCTGGCGCACGAACCCGGTGCAGAACTCGGCCGCGATGATCGTCAGGATGACGGGGTTCGAGAACACGCGCTTCACGAGGTAGCCGACGTCCACCGGCGTGTCCTTGTCGGCGTCCTTCGAGGTCGCGTCGCCCGTGTCGAAGTCCGGGTGTCCCGCCTGCGAGGGCCTGTCCTTCACGAGCAGCGCGTCCACGACGAACATCACCGCGAGGAGCAGCGACGGCGTCAGGAACACCCAGTACCAGGGGAAGAACGCCAGGATCCAGCCGCCGACGGTCAGGGCCAGGAAGTACCCCGACGAGATCATGATGCCGAAGACGCCGCCGAAGACGCCGCGCTCCCTGACGTGGAACCACGGCGCGTTGACCTTGACCACCGACAGCGCGCCGAACGACTGGAAGTACTGGTTGACGGCGTAGAGCAGCGACATGCCGACGATGATCTTCGTCTGCCACCCGTTCAGGAACAGCAGCCCGATGACGAGGTTGACGAGCGAGGCGCCGGCCGCCCCGATGAGGATCGACTTCTTGCCGCCGATGCGGTCGGCGAGCGGCCCGTTGAGGGCCACCGACAGGGCGTAGGTCCAGAAGCCCGCCGTCGCGATCAGGCCGAAGTCCGCCTTCGACAGGTGGAACTGGCCCATGATTGTCGTGGACGAGACGTTCAGGTTGTACCGCCCCATGTAGTACGTCGCGTAGGTGATGCCGAGGGGGAACCAGTTGGCGAAGCGCCGGCGACGGTAGGCCGCCGGGTGGTTCATCGGGTTGCTCATGGGCTACCTCGTCCGGTAGAGGTGCAGCAGCCGCCCGAGGGCGCCGGCGTACCGCCGGCGGAGCACGGCGGCGTCCGACGACTCGGGCTCGTTGGGCATGGACACGAAGGGCACGTTCGCGCCGGTCAGCTGCAGGTAGCCGTCCGGCGCGCCGCCCGTGATCGCGTCCCAGTCGTTGTGCCGGAAGTACCCCAGCATGTCGCGGTCGGGCACCTTGTGGAACAGGATCGATGCCTCGCGGCCGGGCCGGTAGCGGGCGGCGTTGCGGCGGAACGACTCCTCGAAGGAGACCGCGATGTAGAGGGCGGCGGCGCGCGCCAGGATGTCGGGGTCGAACCGCTCGAGGCTCGCGCGGAAGCCGTCGCCGAGGCCCCGCGCGAACTCGATGAGCAGCGTGCCTTCCTCGTAGAACGACGGCCTCGAGAGGTACCGCTCGCGGATCTCGGCGTTGAACCGGTTGACGAGCGAGCCGCGGAACCCCGGGGCGGTGATGGCGTACCCTTCGGGCGACCGTGCCGAGACGAGGCGGGCCTCTCCCCGGGCCTCCCGCCCGTCATCGTCCACGCAGGCCTGCCAGAGCCAGGGGAAGTCGTCGATCTCTTCGAAGCGCCCGATGCCGAAGGCCGAGGCCCGCTCCTCCTCCGGCAGGCGCCTCATGAAGTCGATGAATTCGCTCTTGCCGCCGGCGGGCCGGCCGAGGACGAACAGGTGGTCGAACGTCCGGGCCGGCGCCGTCACGCGGCGCTCCGCGCGAGGGCCCAGAGCTCGTCCAGTGCAGCGGCGTAGCGCGCCTCGAGCACGGCCGGGTCCGTCGATTCGGGCTCATTGCGCATCGACACGAAGGGCACCGCGAGGCCGTTGACGCCGAGGCGGCCCGAGGGGCGGCCGTGGGTGAGTTCGGCCCAGTCGTTCACGTCGTAGAAGTAGTCGAACGTCTCCCGCGGCACCATGTGGGCGAGGATGGAGTGCTTGAGCGCGTCCTGGTAGCGTGCGACGTTGCGCCGCCAGGACTCCTCCCGAGAGACGTCGATGTAGAAGATGGCGGCGCGCTCGAGCACCCGGCGGTCGAGCATCCGCAGGGCGCGGCCGAACCCGTTCGGCCCGCCCCGGCTGAACTCGATGAGCAGCGTCGACGTCCGGTAGAAGTCCTCGCGGCCGAGATACCGGCTTGCGATGACGTCGTTGAACTTGTGCAGGCACCAGTCGAAGAGCGCCGCTCCCTTCGGGGCCAGGCCGGGGTTCCCCGGCATGTACTCCTCGGTGTAGAGGCGGCCGTAGCCGGCGCGCTGCCAGATCTCGTCGTCCTGGAACTTCTCCCAGAGCCACGGGAAGTCGTCCACCTCTTCGAACGCGCCGATGTGCAGGCGGGCGCGCCGCCGCTCCGGGTCGGCGTGCTTCAGGAAGTCGATGAACTCGGACTTGCCGCAGGCCGGCCGGCCGAGCACCAGCAGGTGCCGGAAGATGTCGGTCATGGGATGCATGCCTCCCGCCGGGGGCGCGGCCCCCGCCAGGCTAGTCGCGCAGCGCCGGGATGGTCAGCACGGGACGGCCGGCCAGGCGCACCACCTTCTCCGCCACCGAGCCGAACATCACGTGGCGCCACCCGGTCATGCCGTGCGTGGCGATGACGATGAGGTCCGCCACGTCCTCCTTGGCGAGGCGCACGATCTCGGATCCGGCGTCTCCGTGGCCGACCGCCGTGCGCGCGGCGATGCCCTCGTCGGCCACGCCGGCCGCCAGACGCGCGAGCTGCCGTTCCGCGTCGGCGCGCAGCGCGCGCTCGTACTCGGGGACCTGGAAGACGAAGTTCGGATCGGAGGGCGCCGCCGGAAGGACCGGGAGCACGTGGACGAGCAGGATCTCCGCCTGGAACACCTTGGCGATCGCGACGGCCTCCGACACGGCGTGCTGGGAGGCGGGGCTGAAATCGACCGGGCAGACGATCCTCTTGAACGGCAGCATCGCTTCCCTCCAGTTCGTGCCGCGGGCACGGCTGACTGCGGGAACGATACCACCGATCGCCGGGGTGAACCAGCGCCCGGACGCGCGCGGCCGGCGCGTCAGGCCTGTCCGGACTCGCGCGCTTTCAACGCGGCCTGGAAGTCCATTTCGCGCGCCGGCGGGATGGTGGCCGGGTCGACGTTCGGAATCGCGTGGCGCTTGGCGAGATCGGCCAGGACGCCAAGCGCCGTGTCCAGGTGATCGCGCGAGTGGGCGGGCGTCACGCTCGTCCGGATGAGCGCGTGCCCGGCCGGTACGGCCGGATAGACGGCCGGCGTCACGAACAGTCCCATCGCCTCGGCTTCCAGGCAGAGCGTGAACGCCAGCGTCTCGGAGCCGACGAACAGCGGCACGATCGGCGTGGTGCTGCCCATCGTGTGATAACCCAGCCGCTGGACGCCGTCTCGGAAGTACGTGACGTTGTCCCACAGCCGCTCGAGCAGAACGCCGTCTCGCCTGAGCACGCGCAGCGAGGCGAGCGCCGCGGCCGCCGACGCGGGCGGCAGGGCGGCGGAGAAGATCTGGGTCCGGGTCCGGTAGCGCAGGTAGTTGATGACGGCCGCGTCGGCCGCCACGAAGCCGCCGAGGCTGGCGAACGACTTGCTGAACGTCCCGAAGAGGACGTCCACGTCGTCGGTCACGCCCTGCGCCGCCGCCGTGCCGCGCCCGCCGGGGCCGAGCACGCCGATGCCGTGGGCGTCGTCCACGTACAGCCGGAACCTGTAGCGCTGCTTGAGCGCGGCGATGCCCCGGAGGTCCGCCTCCCGGCCGGTCATCGAGAACACGCCGTCGATGATGACCAGCGCGTTCGGCCATTCCTCGCGGGCCTGCAGCTGCCGCGCCAGGTCGTCCAGCCCCTTGAACACCCGCGAGCGGCTCGCCCGCGCCATCCGGGCGCCGTCCATCAGGCTGGCGTGGTTGTCGGCCTCGCTGAACAGCACCGCGTCCTTCGTGCTGCCGAGGATGCCGATCACGCCGAGGTTGGCCAGAAAGCCCGACGCGAAGACGAGAGCCGCGGCCTTGCCGGTGAACTCCGCGAGTTCGCGCTCCAGCGCCTCGTGCAGGTCGAGGTTCCCGTTGAGGAACCGGGACCCGGTGCACCCCGTGCCAAACCGCTGGATGGCGTCGTGAGCGGCCTGCATGACCTCCGGGTGGTGCGTGAGCCCGAGATAGTCGTTGGAGCCCATCATGATCACCCGTCGGCCTTCCACCGTGGCGGTGGGTCCTTCAGACGACGAGAGAGGGCGGAAGTAGGGGAAGAGCCCCGCCGCCTTCAGCAGGTCGGCGTCGTGGAAGGCGTAACAAGGATCGAACAGGTCCATCTGGTTTCCTTCGGCCCGCCATCGGCCTGGCGGGCTGTGACCGCCTATTATAGTAACCATGCACGGCGGCCGTCGCGGCGAATCTGCGGCACCGGCGGCTTCGCTCGCGGCGAGCCCCGCGGGGACGCCGCCTCCTGCCCGGAGGCCGGCGGCCGATTCGGACTGCCGGACTCGCGAAAGGAGCCTGTCGTGACCAGGCCCCAGAAGCTGCTCACGGTGCTCGTGACGGGCGCGGGCGACGGGATCGGGCGCGCGACCGCGCAGCGGCTGGCCAGGGCGGGGCACCGCGTGATCGGCACGGTCCGCTCCGCGGACCGGGCCGCCGAGCTGACCGGCCTGGCCCGCGCGGGCGGGTTGCCGCTCTCCTACAGCCGGCTCGAGTTTCCCTCGGCGGCGGACGCGGACGCCCTCGTCCGCGAGGTGGAGTCGCTGGGACGGCTCGACGTGCTGGTGAACAACGCCGGATTCGGCGTGTTCGGAGCCGTGGAGCACGTGGGGGCCGAGGATACCGCCAGGCAGTTCGCCGTTAACGTGTTCGGGCCCCTGGATCTCACGCGCCGCCTCCTGCCGCTGCTTCGTGCGTCGCGCGGGCGCGTCATCTGGATCGGCTCCCTCGCCGGCCGGATCAGCCTGCCGTTCCAGGCGCACTACTCGGCGACCAAGGCCGCCGTGGCGGCGATCGGCGACGCGATGCGGATGGAGCTCCGGCCGCTCGGCGTGCAGGTGTGCTGCGTCGAGCCCGGGGACTTCGCGACGGCATTCACCGGCGCCCGCGCCGTTGTCGATCCGCCCGGCTCGGCCTATCAGGCCGCCCAGGCGCGCTGTCTGCGCGCGGCCGAGCGGCAGGAGCGCGGGGGCGGATCGCCGGAAGCGGCGGCCGCCCTGGTGGAGCGGCTCTGCCGGGCGCGCCGCCTCCCGGCCCGCGCGCCGGTCGGGCGGCTGGCGCGCACGATGTGCGCCGTGCATCGCCTGCTCCCGGACCGGCTCCGGGAACGGGCCGTCCGGCTCAACTACGATCTGTAGGCGCCGCGGGCCCGCCCGGCGGCGGGGCGCTCCGCGCGCGCCGCCCGGGGGCGCGGCAGACGCGCAGATCGGATATGATGCCGGGCGTTCCAGGCGCGGCCCTCCAGCCGGGACCCGGGAGCGGGCGCGCCAGTGCCTCCGGCAGGGACAGCCGAGATGCGATACCCCTTCTCGAGCCGGGCGTTCCTCCCCCTCGCCGCCGCGGCGTGCGCGCTCATCGCCGCGGCCCTCGCCGGGATGCCTGCGCACGCCGGGTCGCCCGAGCGGCATGCCATCGACAACGCCGACTGCTACGGCTGCCACGGCGATTCGTCGCTGACGATGACGGGACCGTCAGGCGAGACGCGCTCGCTGTACGTCGACGAGCAGAAGCACGCGGCCTCGATCCACGGCCAGAACCGCTGCACGAGCTGCCACGCGGACATCGTGGAGGTGCCGCATCCGGAGGGCTTCACGCCCAGGCCCGTCGCGTGCTCGAACTGCCACCGGCTGGAATCCGAGATCTACCTGGCGAGCGACCACGGGCGCGCGGTCCACAAGGGCGTCTCCGAGGCGGCCTCGTGCAAGGACTGCCACGGCGCCACCCACGACCTGCTCAACTCGCGCGATCCCGACTCGCCCGTGAACCGCCGGAACCTGCCGAGGACCTGCGGCCGCTGCCACGCCGACGTGGCGGAGATGCGGAAGTACAACCTGCGCCAGAGCAACCCGATCGTCAGCTACGAGACCAGCGTCCACGGGATTGCGCTCCTCCAGAAGGGCGCGCTGAACTCGGCGACGTGCAACGACTGCCACGGGTCGCACGACCTGCACCGGTCGACGAACGAGACGTCCAAGCTTTACTGGCGCACCGTGCCCGCCACGTGCGGGAAGTGCCACGAGAACGTGCAGCGCACCTACGCGCTCAGCGTGCACGGCAAGGCGGTGGCGAGAGGCGTGCGCGACGCGCCCGTGTGCACGGACTGCCACGGCGAGCACAGCATCGCGTCGGCGTCGGCGCCCTCGTCGCGCGTGTCCGCGGCGAACGTGCCCGGCACGTGCGCGCAGTGCCACGCGGCCACGCGCATCATCACGCAGTACGGCCTGCCGCCAGACACGATGAGCTCGTACACCCAGAGCTTCCACGGCCTGGCGCTGCAGGGCGGCAACCCCACGGCGGCCGACTGCGCGTCCTGCCACGGGGCCCACGACATTCTTCCCTCGAGCGATCCCCAGTCGAAGGTCAACCCGGCGCGGCTGCCCCAGACGTGCGGCCGGTGCCACCCCGGGATCGGCAACCGCCTCGGCGCGGAGTTCTTCAGGGTGCACGCGCCGGCCGGGCGCCACGCCGAGAACCCCTGGCTCGTGAACCTGGTGACGCTGCTGTACATCATCGTCATCGTGGTGACCATCGGGGGCATGGCGCTCTTCGTCACGCTCGACTACGTCAAGAAGGCCCGCGATCACACGCGGGCCGTCAACGCCGACCCGTTCGCGGAGACGCGCCTGACGCCGTGGCTGCGCCACCAGCACACCATCCTGATGGTGCTGTTCATCGGGCTCGTGTACACGGGCTTCGTCCACCGTTACCCGGAGGCGTTCTTCAGCTGGCCGTTCAAGGCGTTCTCGGGCGGGAGCGAGGCGCGGGCGCTGCTGCACCGGATCTTCGGGTGGAGCTTCACGGTGCTGTTCGTGGTCCACGTCGCGGCGCTCCTCGGCACGCCGGGGGGGCGGCAGTACGCCCGGGCGCTTTGGTTCGGCCGGGTGGACTTCAAGGACGCCGTCGGCGTCGTCGCCTACAACCTGGGCCTGCGGCAGGACCGCCCGCCGGCGCGGCGCTGGAACTACGCCGAGAAGGCGGAGTACTGGGCGCTCGTCTGGGGCTCGGCGGTGATGACGATCACCGGCATCATGCTCGTCTTCAGCGAAGCCCTGGTGCGGATGTGGCCGAAGATCGTGCAGGACCTCGCCAAGGTGTTCCACTTTTACGAGGCCGTTCTCGCGACGCTCGCGATTGCCGTGTGGCACGCGTACTGGACCGTCTTCGATCCGCACGAGTACCCGATGAACCCCGCGTGGCTCATCGGCAAGAAGGCCGGGCACGCCGCCCGTCACGCCGCCGGCCCTCCTGAGGCGCCCGCCCTGCCCGGGCCGGAAACGGAAACGGCGACAGAGCCGGATGCGGAGCCGGTGGTCTCGTCGCCGGAGTGAGGCTCGCGAGCGCGGAGGCGCCCGCGCGGCCGGCGGAGCCTCGCCGTGACGAGCGGCGCGAACCCGGCCGCCGCCCCGACCGACGATCTGGCCCGGACACTGTGGGACTACATGCTCCTGCGCCACGACCTGGCGCCGGCCGACGTCATCATCGCCCTGGGCAGCAACGACGTCCGCGTGGGAGAGCACGCGGCGCGGCTCTACCTGAGAGGGCTGGCGCCGCTCCTCCTGTGTTCCGGAGGCCTGGGCAGGCTGACCGTCAGGGAGTTCGAGAGAAGCGAGGCGGAGACGTTCGCGGACGCCGCGTTGCGCCTGGGCGTGCCGCGAGCGGCGGTGCTCGTCGAGCCCGCGTCCGCGAACACGGGAGAGAACATCGACTTCTCGCGAGCCCTGCTCGCGGAGCGGGGGATCGTCCCGTCGCGCGTCATCGCGGTGCAGAAGCCCTACATGGAGCGGCGCGCGTGGGCGACGTTCAAGCGTCGGTGGCCCGAGCCGGACCTGCAGGTCGCCTCGCCGCCCATTCCGTACGACGAGTATCCCACCGCGCGGATTCCCCGCGACCTCGTCATCAGCATCCTGGTCGGTGACGTCCAGCGGATGTGGGTGTACGCCGAGCGCGGCTTCCAGGTGCCGCAGCCGGTGCCGGACGACGTGCGGGCCGCCTGGCGCGAGCTCGTCGCCCGCGGCTACAGGTCGCACCTTGTCGGCTGACCGCCCGTGACTGGCCGGACTAGCCGGTCGGGCCCTCGCCCCAGAAGCTGACGCCGTCCCGGTCCGCGTGGCGGCCGTAGCTCCGGACCTCTTCCTTCGTCACGAAGTACGTCTCGTGGTGTCCGTAGGTACGCGAGAACACCACGCGGCCACTGTCGCCGCCGGGCGTCGAGAAGGCGACTTCGGCCATCGCCTTGTTGCGCCGCGAGGTGAGATCCCGCGAGCACAGGGGGCACGTGAACTTGACCTCGTCGTGCCGCTTCAGGCCGAGGGACTCCGGGACGATGGCGTTGTAGTTGCCAGGCTGGGGGCTGAAAAGGACGAGGGCCGCGCGCCCGCGGCACTCCGCCTTCAGGATGATCCTGACGTTCGGGTTGAGGAGCCCGTAGCACTTCGGGCAGTGGTAGTTGCGCTTCATGAGCGGCACCTCCGCCGACGCTTGCCGGCACGCCCATCGTATCACCCGCGGAGGGCGAGCGGCCGGCTGGCGGCGCCGATGGCGCCCAGCGTGAGCGGAGATTCCGCGCTCGGCCAGTCGCCCTGCCGCGCGGCAGTCCGCCGGGCATTCCCCTCGCGGGCGAGCGCCTTGGCGCGCTCGGTCCGCTCGCCGCCCTCGCCCGCGGGCCCCCTCCATCACGTGCGTGCATCGGCCATGGGCGCTCCCTGCACGGGAGTTGCGAGAATCCCGGGCGGAAGGTTCCGGAAGCCGCCGACTACAATGTGAGGGGGACCGCGGCGCGGCGCCTCTCCGGCCAGGGGCGGCTCGAGCTTCGCGCTCGCGCGTCGCGGTCCATGGGTTGGAGCATGCGGGGCGGCGGCCCGGGAGAGGATTCGGCGTGGCACGAGGGCTGGCGGCGATTTCCGACAGGGCGTGGGACAACTCGGGCGTGCTGGTTGGCCTCGTGGCCTGCGGCACGATCGGCTACCAGGTGGTCCGCGAGTGGCGGGACCCCGCGCCGTCCTCCGTGTCTCTCTGGTTCGTCGTGGGCTTCTTCTTCGTCTACAGCTTCTGGTGCCTCTACGGCGTCAGGTTCGGACGCCGCGGGATCTGGCTGCCCAACGGGGTCGCCGCGATCCTGCAGGTGATCTTCGCCGCGGCGATCCTCATGAAGCGGTGATCACCGGGCCGGGCGACGCCGGCTCTCGCCACCGCCTGATGCCCTCGCAGGCGCCCGGGGACGGCGCGCGCGCAGCGCGGCCCGGCCGCCGCGTCCTGACGTCGGGTCTTCGGACGCAGCCGGACGAAGCGGCTTGCGCGGCTTCGCCCGGCGCGCCTCGACGGAGCCGGCCCCTTGCCGGCTCGCCCGCCCGCAGACCGGGCGGAAGCGGCCGCCGTGACGTGATGGGGATCCTTCGACTGGCTGCGCGCGCAGCGGACCTTTCGCCTCAGTGGTCCGAGGCTATGGGGCTTGCCGCGGACGAAGGGGCGACGCGACTCAGTCGAGTGGTGCGGAAGAGAGGACTCGAACCTCCACGACCTTGCGGCCACAAGCTCCTGAGGCTTGCGCGTCTGCCAATTCCGCCACTTCCGCACTCGAAGACGACGGCAGGACCCACAAGTATACCAACGCTCCGCCGCGCCGCGCAATCAGCAGCGGGAGGAGGGCGAAGAAGAACCCAGAATTCGGAATTCAGAATCCCCGCCCATCCCTTACCCCCTAGCCCCTGACCCCGAGTCCCTACCTCACCTCCAGCTGGTCCCGCTCCGGCAGCGCCGGGAACGGCGCGTGCGGCTCGGTCTGGTACCAGTAGGCCACCGAGGCGATGTCGTCCTGCAGCGGCAGGTAGCGGCCGTCACCGCGCCAGCCGAGCGCCTGGATGGTCACGCGCAGGTCGCTCTCGAACCGGATCGGGTCGCGCAGGTGCCAGCGGTACATGCCGAACCGCTGCTGCGAGGCGTAGAGCCCGTCCGGCTTGATCACCTGGGAGAGGCCGGCGTACGGCGTCGTGAAGACCTGGTACTGCTTCGTCTCCTTGTTCTCGAAGTTGTACGACCCGCAGAAGTAGTCCTCGGTGCCGGTGCCGCAGATCGTCGGGAACGTGGTGTCGCCGTCCAGGTAGAACTTGATCTCGCCCTCGCCCCACCATCCCGAGTTGTTGACACCCCAGGCCAGGTATGTCCCGACGTAGTGGCCCCAGCCCTTCACGCCGTCGAGGATCGTGTAGACGCCTTTGTACGGCAGGGGATTCACGCGCCGGAACTGGGCGTGGAAGTAGGCCGCGTCGGCGGGCACGTCCGCGAGCGCGTAGTCGATCTGGTAGTAGAGCGTCATGTCGGCGGCGTCGATGTTCGTCATGGTCAGCTTGGCCGACTTGCGGAACGGCATCTCCCAGTAGCTGTTGAACGCGCTGCCGGGATTGACGCAGACGGCCAGCGAGGAGAGCGGCGCGAACGCGCCCCATCCCGTGGCGAAGAAGTCCCCGACGGGCACCTCGACGGAGGGCTGCGCCTCGCCGTCCCAGTACATCCGGAGGATCGAGTACCGCCAGTTGCCCGTCGGCGTCATCCAGATATGCTGAATCGAGCCGGGCCCGGCGATCTCGCCGAGCGTGAAGGTCTCGCCCGCCTTGATGCGCACGGACGGCGAGACCTTCCATCCTTGTCCGAGATCGCGGGCAGCCCGCTCGCCCGTGCCGGTCGTGGCCATGCCGGCCTTGCCCTTCTCGCCGGTGAAGTTTTCCGGGCTGATCGAGCGCGTCTTCGCGCGGGAGAGCCGGGCGAGACCGCCGAGATCGCCGCCAAGGACGCCCGGCGCGGGCTGCTGCGCCAGTGCCGGCGGACAGGCGAGGCACGCCGCGAGGGCGGCGCCGAGCCACACATCACACCGCGTCATAGTCGCCTCCTGCCGGGCGGAGCATACCACGCCACGGCGGCTTGACAGGCGCAGGCCCGGAGCCAAAGATAGGGCTGCGCGCGGAGCGCGCGTGCCCGCGATCCCCGCGGGCAAGCGCGGCCCGACGCGCCCCCGGAAAGGATCGCCATGCCACGCCGGATTTGTCTCGTCGCCAGCGGCGACCTGCGGCTGTCCGCCAACCGCGTCTGCTGGCCCGCCCAGGCCGCCCTGGAGGCGGCGCTCGAACGCGCCTTCGCCCGCTTCGACTGCGCCATCGTCCGCGGCCACCCGTACGACCCGGAGGCGCAGCACGGGTTCCTCGACAGCCAGATCCGCGGCATCGAGGCGTTCCGCCAGATCGACCCCGACATGCCGATCGTCGTCGCCGAGGCGGTCTGGCAGTACACGAGCCACGTCCTGCCCGGCCTGACGAAGCACCGCGGCCCGATCCTCACGGCCGCCAACTGGAGCGGCGAGTGGCCTGGCCTGGTCGGCATGCTGAACCTGAACGGCTCGCTGACCAAGGCCGGCATCCGCTACAGCACCCTGTGGAGCGAGACGTTCGAGGACGAGTTCGCGCTGCGGGGCCTGGAGCAGTGGCTGGCGGCGGGCCGCATCGACCACGACACGAGCCACGCGCGCCCCTTCGACGCGTCGGCCCTGCCGGACGACCTGCGGCGCGCGGCGGCCCACGGCGCGGGCCTCGGCCGCCAGCTGAAGGCGCGGCAGGCCGTCATGGGCGTCTTCGACGAAGGCTGCATGGGGATGTACAACGCGATCATCCCCGACCACCTGCTGCACGCCGCGGGCATCTTCAAGGAGCGCCTGAGCCAGTCCGCGCTGTACGCGGCGATGCGGGAGGTGAGCGACGAGACCGCGTCGCGCCACTACGAGTGGCTCGCCGAGCGCGGCATGACGTTCGAGTTCGGGCCGGACCCGGCCGCGGACCTCACCCGCGACCAGGTGCTCGAGGGCCTGAAGATGTACGACGCCGCGGTCCGGTTCGCCGCCACCTTCGGGTGCTCGGCCATCGGCATCCAGTACCAGCAGGGGCTGAAGGACGTGTGCGTCGCGTCCGACCTCGCCGAGGGCCTGCTGAACTGCTCCGACCGGCCGCCGGTCGTCGGCCCGGACGGTGCGGTGCTGTTCGACGGGCAGCCGGTCCCGCACTTCAACGAGGTGGACGAGTGCGCGGGCCTCGACGCCATCCTCACGAACCGGGCCTGGACCGATGCGGGGCTCGACCCGTCGACGACGCTGCACGACGTGCGGTGGGGGGCCGACTTCGACGGCCGCGGGATCAAGGAGTTCGTGTGGGTGTTCGAGATCTCGGGCGCCGTGCCCCCGAGCCACCTGATCGGCGGCTACAAGGGGGCGGTCGGCGAGCGGCAGCCGCCGATGTACTTCCCGAAGGGCGGCGCCACGATCAAGGGGGTCAGCAAGCCGGGCGAGATCGTCTGGAGCCGCGTCTACGTGGAAGGGGACGCGCTGCACATGGACATCGGCCGCGGGGCCGCGCTGCGCCTGCCCGAGGAGGAGTCGGCCCGGCGCTGGGCGCAGACGACGCCGCAGTGGCCGATGATGCACGCAGTGCTCTACGGCGTGACGCGCGACCAGTTCATGGCGAAGCACCAGGCGAACCACATCCAGGTGGTGTACGCCCCGGATGCGATGGCGGCCCGCCGGCTTCTGTCGGTGAAGGCCGGCATGGCCGGCGCCCTGGGCCTGCGCGTGAACCTCTGCGGCGCGTTGGACGATGAGATCGGCGCGCACCAGGCCGAGGAGTTTCGCGTGTGACGCTGCGGCCCCCGCCGCGCCTGACGGGCCTCGTCGCGCTGGCGGCCGTGCTCGCGCTCGCCATCGCCTTCTCGCCGGTCCGCGGCGGACGGCCGGTGTTCCTCGACGTCGGCAATCTGACCGACATCCTCCGCCAGGTGTCCGAGAAGGGCATCCTCGCGGCCGGGATGACGCCCATCATCATCTCGGGCGGCATCGATCTGTCGGTCGGATCGGTGCTCGCGCTCAGCGCGACGCTGGCGGGCTCGCTGCTCATGCGCGCGGACGCGGGCCTGTGGCCGACGATCGTGATCGTCCTGGCCGCCGGCTGCCTCTGCGGGCTGGCGAACGGCCTGGTCGTGGCCCGCTGGCGCATTCAGCCCTTCATCGTGACGCTGGCGACGATGAGCGCGGCGCGGGGCGTCGCGCGGTACCTTAGCGGCGGGGCCGCCATTCCTCTGGGATTCGGCGAGGGCGGAGCCCCTCCCGCCTTCCGCGCCCTCGCGGCCCCGATCGTGCCCTACGTGCCCATGCCGGCCGTCCTCTTCCTGTGCTCCGTGGGCGCCATCGCCGTCTACTTGACCTGGACCCGGGCGGGGCGGTACGTTCGCGCCATCGGCGACAACGAGGCGACGGCCAGGCTCGCCGGCGTGCGGGTGGGTCTGCACAAGACCGCCGTCTATGTGATCGGCGCCGGCCTTGCCGCCCTGGCAGGCCTCATCCACTGCGCGCAACTCGAACAGGGCAACCCGAACGATGGCGCCGGCTACGAACTCGACGCCATCGCGGCCGTCGTCATCGGGGGCACGAGCCTTTCGGGCGGCGTCGGCACCGTCGGCGGGACGCTGGTCGGGACGCTGATCATCGGCATCATCAACAACAGCATGGGGCTGAACAACGTCGATGCGAACCTCCAGCTCATTCTCAAGGGCGCCATCATCCTGGCGGCCGTCTGGCTCCAGACGCGCAGGCCGGCGGCCTGAGCCCCGGGCGCCGGCCGCCGCGCTCGTCGCCGCCGCGCTCGCAGCGGCTGTCCTCGCCGCCGGAGCCTCGGCGTGCGGATCGCGGCCGGCGTCGCGCCGCCTCGTGGGGTTCTCGCAGTGCAACCTGGGCGAGCCCTGGCGCGTGGCCATGAATGCCGAGGTCGCCGCGCGCGCGAGGGACTTTCCGGACCTTGAGATCGTCTACGCCGACGCCCAGCAGGACAACGCCAAGCAGGTGGCCGACGTCGAGAACTTCCTCAGGCAGGGTATCGATCTGCTGATGATTTCGCCGAACGAGGCCAGGCCGCTCACGCCGATCGTCGAGCGGGTCTTCAGGGCGGGCATCCCGGTCGTCGTGATCGACCGCGGGATCGAAGGAGATCAGTACACGACGTTCGTCGGCGCCGACAACTACCAGATCGGCCGCGAGGCCGGCGAGCACATCGCCGCCGTCACGGGAGGGCGCGGGCGCATCGTCGAGATTCGCGGGCTGCCCGGCTCGCCGCCGGCCGTCGATCGGAGCCGGGGCATGCACGACGCGATCGCGGCCCACCCGGACCTGCAGATCATCCACTCGCCGGTGGCCAACTGGCTCCGCGAGGAGGCCATGTCGCAGATGGAGATGGCGCTCGCGGCCCATCCGCGAATCGACGTCGTCTACGCGCACAACGATCCGATGGCGATTGGCGCGTACCTGGCCGCCAAGGCCAAGGGCCGCGAGCAGGAGATGCTGTTTGTCGGCATCGACGCGCTGCCGGGCCTCGACGGCGGCCGGCAGGCGGTGGCCGACGGCCGTCTCGACGCGACGTTCGTCTATCCGACAGGCGGGCGCGAGGCGGTCGAGATCGCGTCGCGCATCCTGCATGGCGAGGCCGTGCCGCACCGGGTGGTGCTCCAAACCGAAAAAATCACCGCGAAGGGGTCGGGTCGAATTTCACACGCCGGCCCTCGGGGATAACAACTCCGTAATTGAGAGCGGCCGATTACGGTCTTGTCGCGATGGGCAGGGCCGATCCGAAATTCGTCCCGACCCCTTCTCTTCTGAGGATGACGAGCGAGAGGTCGTCGTAAGGACGCGTCCGGCCGATGAACGCATCCACCGATGCCAGCAGGCGCGCGCCGGCCTCTGCGGCCGACAGTCCTCCCAGACCGGCGAACACGCTGCGGAGGCGTTCGTCGCCGTAGAACTCGCCCGCCTCGTTCAGCGCCTCGGTCAGGCCGTCGGAGTAGACCACCAGCATCTCGCCCGGCCGAAGCTCCAGCTGCCGCTCCTGGTACGTAGACGCCGGCATCATTCCCAGCGCCATGTCGCCGCGGGGCAGTTCGTGGAACGTCCCGCCCGAGATCCGCACCGGCGGCATGTGGCCGGCGTTGACCAGGCGCACGACCCCGTCCCGGTCGCGGAGTTCGAGGTAGACGAGAGTCGCGAAGCGATTGGAGAGGCCGTCCCGGCAGAGGATCGCGTTCGTCTTCGAAGCAAGCTGGCTCAGCGACTGGACGTCCGTGGCGAGAGCCCGCAGCGTCGACTGGACCTTCGCCATCAGCAGGGCCGCCGGCAGCGCCTTGCCCGCGACGTCGGCCAGGGCGAATCCGACGCGGCCGGGCCCGAGTTCGAGGCAATCCACCAGGTCGCCGCCCACGTCATTAGCGGGGCGCGTGTAGCTCCAGACGTCCCATCCGCCCAAGCCGGGACAGCGCTCCGGCATGAGGGCGCGCTGCACCGCCCGTCCCGCTTCCAGTTCGTGTCGGGCCAGCAGCTTGTCCTTCAGCTCGAGCAGGAGGAGGCCGAGCAGGAGGACCGCGGCGAACAAGGAACCGTCAACGCTCACTCTGGCCCCGCGGACGCTGTCGATCTGGGCCGAGTTGAGCAGGAGCAGCAGCGCGACAAGCAGGATGACCCGCCGGAGCGGCGCCAGTTTCAGGAACAGGCCCTTGAGCAGCCACCAGGCCAGAGAGAACCACCGCTTGACGGCGCCCATGCCCCTCAACCGCGAGCGGTGCTCCGGCGTGAGGTAGAACTCCTCGAGTTCCGCCACGGTCATCCGGAGCGTGGCCCGCCACGCCGGGCCGAAATCGTCGCGCACGTACCGCCAGTCCTGTTTCAGGGTCTCCCAGATGGGCTTGTCGGACACGGGAGCGGGGCGGGTGCCGTTGGTCATCGTGTGCGCCCGAGGCGCGGATGTCCGCGCCCTTCACCGGATAGGACGGATGGCGGCGGCCTGGAGTTCGGACCGGCGGTGCTATACTCGCGCCACAGCGAAAGGGGACGCCGGTGGCGATGCGACGCGGACTCGGGCTCGTGCTGATGATCCTGCTGCTGGCCGTCCTCGTGTCGGCGGCGGGGATGGCGGTGCTGATGCTCGTCGCCGGGCGCGAGCCCGCGGTGGCGGCGGATTCGGTGCTCGAACAACGCGTCGAAGGGGACCTCGCCGACGCGGCTTCCGAGAACGTGTTCGACACCCTGCTGAGCGGCCGGCGCCAAGGCGTCCGGGCCATCGTCGACAATCTCCGCAAGGCCAAAACGGACCGGCGCATCGCGGCGGTCGTCGTGTACCCCCGGGGCCTGACCTCCGCGTACTGGGCGAAGCTGCAGGAGGTGAGGGACGCGATTGCGGACTTCAGGGCGTCGGGAAAGCCGGCGGTGGCGCACCTCGAGTACGGCGGGGACCGGGAGTATTTCGTGGCGACGGGCTGCGACCGCGTGTTTCTGCTGCCCACGAGCCCGCTGGACCTGAGCGGACTGGCGTCGTACGAGCTGTTCCTGCGAGGGACCCTCGACAAGATAGGCGCCTATCCCGACTACCTCCACATCGGCGATTACAAGACCGCCCCAAACCAGCTGACGGAGAGGACCTTCACTCCCGCGCACCGCGAGATGGCCGAATCGCTCAACCGCGACCTGTTCGAGCAGCTCGTGCAGGGCGTGGCCGACGGCCGGAACAAGAGCGCCGACGAGGTGCGGCGGATCATCGACGACGGCCCGTTCCTGGCCGCGGACGCGGTTCAGCTCGGCCTCGTCGACGATCTCGCCTACGAGGATGAGATCGACGGCAAGGTGCGCCCGGGGAAAGGACGGGTCGTCCGCGTCAAGGGGGATGACTACGCGAAGGTGAGCCCGGCCTCGGTCGGGCTGAAGGGACGCTCGCGGATTGCCGTGATCAACGCCGTTGGCATCATCAACTCGGGGCGCAGCGGGATCGATCCGCTGAACGGCGCGGTCCTGGGCTCCGACACGATCGTCGAGTACATCCGCAAGGCCCGCCGCGATCGGTCGATCAAGGCCGTCGTGCTGCGCATCGACAGCCCGGGCGGATCGACCATCGCGTCAGACGTCATCTGGCGCGAGCTGAGCCTCTTCAACTCCGGCCCCGGCGCGCGGCCGCTCGTGGCCTCGATGTCGGATCTGGCGGCGTCCGGCGGCTACTATATCGCCGTCGCCGCGCCGGACATCGTGGCCGAGCCCGGCACGCTCACGGGGTCGATTGGCATCTACGGCGGGAAGATCGTGGCTGGCGGCACCTACGAGAAGCTTGGGATGAACATCGAGAGCCTCAGCATCGGCGCGTACGCCGACATGGGCTCTCCCGTCCGGCCGTTCAGCGAAGCCGAGCGCGCGAAGCTGAACGGGCAGCTGCGGGCGTTCTACGAGCAGTTCGTCGAGAAAGTCGCCGCGGCGCGCGACATGAAGCCGGACGCCGTGGACGCCGTCGCGCAGGGCCGCGTGTGGACCGGGAGACAGGCCAAGGCGATCGGCCTCGTGGACGCGCTCGGCGGACTCGACCGCGCAATCGCCCTCGCGAAGGAGCGCGCGAAGATCCCGGCATCGGAGCCGGTGGTTCTCGTCACCTATCCGCCCCGGCGCGGCTTCTATGACGTGCTGATGTCCGCCATCGCCGGCGCCGGCCTTCGCGCGGACGTCTCGGCGCTGCTGGGGCCGCGCGAACGCCAGGCGGCCGGGGCCCTGTCGGCGCCGTTCCGCCTCTTCCGCCGCGGCGAGCCGCTGGCGCTCATGCCGATGGGGTGGGTCAGGTAACGGAGCCGGGCGTCGGCAGCCGGCCCTCCAGGCTCCAGCCCGTGTGCCCAGGCCCAGGCCCCTCGTCCCGGGCCCGCTGGCGCCAAACCCCTCGCCCTAGCCGATGATCTGATCGATGACTCTCCGGTTGTACTCGATCTTCATGCGCTGCCGGGCCTTCGTCATGTAGGCGGAGAAGAACTCGGAGCGCCGGGCATCGATGAGCTCCTGGCGGACCGACTCGCGCGACGCGGCGACCTCCGCCGGCGCGACCCCCTTACGTTCGAGGACCTTGACGATCGTGGCGCCGTCGGGCCCCGCGATCGTGTCGCTTGTGGCGCCGGCCGGCAGGCTGAAGGCCGCGCGCTCGACGGCGGCGTTCACGCCCACGTCCGGCAGCGCCGCTCCGCGGGCCACCAGTTCGCTGGTTTTCGCCTCGAACCCGGCTTTCTTCGCGGCCGCGGCGAAATCGGCGGCTGCCTTGATGGCGGCCTCCGCGGACCGCATTTTGTCCGCCGCCAGCGCGCCGGCCTTCTGGCGCAGCACGTCGTTGCGGACCCTGTCTTTCACCTCGTCCAGCGGGGGTATCGACGCGGCCAGCTTGCCGGACACGACCGCAACGATGAAGCCCCGGCCGACGGGCAGCGCGGTGCTGACCGCGCCATCCGCGAGGGCGAAGAGCGAGTTCGAGACCTGCTGGGACGCGCCGAACGCCAGGATCGGCTCGTTCGCCGTGAAGAAGCCGGTTTCCTCGACCTTCAGGCCCCGGCCGGCGGCGGCCTTGTCCATGTCGCCGGGCTGGACGATGGCCTTCGCCAGGTCCTCGGCCTTCCGCTCCGCCTGGCGCTGGGCGCGCTCGCCCGTGAGCTGGTCCAGGATCTGCGGCCTCACCTCGTCGAAGCTGCGCGTCGTGCCGGCCTTCTTGTCCACGACCTTGATGATGTGGAACCCGAACGGCGACCTGACCAGATCGGGCAGCAGGCCCGGCTGTTCGGCGCCGAACGCCGCCTCCTCGAAGGCCGGCGTCATCCGGCCGCGGCCGAAGTAGTCCAGGTCGCCGCCGAGCGCCGCCGTCGCCTCATCTTCGGAGTACTGCTTCGCCAGCGCGGCGAAATCCTTGCCGGCCCTGGCCTCCGCCAGCACCTTCTCGGCTGAGGCGCGCACGTCCGCCTCGGTCTTGCCGTCGATCTTGAAGAGGATGTGGCTCGCGCGCACCTGTTCGGGCGTCGAGAACAGATCGAGGTTGTCGTTGTAGTACCGCTCCAGCTCCCGCGAGGGCACCACGATGCCCGTGCGCAGGGCCTCGGTGTCCACGAGGACGTAGCGGACCTTCCGGCGCTCGCCCACCTCGTAGTCCTGCTTGTGGGCCTCGTAGTAGGCCGCCACCTCGGCATCGGTGGCGCTGGCCTGCCCGAGGTACGCCGCTGCGGCGACGTGCACGAGCTGGACTTTCACTTTCTCGTTGCGCCGGGTGAACTCGGCGTCGGCTTCCGAATCGGTCACGGCCACCCAGTCGGTCACCAGCGCCTGGAGCTTCTCCACGAGAAGGTCGCGGCGCAGTCTCGCCTCGAACTCGGCCGGCGTCGTCGGCGGCGACGAACGCGCCAGGATCGCCTGGTACTGCGCCTCGCCCACGAACTGCCCGTTCAGCTGCAGCTGCGGCATCGCCAGGATCCGCTGCCGCACCTCGGCGTCGGCGACGCTCATGCCCAGCCGCGCGGCCTCGGCAAGCATGGCCTGCTCGTTGACGAGCTGCTGCAGCACCTGCTGCTCGAAGCCCAGCTGCTTCAGCATCTGTTCGCTGATGCTCGATCCGTACGCCTGCCGATAGGCCGAGAGCTGCCGCTGGTACGCCGTCCGGAAGTCGAGGACGCTGATGCCCCGGCCGTTCACCTGCGCCACCTGGTCGTGCGGCAGGGCGCCGGTCTGGGCCGGGTCCTGTTTCTGCAGGAAGTCCGGGATATAGAGAATGATGAACGCGACGACGACCAGGGCGAGGCTCCACTTGAGCCAGCCCTTGTGCCGCCGCATGCGGTCGAGCATCGTCATGGTGCCTGTGTCTCCATCCAGACCAGCATGCTAGTCTAGCGTCTCGCGCGAGGGGACCGCAACCGCGGCCGCTCGGGGCGGTCAGCGTTCCCGCGGCGGCTGCCCGTAGTAGGCCCCGGGGCCGTGCTTCCGCCCGAAGTGCTTCTCGTGCAGCGCCCTGCGAATCGGGCCGGCGCCGGGGTTGAGCGTGGCGGTGGCCCACGCCAGGCGCGCCAGCTCCTCGAGGACGGCTGCCGCGCGAACGGCGTCGGCGGCCGACGCGCCCCACGCGAACGGTCCGTGCCCGTGCACGAGCACGGCGGAGGTCGCGGCGGGGTCCAGCCGCGCGAGGCGGCGGACGATGACCCGGCCCGTGTTGGCCTCGTAATCGGTGCGGATCTCGGCCGGCGTCATCCGCCGCGTGATGGGGACGGGGCCGGGGAAGTAGTCGGCGTGGGCGGTCCCGAGGCAGGGAATCTCGCGGCCGGCCTGCGCCCAGGCGGTTGCGAACGTCGAGTGCGCGTGCGCGACGCCGCCAACCGAGGGGAAAGCCCGGTAAATCTCCAGGTGCGTCGGCAGGTCGGACGAGGAGCGGAGGCGCCCTTCGACGGGGCGGCCGTCGAGATCGGTCACCACCAGGTCCGACGGCGCGAGCCGCTCGCAGGGCACGCCGCTGGGCTTGATGACGACGAGGCCGCGCGCGCGATCGACGCCGCTCGCGTTTCCGAACGACTCGAAGACGAGGCCGCGGCGGAACAGGTCGCGGTTTGCCTCGCACACCGCTTCGCGCAGGCGCCGCGCCGTCACGACCGGCTCCTCGCGCGCGACGCCGTCTCGCGCAGCGCGGGCAGGACGGCGCCGATCGCCACCGGCGCCGCGTCGGGGCTGCCGAACCCGAAGTAGAGCGCGCGGTAGAGGCCGAAGAGGTCCTCGTACACGCGCGCGTCGGCGGCGTCCGGCTCCACGGCGTCGTAGGCCGGGCAGAGCGCGTCCTGCGCCGCCTCGATCGTCGGAAACGCCCCCGCGGCCATGAAGGCGAAAATCGCCGAGCCGAGGCTCGTCGATTCCTGCTTCGGCACGAGGACGGGCTTGCCGAGGACGCTGGCGTAGACGCGGTTCAACAGCGCGTTCTTCCGCGGGATGCCGCCGGCGTTGATGATCCGCCGGACGGGCACGCCGTGCTGCTCCATGCGCTCCAGGATCACCCGCGTGTGGAACGCCGTGCCCTCGATGGCGGCGAACAGCTCGTCCTCGGCCGCGTGCGTGAGGTTCCAGCCCAGCGTGACGCCGCCGAGCTCGGGATTCACGAGCACCGTCCGGTCGCCGTTGTCCCATGTCAGGCGCAGCAGTCCGGTTTCGCCCGCGCGGCGCCCGGAGGCGGCCTCCGAGAGCCCGGCCACGTCGCGGCCCGCGCGGCGGGCGATCGCCTCGAAGATGTCGCCGGTGGCCGAGAGGCCCGCCTCGACGCCGGTGTAGCCCGGGTGCACCGACCCCGGCACGACGCCGCACACCCCGGGGACGAGGGTATGCGCGTCGCTGATGGCCATGATGCAGGTCGAGGTGCCGATCACGTTGACAACGTCGCCGAGGCGGATGCCGGCGCCGATGGCGTCCCAGTGGGCGTCGAGGGCGCCGATCGGAATCGGAATGCCGGGCCGCAGGCCCAGGCGGCTGGCCCACGCGGGCGCCAGGCGCCCCGCGATGGCGTCGGAGGCCGCAAACCGCCCCGTGATGCGGTCGCGCACGCCGGCCAGGAGCGGATCGACGGCCTGCAGGAACGCCTCGTCGGGCAGGCCGCCCCAGGCCGGGTTCCACATCCATTTGTGCCCCATGGCGCAGACGCTGCGCGGCACCTGGTCCGGGTCGGTGATGCCGCACAGCGCGGCGGCCGCCATGTCGCAGTGCTCGAGCACCGTCACGAAGCGCGAACGCGCGCCGGGGTTGTGGCGCAGCCAGTGCAGCAGCTTCGAGAAACCCCATTCCGCCGAGTAGACGCCCCCGCACCAGTCGAGGGCCGGCAGCTTCAGCTCGCGGGCCTTCGCCGTGATCTCGCGCGCCTCGCGCCACGCGCGGTGATCGCACCACAAGTAGTAGTCGCCGATGGGCTCCAGCCTCTCGCCGACGGGGACGATGCTCGACCCCGTGGTGTCGATGGCGACGGCCCGGACCTCGCGGCCGGGCACGCCGGCGTCCGCCAGCGCGCGCCGCATCGCGAGGACCAGGGCGTCCATGTGATCGGCGTGTCGCTCGGTGGCGAGATCGGGGTCGTGGCGGCTCCGCGTGAGCGGGTACTCCGCGGTGCCGCTGCCGAGGCGTCCCCGCCTCTCGTCCACGATCGACACCCGCACGCTCAAGGTGCCGAAATCCACGCCTGCCACCACCATGGCCGTCGCCTCCCGCCACGCATCGTGAGTGCGGAGCCGGGCCTTCGGGCTCGGCGCGGCCGGGCTGACGGCCCACTTGCCGCCGGCAGCGCCGCCGGATCGCGGCTCCCGAACGCGTGCCCCTACTCCCGGTGCCAGTAGATCTCCCACCCGAGGTACTTCGTCACCGCTTCGTGAAGCGCCGCGGCCACCGACGACAGGCTCGCGGCGACGTGATGCTCGAAGCCCTGCTCGCAGATGTGCCGCAGGAGCATCTCGAGGCGCGGGATGCGGACGACGCCGGCCCCGCCGAACGTGGAGAGCGGATCGTCGGTGAACGCGCCCTCGCCGAGGTAGCCGCGGATGCGCCCGGCGCGATCATCGGTGGAGAAGCGGGCGAAGGTCATGGGCCCGCTCTTCACGCGCCCGACGCACGTGCCGTACGTGCGCTCGCGGCCGACGCTGCCGGCGATGATCGCCTGGTAGTCCATCTGCGCGTCCGCCAGGAAGTGCTTCGGCAGGTTGCTGCAGTGGAAGCAGACCGCCTTGTCCAGGTCGTTTCCGTAGTTGTTGTTCCAGTCGAGGAGCGCGCTCGGCGCGCCCGACGCGAGCCGGAGGGCGTGCATCGCCACGGCGCCGCACACGTCCACCTCGCACGCGCTGGAGGCGAGGCCGTGGCTCATCATGCTCATCAGCGTGCAGGGCACGACGCCGAAGTAGGTTTCGAGCGCCGTCCAGCACTGCAAGGCGGTCACCGTGACGCCGGTCTCCGCCATCCAGGCGTCGAGGACCGTGCCGAGCTTCGCCATCTTCGTCAGGGCCTCCGGCGGGGTGTCGCCGACGGGGACGTAGGCCCGGATGTCGGCCAGCTTGCGCCGGACGGCCGGGTCGTCGTCGTCGAGCCGGCCGATCCGTCCGAGGATCTCGCTGAGGTCCACGGGTTCGACCGAGATGCCGCTCGCCTCGAGCAGCTTCTCGCTGTAGCGGACGGTATTGAACGCGGCCGGGCGGGCGCCAATAGCGCCGACCCGCAGGCCGCGGAGCCCGCCGACGATGCGGCAGACGCGGAGGAAGGCGTCGAGGTCCTTCGCGAACGCCTCCGAGCCCGGCGCCTCCGTGTGCCGCGAGGTGAGCGTGTAGCGGATGCCGTACTGCGTGAGGTTGTTGCAGGCGGACATCTTGCCGCAGAAGCTGTCGCGGCGGTCCTTGATCGACATCAGGCCGGGATCGTCGGGCGTGGCCTGCACGAGGACCGGCACGTCGAGCGTCGAGAAGCGCAGCGCGTCCGCGAGGGCGCGCTCCTCGCCGAAGTTCGGCAGGGAGATGATCACGCCGTCGATGTCGTCGCGCCTGGCCCGGAACAGGTCGGCGCAGCGCCGCGCCTCGGCGGGCGTCTCCACCGCGCCGCACTTCGACTCCTCGGGCCCCAGCGCCACGACTTCTACGCCGGCGGCGCCGAGCGCCGCCAGCATCTCCTCGCGTCCGCTGCGGGCGAGGTGGTCGGGGAAGAACCCGCGGTTGCCGATGATGAGCCCGAGGGTGGCGGCGTGTGCGTTCGCAGCGTCCATGAGCTGGTACCCCCGAGGAGCAGGTGCGCGACCACGGGACGAGGCCCGGGAAGGGCAGGGGCACGGCGATTGTAGCGCACCGCCGGTCGGGCGCATCCCCGGGGCGCCGCCGCAGCCGAGTGGGGGACGAATCGGGCCGCCCGGGCCCGGGCCGCTGTGCTATATTCGCTGGGAACTGAGCGACTTAGCGGGAGCCAGCGGGAGTGTCCCCCACACGGAGTCCTGGTGAGGCGGGCGGCCAGCCGCTCGATTTCGCCGAGCGCCTGCGGCGCGGCCAGCCGGAGCTGCGCCGCGCGCTGCGGCGGCGCTCGGTGCTCGAGGAGGTGGTCCGCGAGGCGTACGCGGACACGGACCCCGCGCGCATCGCCCGCATGCTCGTGGATCGCGTCTCGGCGTGGATTCCCGCCGATACATGGGCTGTGCTGACGAGCGATGGGACCGGCCAGGTCAGGCTTCTCCACGCCCGCGACCACCAGGGGCCGGACGAGCCGACGCTGGTGGGCGTCGCCTCCTGGGTGATGATGCACGGGTCGGAGTTCGTGTCGGCCGACCTGCGCCGGGACGGGCGCGTGCAGGCGGCGGGCGACGCGACGGTGGTGGCCCTGCCCCTGGCGGGACGGGGCCGCCGCGCCGCGGTGCTCGTCGGGTTCGACCGCCGGCCGAGCGCGCGCCAGCCCAGGTTCGCGGCGGGCGTGCGGCCGCTGCTGGAGTCGGTGCTGGGCATGATGGCCCTGGCCCTGGACCACGCCCTGCTGCTGCAGCAGGCCGAAGCGCTGTCGGTCACCGACGATCTGACCGGCCTGCACAACTCGCGCTTCCTCCGCGACGCGCTGCACCGCGAAACGAAGCGCGCGGTCCGGTACAGCCGGCCGCTGTCGGTGCTGTTCATCGATCTGGACGGGTTCAAGTCGGTGAACGACACCCACGGGCACCTGTGCGGGAGCCGGGCGATCGTCGAGGCGGCCACCGTGATCCGCGGGTGCGCGCGCGAGAGCGACATCGTGGCGCGCTACGGCGGCGACGAGTTCGTCGTCGTGCTTCCGGACACGCCCGCCGAGGGCGCCGTCGTGGTCGCGCGGCGCGTCAGGGACCGGCTGGCGGCGTTTCCGTTCCTGCAGCCGCTGCACCTCGACGTGCGCCTGACGGCGTCGGTGGGCATCGCCACGCTGCCGGACGTCACGCTGGCGCCCGAGGAGCTGCTGCGCGCCGCCGACGAGGCGATGTACCGCGTCAAGGAACGCGGCAAGAACAGCTACTGCCTGGCCCCGCCGCGCTGAGGCCGGGCCGCAAGGAGTCACACCGTTGGCCTTCCGTTCCCTCTTCTCGTTGTTCTCCAGCGACCTCGCCATCGATCTGGGCACCGCCAACACCTGCGTCTACGCCCGCGGGCGCGGCATTGTCGTGAACGAACCGTCGATTGTGGCCATCAACAAGCTGAACGGCAAGGTCGAGGCGGTCGGCAACGCGGCGAAGGACATGCTCGGGCGCACGCCGGGCAACATCGTGGCGATCAAGCCCATGAAGGACGGCGTCATCGCCGACTTCGAGATCACCGAGAAAATGCTGACGCACTTCATCAAGCAGGCGCACAACGGCGCCATGTGGGTGCGCCCGCGCATCGTGATCGGCGTGCCGTCGGAAATCACGCAGGTGGAGAAGCGCGCCGTCAAGGAGAGCGCGTACCGCGCGAAGGCCAGCGAGGTCTACCTCGTCGAGGAGGCGATGGCGTCCGCCATCGGCGCGGGCATGCCCATCACCGAGCCCACGGGCAACATGATCGTGGACATCGGCGGCGGCACGAGCGACATCGCGGTCATCTCGCTGGCGGGCATCGTGTACTCGAAGGCCGTGCGCGTCGCCGGCAACGAGATGGACGAGTCCATCATCCAGTACATCAAGCGCAACCACAACCTGCTCATCGGCGAGCGGACCGCCGAGCAGATCAAGATGGAGATCGGGTCGGCGTTCCCCTTGGACGAGCGGCTCAGCATGGAGATCAAGGGCCGCCACCTGGTGGAGGGCGTGCCGAAGACCATCACCATCACCGACGAGGAGATCCGCGATGCCCTGGCCGAGACGATCAACGTGATCGTCGACGCCGTGCGCGTGGCCCTCGAACGCACGCCGCCCGAGCTCTCCGCCGACATCGTGGACCGCGGCATCGTGCTCTCGGGGGGCGGCGCGCTCCTGCGCAACCTCGACAAGCGGCTGCGCGAGGAAACCGGGCTGCCCCTGGCGATGGCCGAGGATCCCCTGTCCTCGGTCGTCCTCGGGGCCGGGAAGATGCTGGGCGACTTCAACCTGCTGCGCAAGATCTCGATCGACTGAGGCATGGCGCGCCGGGACCTCAGCAGCCGCGCCCCGCTCCTGCTCGCCGCGGTGATCGTGGCCCACGTGCTGCTCGTCTCGGCGCAAGTCGGCACGGCGGGCGGCCCCTCGCTGCTCCGCACCGGCATCGTGGGCCTCGTGACGCGCCTGCAGGAGGGGAGCTGGCTCGCCGCGGGCGTCCTGCGATCGATCGTGGACGGCTACGTGGCGCTGTGGCACGTGCGGGAGGAGAACGCGAGGCTGGCCCGCGACGCAGAGGCCCTGCGCGGCGCCCTGGCGGAGGCCCGGGCGAGCGCTTCCGGCACCGAGGGCCTCCGGGCGCTCGCGGGCGTGCGCGCGAGCGTCCCCTGGACCACGACGGGCGCCCGGGTCGTCGCCGGCAGCGCGTCGCCCGATTACAGGTCCGTGACCATCGACAAGGGAGCTCGCGACGGCGTGCGCCGGAACATGGCGGTCATCGCGCAGGGCGGCGTCGTCGGCCGCGTCGCCATCGCCGCCGCCTCCGCCTCCACCGTGCAGTTCGTCGTGGACCGCAGCGCCGCCGTCTCGGGACGCGTCGAACGCACGCGGTCAGAGGGCATCGCCCTCGGCAACGGCGACGCGACCCTCCGCTTCGAGTACCTCTCCGCCACCGCCGACGTGCAGCCGGACGACGCCGTGGTGACGGCCGGCCTCGACGGCATCTATCCCGCCGGGCTGGCGCTCGGGCGCGTGGTCGAGGTCCGCCGGGCCGGCCCGGCCTACACGCGCGTGACGATCAAGGCCGCCGTGGACTTCTCGCGCCTCGAGTACGTCCTGGTGATCGTGTCGCCCCGCCAGCCCGACGTGGCGCCGCCCCGCGCGGGCGCGGAGGAGGGCGGGTGAAGACGGCCCTCGGCCCGGCGGCGTTCCTGCTGGCGGCGGTGCTCCTCCAGGGCGTCCTGCCGGGCGCCGCCGCCGGCGCGTTCGTCGACCTCGTCCTCGTGGCCGTGGTCGCCGTCGGGCTGCGCCACGGCCGCGTGGCGGGCCTGGCGTCGGGCGCAATCACGGGGCTGCTGCAGGACGCCCTGGGGGGCGGGATCCTCGGCCTGAGCGGCCTCGGCAAGAGCGTGGCGGGATACCTCGCGGGCGTGGCGGCCACGCAGTTCATCGTGGCCGGCGCCGCCGCGCGGGGCCTGGTCTTCGCGGGCGGCACGCTCGTCAGCGCGGCCGGGTTCATGGGCCTCTCGGTGCTGCTCGGGCTCCGGCGCTACGATCATCCGCTTCTTGAGGCCGGGTCCCAGGCGATCGCGAACGCGGCGGCGGGCGTGCTGCTGTTGGCCGCCTGGGACTTCGCGCCGTCGGTGAAGCGCTGGGCCGAGGCCGCGGCGGAGCGCCGGCGGAAGCGGAGGTCGTTCCGGTGACGGGCCCTCCCTCGCTCCAGCGGCGGAGACTGGCGTCGCGGCTCAACGCGCTTTCCGTGTGCGTCGTGACGACGTTCGCCGCGCTCGCGGTCGCGTTCTGGTACTTCCAGGTGGTCATGAACGCGGAGTACGTGAGGCTGGCCGAGAACAACCACCAGCGCCGGCTCGCCCTGCGCGCGCCCCGCGGCATCCTCTACGACCGCGAGTTCCGCCCGCTCGTGGAGAACCGGGACGCGTACACGATCTCGATCCTGCGCGAGCACAGCCGCGACCTCGACCGCGTCGTCCGCCGCCTCGCGGAAGCCACCGGCGTGGCCGAGCAGCGCATCCGCGACGAGCTGGACCGTCACCGCAGCGAGCCGCGCTACCGGCCCGTCGTCGTGATCGGCGACGCGAGCCTCGCGCAGGTGTCGGCGGTGCTGGCGCGCCGGCTGGACTTCGAGCTGCCGGACGTCGTCGTCGAGCGCGTGCCGACGCGCCGCTACCCGGCGCTCGGCGTCGGGGCGCACCTGCTGGGCTACGTGGGCGAGGCCAGCGAGGCGCAGGTCCAGACCGGCGGCTTGCGCCCGGGCGCCGTCGTCGGCCAGTCGGGCGTGGAGCGGGCCTACAACACCGAGCTCATGGGCACCGACGGCGAGCGGCGCGTGATGGTGAACAGCGTCGGCCGCGAGATCGCGACCCTGCAGGAGATTGCGGCGTCGGAGGGGCGGCGGCTCCAGTTGACAATCGACCTCGACCTCCAGCTGGCGGCCGAGCACGCGTTCCACGCCCTGGGGTACCAGGGGGCCGCGGCGTTCCTCGATCCCAGGTCGGGGGAGGTGCTCGCGCTGGTCAGCCTGCCGGCGTACGACCCGAACAACTTCGCCACCGGCATCGATCGGGCCACCTGGATCCGCCTCAACACCGACGTGCTGAAGCCGCTGCAGAACCGCGCGATCCAGGGCCGGTACTCGCCGGGGTCGACCTTCAAGGCGGTGGTGGCGGCCGCCGCGCTCGAGGAAGGGATCATCACGCCGGTCTTCACGGTGACCTGCCGCGGCGGCGCGACCTTCTACGGGCGGTTCTTCCAGTGCCACAGCAAGAGCGGCCACGGCCCCGTCGACCTGCGCCACGCCATCGAGAAGTCCTGCAACACGTACTTCTACACCGTCGGCAACATGGTCGGGATCGAACGCCTGCACAAGTGGGCCGCGCTGCTCGGGCTCGCCGGGAAGACGGGGATCGATCTGCCGAACGAGGTCGAGAGCCTCGTGCCCTCGCCGGAGTGGAAGAAGGCCCGCACGGGGGAGAAGTGGTACGCCGGCGAGACGATCTCGGTGGCGATCGGCCAGGGGCAGGTTTCGGTCACCCCGATTTCGCTGGCGAACCTGTACGCCGCGGTGGCGAACGGCGGACCGCACTGCCCGCCGCGCCTGCTCAAGGCGATCAACGACGGGCAGGGCTGGCGCCCGCCTGACGAGGTGGCGGCGCCGGAAGGGCCGCGGCTGAAGCCGGAGACCGTCGCGGCGCTCCACGACGGGTTCTGGCTCGTCGTCAACGGCGCCGGGACCGGCGGCCGGGCGCGCATTCCCGGGCACGACGTGGCGGGGAAGACGGGCACGGCGCAGGTGATCTCGCTCGAGGGCGGCCGGCGGGCGGCCGGGCGGACGGAGCGGGACCTGCGCGATCACGGCTGGTTCGCCTTCTTCGCGCCGCGCGACAACCCCGAGATCGCCGGCGTCGTGTTCGCGGAGCACGGGGAGCACGGATCGAGCGCGGCGCCGATCGCCCGCCACGTCCTGGAGACGTACTTCGCCAAACGGGAAGGCCGCCCGCTGCCGGCCTTCGAGGCGCCGCCGGGCGCGCCGGCGCCCGCGGCGGCGCGCGGCGCGGGTGCAGGGCAGTAGGGGCGGGGAGCGCCATGTTCGACCGGCGGCTGTGTGCGCACATCGACTGGCTCATGCTGGGCGCGGTGTACCTGCTGTGCGCCATCGGGGTCGTGATGATCGCCAGCGCGACGGCGGACCCGTCGCGGGCGACGGCCTCGCAGCTGCCGGCGACGCAGGTCTACGCCTTGGTGCTCGGCACGGGCGCCCTGCTCGTGTGCCTGGTGATCGACTACCGGTCCTTCGGCGAGCGCGCCCACCTCATCTACGGCGGCCTGGTCCTTCTGCTCGTCTACGTGCTCGAGTTCGGAAGCGTGCGCGGCGGCGGACGCCGCTGGATCGCGCTGCCGTGGTTCAACCTGCAGCCCTCCGAGTTCATGAAGATCGGCCTGGCCCTGGTGCTCGCGCGGCTCTTCAGCGAGACCCGGCACCAGGCCCCCTCGGGGCGCGAACTCGCCATCGCCGGCGCCCTCACCGCCGTGCCGGTCGTGCTGGTCGCCCGGCAGCCGGATTTCGGCACCGCGGTGACCATCGCGTCGGTGGTGCTCGGCGTGGCGATCCTCGCGGGCATGCGGCTGAAGCTGCTCGGGCTCCTCCTGGCCGCCGCCCTGCTCACCGCCCCGGCAGCGTGGACCTTCGCCCTGCAGGACTACCAGCGCGGGCGGATCCTGAGCTTCGTCAACCCGTCGCGCGACCCCCTCGGGGCCGGCTACCAGCAGATCCAGGCCCGGATCACCGTCGGGTCCGGCGGATTGTGGGGCAAGGGCTTCCGGAAGGGCACGCAGGGCCAGCTGAGCTTCCTCCCCGTCGCGCACAACGACTTCATCTTCTCGGTGCTCGCCGAGGAGCAGGGCTTCGTGGGCGTGCTGGTCGTCCTCGCCCTGTATGCGTTCGTCGTGCTGAGGGCCGTGGACACGGCCCGGCGCGCCCGCGACCGCCTCGGGGCGCTGCTGGTCGTGGGCGTGCTGTCCAGCTTCCTCTTCCAGGTCGTCTACAACGTCTCGATGTCCGCGGGACTGGCGCCGGTCAAGGGACTGACGCTGCCGCTGATGAGCTACGGCGGATCGTCCCTCATCGCGACCCTCGCGGGCGTCGGGCTGATTCTCAACGTGAGGATGCGGAGGTTCACGAACTAGTGGACAAGGAGATGATCGTGACGTCCAACGGCCACCAGACGATGGTCGCCGTGCTCGAGGATGACCAGGTCGTGGAGGTGTCCGTCGAGCGCGAGCGCCAGCGCGGGGTCGTGGGCAACCTCTACAAGGGCCGCGTCTCCAGGGTGCTGCCCGGCATGCAGTGCGCCTTCGTGGACATCGGCCTCGAGCGGGACGGCTTCCTCTACGTGTCCGACGTCGTGGACACCATGGACGCCTTCGGGCGCCTCGAGGGTGGAGACGACGAGGGCGACGAGGCCGCGGCGGACCCGGCGGAGGCGGGCGGGCGGGCCAAGGACGACGAGCCGAAGATCGAGGCGCTCCTCAAGGCGGGGCAGGAAGTCCTCGTCCAGGTGGCGAAGGAGCCGCTCGGGACGAAAGGCGCCCGCCTGACGTGCCACGTGACGATGGCCGGGCGCTTCCTCGTCTTCCTGCCGACCGTCGATCACGTCGGCGTGTCGCGGAAGATCGAGGCCCGCGACGAGCGATCGCGGCTGCGGAGCATCGTTCGCGCGTTCCGCGAGGCCGAGGGGTTCGCCGGCGGCGTGATCATCCGCACCGCCGCGGCCGGCCGGCCGGAGGCGGACCTGGTCGCCGACCTGGCGTACTTCAAGCGGGCCTGGGAGGAGATCCGCCGGAACCTGGACGCCTCGACGTGCCCGGCCGTCGTGTACCGGGAGCAGGGCCTGGTCGCCAAGATGATCCGGGACCTGCTGAGCGAGGACTACTCGGCGATCCGCATCGACAACGCGGCGGAGTACCGCCGCGTCCGGGACCTCGTGCAGCGCATCATGCCCTCGCTCACGCCGCGGGTGAAGCACTACACGAAGGCCTTTCCGATCTTCCAGGAGTACGGCGTCCAGTCCGAGATCGACAAGGCCCTGCGCAGCAAGGTCTGGCTCAAGTCCGGCGGGTACATCGTCATCAACCAGACCGAGGCGCTCGTCGCCATCGACGTCAACACCGGGCGCTTCGTCGGCAAGCGGAACGACCGCCTCGAGGACACGATCGTCAAGACCAACATCGAGGCCGTGAAGGAGATCGTCCGCCAGATCCGGCTCCGGGATCTCGGCGGCATCATCGTGCTCGACTTCATCGACATGGAGGAGCGGAAGAACCGGCAGAAGGTCTCGCAGGCGCTGGATCAGGAGCTCGCCCGGGACCGCTCGCCGTCGAAGGCCGTCCAGGTGTCCGACTTCGGGCTGATCATCGTGACGCGAAAGCGGGTGAAGCAGAGCCTGGAGCGCGTGATGACGCAGCCGTGCCCCTACTGCTCGGGCACGGGCGTCATCCGGTCGTCGGCGACGATCTGCTACGAGATCCTCGATGAGGTGGCCAAGCTCGGCAGCGGGGTGGAGGGGCTGGGCGTCCAGCTGCGCGTCAACCCGGACATCGCCCGGGCGCTCCGGGAAGAGGAGGCCGCGGTGCTGAAGGAGCTGGAGGCGGCCGTCGGCACGCGGGTGATCGTCAAGGCCGATCCGCACCTGCACCACGAGCAGTTCGACGTGATGGTGCTCTGAGCCGGCCCCGGCCGCGTTAGCGCGGGATGGGGAGCGTCGTCACCGGCAGCGGCCGCGCCGGCAGCAATCCGGACGTGCTCGTCCTCGGGTTCCAGCCGAGCCGCAGGACGGTCACGTCCACGGCGCGCCGGCCGAAGGCGAGGGCCTCGGTGCAGCTCCACATGTAGAGATCGATGTGGCGTCCCTGCACCAGCGGGCCGGTGTCCATGATGGTGTAGATGCCGGTGTACGGCTGCTCGTCGACAACCTGGATGACCGACCCGACCGGGAGCAGCGCCGGGTCGGCGGCGGCGACGCCGGTGCGCGGCCGGACGCCGGACGCGGTGACCTCTCCCTTGCAGTAGGCGGTCGCGCTGAAGCGCAGGCGGGCGCCGGGCGCCGGCACGGCCGACGCCTCGCGCAGCACCGCCTGCCGCGCGGCGTAGCGCGAGTCCACGGTCGTCACCTGGTACAGCAGCACCATGGCCAGCGCGAAGACGCCGGTGCCGACGAGGTGGTGCCAGCGGGCGGAGACCTGCATCACCGCGCCTCCGGGAGGGCGTCCGGCCGGCGGAGGGCGCGCCGCCGCCGACCCGCCTCGATGGACGGCCGAGCGACCGCGTAGGCCAGCGCTCCGAGGGCGGTCGCGCCGGCCAGCGACCCCAGCACGAACGGCCACGCCAACGGCGCGGCGAGCGCTCCGAGATCGGTCCAGAAGGCGGCCCTCAGGGACGGGCGGGCGAGCAGGCCGGCCAGCTGGCGCGCGAACGAGGGCGGCAGCGCCACCCCGAACGCCTTCGCCGCCGCCGCCGTCGTGAGCGTGTAGTAGGGCCCGATCAACCAGGGCAGGTTCGAGTAGACCCCGAGGATGACGGCCACCCGGTTCAGGCCGAACAGGAACGCCACGGCGAGCGCGATGAGCGTGTGCAGGCCGAGCACCGGCGAGAAGCCGATGAACACGCCGACGGCGAAGGCGAGGGCCGTCCGCCTCGGCGAGTCGCCGACGCGCAGCAGCGCCTCCATGTGTGTCCGGAGCGCCGCCTGCGTGAGTCGCGTCACTGGAAATGCTCGAATCCCGAAGGAAGGGGCTCGGCCGCGCCGCCGCGCCGCAGCGACACGCCCGATCCCGCCCGCACGACGCCGATGCGCGTCAGCCGCACGCCGCCCGCCTGGCGCCGAACGGCCGAGAAGGCGCCCCGGCCCTTCGGCCCGACCGTGAACAGCAGCTCGTAGTCGTCTCCGCCTGCGGCGGCCTCGAGAAGCGGGTCCTTCCCCCGGGCCTCGAACCAGGCCGATGCCGCCGGCAGGATCGGGACGGACCGGCCGTCGACCTCGACGCCGGCCCCTGACGAAGCCGCGATCTGGTGCAGGCCGTCGGCAAGCCCATCGCTTAGATCGATGCAGGAAGTGGCCGCCCGGTTTCGCCCGAGCAGGGCGCCGAGGCGGACCCTCGGCCGGGGCCTCAGGAAGGCCGCGCGGCAGGCCGCCATGTCGGGGCTGCCGGGCTCGCCTGCCGCAAGCGACTGGAGCCCGGCGGCGGCCGCCCCGATGTCGCCGCTCACCCAGACCTCGTCGCCCGGCCTCGCCCCGCCGCGGGTGAGGACCCGCCGCGGACGGACCGAGCCGATCGCGGTGACGTCGATGACGAGCGGCCCGGGAGAGCGCGTGATGTTGCCCCCGAGGAGGGCCACGCCGTGCGCGCGCGCCAGCGCATCGAATCCGTCGAGGATGGCCGTGAAGTCGGCGAGGGGCAGCCCGGGCGGCAGCACCAGGGACAGCAGGGCCGACCGCGGAGCGGCCCCCATGGCCGCCAGGTCGCTCAGGTTGACGGCGAGGGCGCGGTGACCGATGGCATCCGGCGGCACAAACGCCCGGTCGAAGTGCACGCCCTCCACGAGGGCGTCGGTCGTCAGGACCTCGAGCGCGTTCCGCTCGGGGGCCACGACAGCCGCGTCGTCGCCGGGGCCGACGGCCACCCAGGCCGGAGCCGGGCGCACCCGTTCCCGGACGAGCGCGACGAGCGCGCGCTCGCCGGCGTCGGCCACGCTACTTGGCGTACTCGACGGCACGGGTCTCGCGGATCACCGTGACCTTGATCTGGCCCGGGTACTCGAGCTCGTTCTCGATGCGGCGCGCGATGTCCTTCGACAGCCACACCGCTTCCTCGTCCGTGGTCTTCTCGCTTTCGACCATGATGCGGATCTCGCGCCCGGCCTGCAGGGCGAACGCCTTGGACACGCCCTTGAAGGAGTCCGCGATGGCCTCGAGCTTCTCGAGCCGCTTGACGTAGGACTCGAGGATGTCCCGGCGCGCGCCGGGCCGCGCGGCCGAGATCGCGTCGGCCGCCTGCACGATCATGGCCTCGAGGGAGGGCCAGTCGATGTCCATGTGGTGCGCGGCGACCGCGTCCAGCACCGCCGGATGCTCGCCGTGCCGCCGCAGGACGTCGAGGCCGATCTCGAGGTGCGTTCCCTGGATCTCCCGGTCGACCGCCTTGCCGATGTCGTGCAGGAACGCCGCGCGCACCGCCACCGTGGACTGCAGCCCCAGCTCCCGCGCCATCGCGCCGGCCAGGAAGGCGACTTCCTTCGAGTGGTTCAGCACGTTCTGGCCGTAGCTGGTGCGGTACTTGAGGCGCCCCATCAGCTTCAGCACGTCGGGGTGCAGGTCGTGGATGCCCAGCTCGAACGCCGCCGCCTCGCCCTCGCGGCGGACCTCTTCGTCGACCTCCGACTTCACTTTCTCGACCACCTCCTCGATCCGGGCGGGGTGGATGCGCCCGTCGGCAATCAGGCGCTCGATGGCCTGCTTGGCGATCTGGCGGCGGTAGGGGTCGAAGCCGGAGAGGATGATGGCGCCGGGCGTGTCGTCCACGATGAGATCCACCCCGGTCGCGATCTCGAGCGCGCGGATGTTCCGGCCCTCGCGACCGATGATCCGCCCCTTGAGATCGTCGCTCGGAAGATCCACGACCGACACCGTCGTCTCCGTGGCGTGCTCGGCCGCGCTCCGCTGGATGGCCTCGGTAATGAGCTGGCGGGCCTTCTGGGCCGCCGCTTCGCGGGCCTCGGCCTCGAGGCGCTTGACGAGGTTCGCGGCGTCGCGCCGGGCGTCCGCTTCCATCTGCTTGAGCAGGCACTCCCGCGCCTCGTCGCCGGTCATGCCGGCGACCCGCTGGAGCTCGCGCTGCTGGTCGGCCACGAGCCGCTCGAACTTGGCGGCGGCTTCGGCGGTGGATTTCTCGCGCTTCGCCAGGAGCTGCTCCTGCGACCGCAGATCCTTGTCGCGGTGCTCGATGGCGCTCAGGCGCTCGGTGAGCTTCTCGTCGCGCCGGTTGAGGGTCTGCTCGACGGCCCCGAGCTGCTGCCGCCGCTCGCGGATCTGCCGCTCGGCCTCGACGAGCATCTCGTGCGCGCGCTCCTTGGCCTCGAGCAGGCTCTCTTTCTTGCGCGTCTCGGCGTCCCGTTCCGCTTCCTTCGTGATGCGGGCCGCTTCGTCCTCGGCGCGGCCGACCGTCTCGGCCGCGATTCGTTTTCTGTTCGCCACCCAAAACAGGTACACGGCGGCCGACACGGCAGCCGTGATGATCGCGTTCATCACGTACACGACGTAGGCCAGCTTCATGCCGCGTCCTTTCGACGCTCGGGCATCCGGCGCCGGAGCCCCGTGGCGTCCCTCGATGAGGATCGAACGACGGGGCAGCCGAAGGGAGGAAAGGCCCCGCTTTGCCGTGTGGGGAGGTCGATGAACCTGCTCGATGCAGGTGGGACCGCTTTATGAGCCGTGCTTCAGGCTTCCTCGACTCGGAGGCGTGCACACCGCACGGCGTTGCAGTCCCTGGGACTCAACGTTGGCTCAAACGAGCCTCCACACCATCACGCACAAAGCAGGGAACCCGTGAGTATTCTCGATGGCATCTTAGACCGAGGTGGGGAGAGGGTCAAGCCGGCGGCGGCGGTCAGATCCGTTCCGCCGCGGCCGGGGCCTCGGCGGGCGCCTCGGCCTCCCGCAGTGCGTCGTCGATCAGGCGCTCGATGCCGGCCAGGCGGGCCGAGAGCGTGGCCGGGCGGCCGTCCTCGGCATCGAGGACCCGGCAGGCCTCGTCGGCGATATTGAGGGCGGCCAGGACGGCCAGGCGCAGTGAATCGCCGGCGGGCGACTGCTCGGCAGCCGCCCGCATGCGTTCGTCCACGTAGCTGGCCAGTTCCCGGACGTACTGGGGATCGAGCGCGCTCCGGATCGGATAGCGCTGACCGAAGATCTCCACCGGAATCAGGCCTTCGGCCATCGTCAGGCTCTAGATGTCCAGGCCCTCGAGTTGCTCCAACAGGGAGCCGACGCGGGCGCGGATGAGATCCCGCTCTTCCTTCAGGGCAGCGGCTTCGGCGGCTGCGCCGTCGGCTGCCTTCAGGCCGGCCCGTGCCGCGTCGAGCTCGTTCGATACCCGCTGGAGCTCGTCGCCCATCCGGGCCTGTTCGGCGCGCAGGCGGCCGATCAGGGCCACCAGCAGCTTGACCTTTTCCTCCAGCCGGTCGAGAGACTCGGTGTCGACCGGCCGTCCTGTCTTCATCATACTCGCTCCGGGTGGCTGCTCCGGCCCCTACGCCTTGGCGGCCGCGACGGCCCTTCTTGCCTCGTCCACCACCCTGGCGAACGCGGCGGCGTCACGCACGGCCAGGTCCGCCAGCTGCTTGCGGTCCAGGGCCACGCGCGCCAGTTTCAGGCCCTGCATCAACTCCCGGTACGTGGAGCCGTTCTCCCTGGCCGCGGCGTTGATGCGGACGATCCAGAGCTGCCTGAAGTCCCGTTTCTTGCGGCGGCGCCCGATGAAGGCGTAGTTGCCGGCCTTGTCGACCGCTTCTTTCGCGGCCCTGTGCAGCTTGCTCCTGTTGAGGAAGTACCCTTTGGCACGGGACAGCAGCCGCTTGCGCTTGGCTCGCCGCACGGTGCCACGCTTGACTCTCGGCATGATGGACTCTCCACGCCACTCGCTTGGTTACGTCGGGCGGTGCGCGCCCGCCCTGGCTCCGGGGCCGATTGCCGGGGGGTGGCCTCCCCGGGTCCCAAGTCCCCGCGCCCGCCTCGCGCCGAACCAGCGCCTTCCGCCGGCCCGGCGCCTCGCCTCAAGCCCCCGTCACTTGTAGGGCAGCATCTTCTCCAGCGTCGGCGCGTCAGCCGGCGAGACGACGCTCGGCTTGCCGAGATGACGCTTCCGCTTCGTGGTCTTGCTCGCCGCCAGGTGCCGTTTGAAGGCGGACCGCCTGACGAACTTCCCGGACGCCGTCTTCTTGAAGCGCTTGGCGGCGCCGCGATGGGTCTTCAGCTTGGGCATGACGTGCTGCTACTCCTCTGTCTCGGACGAACCGGAGGCGTCGGCCCCGGCCTCGCCGCTCTCGCCCGTCCCGCCCGGGCCTTCGTCGTCCTCGGCCGGCTGGAACCCTTCCTCGGGCTCCCGCGCCACCGGGGCGGCGCTGGCCGCCGGCGCGGCGGCCTTCGGGGCGGCCTTCGCCGCGGCGGCGGGCTTCCAGCCCGGCCTGCGCGCCAGGATGACGTGCATCGTGTTGCCTTCCCGGCGCGGCGTGTTCTCGGCGACCGCGATGTGCTCCAGTTCGAGCAGGAGCCGATCGAGGATGCGCCGGCCGATCTCCGGATGCGCCATCTCGCGCCCGCGGAAGAAGATCGTGGCCTTGACCTTGTCGCCGTCCGCGAGGAAGCGCTCGATGTGCTTCTTCTTGAACAGGTAGTCGTGCTCGTCCACCTTCGGGCGGAACTTGATCTCCTTGACCTCGGTCACCTTCTGGTGCTTGCGCGCCTCGCGCTGCCGCTTCTGCTCCTGGTACTGGTACTTGCCGAAATCCATGATCCGGCAGACGGGAGGGTTCGCCGTCGCGGCGACCTCCACTAGGTCCAGTCCCTTGCTGCGGGCCAAGGCCAGGGCCTGCGGCGGCGGCATGATGCCCAGCTGCTGGCCCGTGTCGTCGATGACGCGGATCTCGCGCACCCGGATGCGCTCGTTGACGCGTGTGCGCTCTTCGCGCCGTGGGCCGAAGCGATCGAAAGCGATAGGAGCCTCCTACTGTTCCTGGGGAACGCGCCCCAGCCGGCGAACCTCGGCGAGCGCCGCCTCGATGAAGGCGCCGACGGCGGACGGCCCTCGATCGCCGGCCGCGCGGCTCCGCACCGACACCGTGCCGTCGGCCAGTTCACGGTCGCCGACGACCAGCATGTAGGGCACCTTCTGCAACTGCGCCTCGCGGATCTTATAGCCGATTTTCTCCTGCCGGTCGTCGAGTTCGGCGCGCAGGCCCGCCGCCGCCAGGCGGTCGCGCACCTCGGCGGCGTAGGCCGCGTGGCGGTCGGCGATGGGCAGCACGGCCGCCTGCACCGGCGCGATCCAGAGCGGGAACGCCCCGGCGTAGTGCTCGAGGAGCACGGCGATGAACCGCTCGAAGCTGCCGAAGATGGCGCGGTGGATGACGACCGGCCGGTGTTCGGCGTTGTCCGCGCCGACGTACTTCAGGTCGAACCGCTGCGGCATCTGGTAGTCGAGCTGGATGGTCGCGCACTGCCAGCGGCGCCCGAGGGCGTCGGTGACGTCGAAGTCGATCTTGGGCCCGTAGAAGGCTCCGCCGCCTTCGTCCACCGTGTAGGGCCGGCCGACTGCCTCCATGGCGCGCCGCAACTCGGCCTCGGCGTGATCCCAGGCCGAGGCCTCGCCGGCGAAGTCCGCCGGGCGCGTGGAGAACTTCATCGAGAACGGCAGGCCGAAATCGCCGTAAACGCGCTCGACGAGCCGGATCAGCCGCTCGACTTCCTCGCCGATCTGCGACTCCATCACGAAGATGTGCGCGTCGTCCTGCGAGAACTGGCGGACGCGCGTCAGGCCCGAGAGCACGCCGGACGCCTCGTTCCGGTGCAGCGCGGTCTGCTCGTGATATCGCAGCGGCAAGTCGCGGTAGCTGCGGCCCTCGGCGGCGAACACGAGCATGTGGCCGGGGCAGTTCATGGCCTTCACGCCCATCTGCTCGCCTTCGGCCTCGATGAGGAACATGTTCTCGCGGTAGTGGGCCCAGTGGCCGGAGGCCTCCCAGAGCGCCTTGTTGAAGACCAGCGGCGTCTTGATCTCGACGTACCCGGCGGGGAACAGCACCTCGCGCATGTAGTCCGCGAGCAGGTGGTAGAGCGTCGTCCCCTTGGCCAGCCAGAACGCCGCGCCGGGCGCCCACGGGTGAAAGGTGAACAGGCCGAGCTCGCGCCCGAGTCTCCGGTGGTCCCGTTTCTTCGCCTCTTCGACGCGCGCGAGGTGGGCCTTGAGATCGGCGTCGCTGAAGTACGCCGTGCCGTAGATCCGCTGCATCGGCTGGTTCTTCGCGTCGCCCTTCCAGTACGCGTTCGACGTGCTGAGCAGCGTGAACGCCTTCAGGCGCCCCGACGACGGGACGTGCGGGCCGGTGCAGAAGTCGAGGAAAGCGTCGCCGAGGGCGTAGCAGGACACCACCGGCCCGCCTTTGTCCTCGATGAGCTCCACCTTCAGCGGCTCGCCGCGCGCCGCGAAGTGCGCCTTGGCCTCGTCTTTCGGCAGCATCCGGCGCTCGAAGGGCAGATCCCGCGCCGCCAGTTCGCGCATCTTCGCCTCGATGGCCTCGAGGTCCTCCGGCACGAACGGGCGATCGACGACGAAGTCATAGAAGAAGCCGTCGTCGGTGGCGGGGCCGATGCCGCACTGCGCGCCGGGAAACAGCGCCGTCACCGCCGCCGCCATGAGGTGCGCCGCTGAATGGCGGTAGAGCTCGAGCGCCTCGGGGCTGTCGGGCGTGAGCAGGCGGAGCTCCGCGTCGGCCTCGAGCGCGTGCGACAGATCCACCATCCGCCCGCCGACGACCGCCGCCAGGGCGGTCCTGGCCAGCCGCGGCGAGATCGACGCCGCCACGTCCCGGACGCGCGTCCCCGACTCCACGCGCACGACGGAACCATCGGGCAGCGCAACGGCTATCTGGTTCATGTCACGTCAGCTCGGCAGGTCCGGGCCCCCGGCGGGCATTGGACTCCCACCCCAACCGACCTGCCTTCGGGTATCGGGGAAGTGGTAGGCACGGGCAGACTCGAACTGCCGACCTCCTGCGTGTCAAGCAGGCGCTCTAACCATCTGAGCTACGCGCCTAAGTCGCGACAATACAAGGCATACCGGACCTTCAACTATACCAGCCGCCGAGCGGGACCGTCAACGCGGGCGCCAACACGCCGCCGACCTCGGCCACGGCGCATGCGGTCGTTCCGCGCGCACCGGGCCGGTCGGCCGGCAGGCCAGCGCCTTGTCGCTCCTACTTGACGAGGTCTTTCAGGGCCTTGCCCGCGGTGAACCGAGGCACGCGGCGCTTGGCGATCTTGATGGCCTCTCCCGTCCGCGGGTTGCGGGCCTGACGCGCCTTCCGCACGGAGGTCTTGAACGTGCCGAAGCCCACGAACGTGACGGTGTCGCCCTTCTTCAGGGCCTTGCCGATGCCTTCGAGGGCCGAGTCGAGCACCTGGCCGACGAGCGTCTTGGTTGCGCCCGTGTCCTTGACGATCTTCGCGATGAGCTCCTGCTTGTTCATGCGTCTTCCTCCGGTGTGAGCATGCGGATGGCGGGCAAGTGCCCGCCCTTGCCCCGCTCGCGTTTATACGCAACGGGATCTGGCGTGTCAAGACGATTCACGCGCTCACGCCGCCATCTTCGCGCGGAGCCGCTTGACGGCTTCGTCGAGCGTCGCGTCGCCGGCGGGCGCGGACGCCCCGAACTCCACGTCCGGCTGGGCCACCGGCACGTCCGGCTGCAGGCCCCGCTCGTGGATGGCCGCGCCGGCCGGCGTGAGGTACCACGCGTGGGACATCCACAGCGCCGCGCCGTCCGGGAGCGGGAACAGCCGCTGGCGCGCGGCCCGGCCGGCCGTCCGCTCGCCGAGCGTCTCGGCCCGCTTGTTGCCGGAGAGCGCCGCGGTAAACAGCTCCGCCGCGCCCGCCGTGCCGAAGTCGGTGAGCACGGCAATGGGCAGCGTCACCTCGCCGTCAGCCTCGCCTGCGGCGACGACCTGCCGGCTCGTGCCGCGTCCGTCCAGGATCGCCAGCGTGCCGGCCCGCACGAACAGCCGGGCCATCGCCAGGCCGGCCTCCAGAGGCCCGCGCGACGTGCCGCGCAGGTCGATCGCCAGGGCCTTGGCGCCGGCCTGCTGCAGCCGCCGGCACGCCTCCCGCAGCGACGCCGGCGTTCCCGCGGTGATGTCCGGGACGCGCACGTAGCCGACGGCGCCGTCGATGATCCGCGAGGCCGGCGCCAGCGGGACCAGCGCCTCCCGCGTCAGCGTCATCTCGTGCGGCTCCGCGGCGTTGCCGCGGATGACGAGGAGCGAGACGGTGCTGCCCGGCGCGCCGCGCAGGCGCCGCATGCCCTCCCAGACGGACATCTCGCGCGTCGGCTGCCGATCGATCGCGCGGATGAAGTCGCCGGGCGACAGCCCGGCGCGGGCCGCCGGCGACTGGTCGCGCGCCGAGATGACCCGGAGGTAGTACTGGCGCGTCAGATCGAGGCCAACCTCGGCCGGCCCGGCGTCGGCGCCCGATTCGAGCAGCCGCGCATCCGCAGCCGTCAGATACGCGCTGTCGGGATCGAGCGACTCCGCAAGGCCGCGCATCGCGCCGTGCATGAGCCGATCGACGTCGACCCGCTCCACGTAATTGTCCGTCGTCAGGCTGAAGACGTCGTCGAAGACGCGCAGGTGCGGGTACGTCTCGCCCGCCGCCCGCCCCTTGCCCATGAGGCCGCCCACGAGGGCGAACACCAGAACGGGGGCGGTGATGAGGATGATGGCGACGCGGGTGCGGGTGGTCATGGAGCGGGGGGCATCTTCCGTTTCAGCCATTGTAGTGGATCGACCGGCTTGCCGTCGATGCGGAGCTCGAAGTACAGCCCCGGCTCGCCATTCGGCCCCGCGCCGACGCTCCCGAGCACCTGGTCGCGCGCGACACGCTCGCCCGACGTCACGTCGATGTCCGCGAGGTAGCCGTAGAGCGAGAACGCGGCCTCGCCGTGGTCCACGATGACGAGCTTGCCGAACCCGGCGAACGACGACGCGAAGACGACCGTGCCTTCGTGGATGGCGGTCACCGGCGCGGCCGGCGCGGCGCGGATGCGCACGCCGTTCGACACGGTCGCCGTGTGGAACCGGCGATCGACCTGCCGGCCGAAGGCGCCCGCGATCGTGCCGGCCACGGGCCAGTCGAGGTCGCCCCGGAACGGGCCGATGGGCAGCGCGGGCAGGACGGCGCGGCCGCCCCGCGCGGCGTCGTCCAGCGTCCGCTGCAGCGCCTGGCGCGCCTCCTCCAGTTCGCGCACGAACCGCTCGGCCAGGTCGCGCCGGGCGTCGATGCTCCGGATGAGGCCTTCGTGGGCGGCGACGGCGGCCGCCGCCGCGTCCCGGGCGCGGGCCACCTCGGCCTGCGTCCGCGCGGCCTCCTCGCGCCTGGCCTCGATGGCCGACTGGGCCTTCCGGAGCTCGGCAAGCGTCCGCCGGTGTTCGGCGACGCGCGCGCGATCGGCGCCCTGGAGCCCCGACACGAAACGGTAGGCGCGCCCCATCTCGCGCAGGTCGTCCACGTTCAGCAGCAGGCGAAGATAGCCGCCGTTGCCGATCTTGTAGAGCTCCACCAGCCGGGCCGACAGGTCGGGCAGCTGGGACCGGGCCGACTGCTCGAGCTCGAGGGCACGGGCCGTCGTCCGATCGAGGTCGGCCTGGACGGCCTCGAGTTCCCGCGTGCGCAGGTCGGCCTCGGCCGCGCGGAGATCGCGCTCGACCTCGAGCTTGCGGAGCTCCTCCACGAGCGTCCGCCCGCGCGACGACAGGCTCTCGGCTTCGCGCCGGAGGCTCTGGATGCGGGCTGCCGCGCGCCGATCGAGGGCGTCGGCCTGCGCCCTGCCGGGCGCCTGGGCGGCGGCACCGCCCGGCGCGAGAAGCGCCCCGCACAGGAGGAGCCCGGCGGCGGCGCCCGCGGGGCCTCGGCCGGCGATCATGCGCAGCGCCATGGCCATCAGAACAGCGGCTTGCCGTCCACCTCCGCCGGGATCGGCACGCCGAAATACTGCAGCACCGTCGGGGCGAGGTCGATCACCCGCGGGTGCGCCTCGGCAAGCGGGTGGTTCGAGATCAGGATCCCGGGAATGGTCTTGTAGTCGAACCCGCAGTGGTCGCCGCTCCACTTCCGCAGGTTCGGATAGAGAATCTCCCCGGGCGGCGACCCGCCGAGCGTCGTCTGCCACGACACGCGGTAGCCGTCCGCCATTCCCGTCTGGATGTCCGGCGCATTGTCGAAGAACGGGCCCGAGTAGATGTCGTCGCGCTTGTAGACGCCGCTCATGATCGCCCGGCCGGTCTTCGGGTCCGTGAGGGCCCGCAGCCGCGCGACGAGATCGTCCACGACGGCCTTGTAGTCGGCCGGATCGACCGCGCCCTGGCCTTCACGGCCTTTCAGGTTGATGAACACCTGCCCGAGGCCCATCGCGTACGCCTTGGTCCGCGGCCAGTCCACCTTCTCCCAGAACTCGCCGCTGCCGAGGAACATCTCGTTCATGCTCTTCATCTCGGCGCGCCGGCCCCTGATGGCCAGGAACCCCTCGTTGACCAGCCACGTGTTGAGGTTCACGGCCTGGCGGAACGAATGGAAGCCGTGATCGGACATCACGATCACGCGCGTGCCCGGCTCCACGCGCTCGAGCACCTCGCCGACCAGCCGATCGGCGCGCTGGTACACGCGGAGGATCGAATCGCCGAACCTGGCGGCTTCGGCCTGGTCGTACATCGGGTGCGTCTTGTCCACGAAGCGCCACATCATGTGCTGGACGCGGTCGGTCGCCTCGGACACCCACACGAGCACATCCCACTTCCGCGCGTCGAGGCGGTGCAACAGGACGTTGGCCCGGTCGTCGAAGGCGGCCAGGAGATCGTCCATGAACGCCTTGTCGTCGATGCGGTCCTCGTTGAGCGGCCAGGTGGCCTCGGCCCAGCCGAGCGTGCGGTACAGCCCGAGCCGATCCACGAGGTCCGCCGAGAAGCCCGAAGGCGACGACATGGGCAGCAGCGGCTTGTCCGGGCGCCAGTTCACCGGCGACACGTAGAGCTGGAGCTCGTGGTCGGCCCGCACCAGGAACAGCTGCACCATGCCCTGCATGCGCACCAGCAGGTTCGCCTTGAACTCGAGGGTAATCCACTTGCTCCATTCGCCCTCGGCGAGCCCGATGCTGTGGCCCCCGATCTCGATCGTCGCCCGCCGCTCCGGCCGGTTCCAGTGGATCGTGACGGGGAGCCGGATATCCTCGCGCGCCGTCAGCCCCGCCAGCTCCGCGCGGTCGGCGTCCGAGAGCGACGGGCCCTTCGCCAGGATCTTGCGCTGCCGGGCCTTGATGATCGGGTTCTGCGGGCCGACGAGCTCCGTCCTGGCGACGCCCCTGTCCATCACGAGGCGTTTCAGGATGCCCCCCATCTCGGTGTTGCCTTCCTCGTACCGCGACAGGTCCGTCGCGAAATAGTAGAAGGTCCCGATGGTCGCGCGGATGTCCGGCAGCGGCAGCCCCGACAGGATCTCGCCGTTCTCGACGTCCTCGGGCGGGAACGTCACCGGCACGGTCAGGATGCTGGAGCGAACGCCGTGCCGCCCGGCGGTGACCCAGAAGGAGGTTCCGCCGCGGATGGAGGTGACCTTGGGCATCTTGATCGGCACGAAGTCGAGGAAGAACTCGGGCATCGTCTTCTTGACGATGCCGAGATCCGGCAGGTAGGTCCTCACGTCGCGCACGAGGAAGTCGAAGATATTGTGCTTGCCGGCGTTGGAGCCGGTGGCGAACGAGGCCCACGACGTGGGCGACTCCGGCGAGTGGCTGGTCTCGAGGCGGTAGTAGCCGCCCTGCGCCGCCAGGCCCGCCATGTTCGGCAGCCGGCCCTCTGCCATCCACTGCTCGGTCAGCGTCGGCTCCATGCCGTCGAACCCGAGGATGACCATCTTCTGGGAGTACCGCTGCGCGGGACGGCCCTGCTGGCACGATCCGACGCCCACGCCCAGCAGGCAGGCGGCGACGGCGATGGCGCGGCTCGCTCCCACGGCTGCCCCCTTCCCGGCACGGCGGACCCGGGACTCGGGAGCAGTATAGCGCGCGTGCGGCAGCGGATCGACGCCGCGCAGCGCCCCGCCAGGGCCGCCGTTCCCGCGGCGGCGGCGAGAGGGTACACTGGAGGGCGCGGAACGGCATCGGAGGCGACGCAGCGGATGCGCGTGCTGGGCGTGGACGACGGACTGCGGCGGATCGGCCTGGCCGTGAGCGACCCCTCGGGCACGCTCGCGACGCCTGCCGGAAGCGTCCCGGGCGACGGCGACGCCGCCCGGGCCGCGCGGACCGTCGCCGCGGCCATCGCCAGGCTCGATCGTGGCGACGAGCCGATCGGCGCCATTGTCGTCGGCCTGCCTCGCCGCCTCGACGGCTCCGACACCGAGCAGACCGCCCGCGCCAGGGCGCTGGCCGACGCTCTTGGGCGCGCAACCGGCCTGCCCGTGCACCTGCAGGACGAGCGCCTCAGCAGCCGCGAGGCTGAGGACCGCCTGGCGCGCCGCGAGCGGGACTGGCGCGCGCGCAAGCGCCGGCTCGACGCGGCGGCGGCGGCGGTGATCCTGCAGGAGTTCCTGGATTGGAACCCGGAAGCCAGGATTCGGAATTCGGAATGCAGAAGTCGGAAGTCGGAATGAGGTGCGTGGGAGGGATGAGACGGATCGTCCTGGCCCTTGTCGTGACGGCCGCCGCCGCCGGCGCCTGGCTGGCGTGGCAGCAGTCCCTCCGGCTGAAGGAGCCGTTCCAGGGATACGCCGGCGCCGAGCAATTCGTCGAGGTGCCCGGCGGGGCCGGCCCCCGCGCGATTGGCCGGCTGCTGGCGAGCGCCGGGGTGGTCCGGGACCCGATCACGTGGCGCCTGGCGGTCTGGCGGAGCGGGGCCGCCACGAGGCTGAAGGCGGGCGAATACCGGTTTGCGGGGCCGCTGACTCCCGCTGCCGTCGTCGAGAAGCTCGCGCGCGGCGATGTGTTCACGCGGAGCGTGACGTTCCCGGAAGGGCTGACGATCCGGCAGATGGCGTCGATCTACGAATCGGCCGGCCTGGGACCGGCGCGGCAATTCGTGGAAGCGGCCGGGCAGGGCAGCCTCGTCCACGCCTTCGACCCGCTGGCCCGCGATCTCGAAGGCTACTTGTTCCCGGACACGTACCTGTTGCCCAGGCGCGCCTCGGCCGACGATCTCGTCCGGCGCATGGTGGAGCGATTCGAGCGGGCGCTGACGGAGGACCTGCGCGACGCGGCCCGCCGCAGCGGCATGTCGATCCGGGATCTGGTGACGCTCGCGTCGCTCGTGGAGAAGGAAACCGCGCGCGCCGACGAGCGGCCGCTGGTCGCGGCGGTCTACCGCAACCGCCTGGCCGTGCAGATGAGGCTGCAGTGCGATCCCACGGTGATCTACGCGCTCGAGCAGCAGGGGCGCTTCAGCGGCAACCTCACGCGGGCGGACCTCGCCGTCGCGTCCCCGTATAACACCTACCGCTACGCGGGGCTCCCCCCGGGGCCGATTGCCGCGCCCGGGCAGGCGTCGCTGGAGGCGGCGGCGCGTCCGGCGGCGGCGCCCTACTCGTACTTCGTCAGCCGCAACGACGGTTCCCACGCCTTCGCGTCGACCTTGCGCGAGCACAATCGGAACGTCCAGGAGTTCCAGGTGCAGTTCTTCCGCCGGCGCCCCCGCTCCGCCTCGCGCTAGCGGTTCCGCACCCCGCACTCCGGATTGCCGCCTTCGCCGCGGCTGGCTGAACTCCGGATTCGGTCTTCCTCTATCTCTCCGCCCAGCGCAGCTTCAGCCGGAGCACGTCGTAGTAGCTGCGGGCCGCCGCCCGGACGAGCCGGGCTTTCGTGGGGGCGGCCTGGACGAGGACGACGTCGTGCGCCTCGAGGCGGTCGCCGTAGCGCCCGTCGAACGTGACGAAGGCCTCGGCCTCGCGGTCCCGCAGGCCCAGGCGGACCTCGACGTCGGCCGAGGCCGGGATGACCACCGGCCGGTTCGTCAGCGTGTGCGGCGCGATAGGGTTCAGCACGAGGGCGTGCACGGCGGGATGGACGATCGGCCCGCCGGCGGAGAGGTTGTAGGCGGTCGAGCCGGTCGGGGTGGAGATGATGATGCCGTCCGCGTGGAACGTCGCGACGGGATTGCCGCCGACGCGCACGCCGAACTCGACGACGCGCGACAGCGACCCGCCGGTGAGGGCGACTTCGTTGAGCACCGGCGTATCGCGCAGCACCTCGCTGCCGCGCGTGACGACGGCGCGCAGCATCAGCCGCGCGTCGATGGCCGCCGTGCCGGCGAGCACTGACTCGAGCGCGGGATACAGCTCGTCGTACTTGATCTCGGTCAGGAACCCGAGCCCGCCGAAGTTCACGCCGAGGATCGGCACGTCGCGGCCCGCCCTGGCGATCCGGTCGGCCATGCCGAGCAGGGTGCCGTCGCCGCCGAGCAGCACCACCAGGTCGACCTGCTCCGGCATGTCGTCGCGCGACACGATGCGGACGCCGGTCGTGCCGACGAGCGTCGCCGTTTCGTGGTCGAGGCACACCCGGACGGCGCGGGCCTCCAGCCACGCCACCAGCCGCGGCAGGTCGTCGCGAAGCGCGACCAGGCCTGGCTTGGCGACGATGCCGACGCGTGTGATCATCGCGGTCCCCTCCGTGCAGCGCCATTCTAGCAGCGCGCGCCGCCGCGGGGTGGCCGGGGCAGGCCGGCGAGCCGGCCCCGGAGATCCGGCCCGAGGATCGAACGGAAGATCCGCTTGCCGCAGGCGCGGCGAGCCCGTAGACTGGCGGCGCTCCGGTCGCCCCGTGCGGGGCGTGGCCGCCGCGAACGGACAGGATGCCGCCCATGGTCGACTCGCGCCGACTTCTTCCCGCGGTCCTCGCGCTCTTTGTCGGGAGCGGGTGTGCCGCCCTTATCTACGAGGTCGTCTGGTTCCAGCTGCTCGAGCTGGTCATCGGCTCGTCGTCGCTGTCGCTGGGCGTGCTGCTCGGCACCTACATGGGCGGGCTCTGCCTCGGCAGCCTCGCGTTCGGGAAGGTCGTGCCGCCTCGGCGCCATCCGCTGCGGGTGTATGCGCTCCTCGAAGCGGCGATCGGCGCCATCGGCCTGCTGGTGCTGGCCGGCATGCCGCTGGTGGGCAGCGCGTACGCGGCATGGGCGGGCCCCGGCACGGCCGGCATCGCGCTGCGCGCCGCGGCCGCGGCCGTGTGCCTGCTGCCGCCCACGCTGCTCATGGGCGCGACCCTGCCGGCGCTGGCGCGCTGGGTGGAGATGACGCCGCGCGGCGTGTCGTGGCTCGGGCTGTTTTACGCGGGCAACACGGCGGGGGCCGTCATCGGGAGCGTGGGCGCGGGCTTCTACCTGCTCCGTGTGTTCGACGTGAGCATCGCGACCTTCGTCGCCGTCGCGTTGAACGCCACGGTGGCCGCGGCGGCGCTCCTGTTGGCGAAGGCCGCCGGCCCGGCAGCCGGCCGCGAGGCGGGGCCGGCGGCAGCCGTTGCCGTCAGTGCCGCGGCCTCGCCCGCGGCGGCGCCGCGGGCGGGGGCGTTCGAGCGCAAGGCGGCCTACGTGGCCATCGCGCTCTCGGGCTTCACCGCCCTGTCCGCCGAGGTGGTCTGGACCCGGCTGCTGTCGCTCGTCTTCGGCGGAACCACCTACACCTTCTCGCTGATCCTCGCCGGGATCCTCCTGGGGATCGGCATCGGCAGCAGCGCCGGCTCGGCCCTGGCGCGGAGCCTCACGCGTCCGGCCGCGGCCCTCGGCTGGTGCCAGGCCGGGCTGTGCGCCGCCATCGCGTGGGGCGCGGCGATGCTGTGCGGCTCGCTGCCGTACTGGCCCATCGACCCCTCGATCTCGATGAGCCCGGCATTCAACTTCCAGCTCGACGCCGCGCGCTGCCTCTGGACCGTGCTGCCTGGGGCCCTGCTGTGGGGCGCGAGCTTCCCGCTCGCGCTGGCGGCGGTGGCGCGCTTCGGCGGCGACCAGGCGCGCGTCGTCGGCGGGATGTACGCCGCGAACACGCTGGGTGCGATCGTCGGATCGCTCGGCGCGGGCCTCCTGGTGGCCCGGTTCGGCAGCCAGCACGTGCACCAGCTGATGATCGCCGTGGCGGCGGCCGCGGCGCTGCTGATGCTGCTCCCCGGGTTCGGCGCCCCGGCCGCCGCGCCCCGGCGCGCCGCGGCGTCCTGGCTGGCCGCCGCCGCGCTCGTCGTCGCGATCGCGGGCGGGGCGGCGGGGGCCGGCCTCGCGGTGCCGCCGGTGCCGGGGCTGCTCGTCGGCTACGGCCGCTTCTCGGCCACGTGGGTCAATCAGGCGGAGTTCATCTACGTCGGAGAAGGGCTCAACGCCTCGGTGGCCGTGTCGAGGCTGCCGAGCGGCGTGCTCAACTACCACAACGCGGGCAAGATCCAGGCGTCCAGCGAGCCCCAGGACATGCGGCTCCAGCGGATGCTCGGCCACCTGACCACGCTGGTGCCCGACCGGCCCGCGTCGGTCTTCGTGATCGGGTTCGGCGCGGGCGTCACGGCCGGCGCCGTGGCGATCGACCCGTCGGTCGAGCGCGTGACGATCGCCGAAATCGAGCCGCTCGTCATCAAGACCGTGTCGGCGTACTTCAGCGCCCACAACCACGACGTCGTCAACAACCCGAAGGTCCGGATTCACATCGACGACGGGCGCCACTTCCTGCTGACGACCGACGAGCGGTTCGACGCGATTACGTCGGATCCCCTGGACCCCTGGGTCAAGGGCGCCGCGATGCTGTATTCGAGGGAGTTCTTCCAGCTCGTCAGGCGGCGGTTGAACCCGGGCGGCATCGTGACGCTGTTCGTGCAGCTCTACTCGAGCAGCGAGGAGGCCGTGAAGAGCGAGATCGCCACGTTCTTCGAGGCCTTCCCGGACGGCATCGTGTTCGGCAACACGTACAACGGCGCGGGCTACGACCTGGTGCTGCTGGGGCAGGCGGCGCCAGGGCCGATCGACATCGATCGGATCGAGGCGCGGCTCAGGAGCCCCGGTTTCGGGCGGGTCGCCGCGTCGCTCGGCGAGGTCGGGTTCGGGTCGGCCGTCAGCCTGCTGGCGACGTACGCCGGCGAGGCCGGCGATCTCCGGCCCTGGCTGGCGGGGGCGGCCATCAACCGCGACCGCAACCTGCGGCTGCAGTACCTGGCGGGGATGGGCGTCAACCTCCGCGTCGGCGACGCCATCTACCAGCGCATGCTCATGCACCGGGCGCTGCCGAGCGGGCGGTTCGGGGGCTCGGAGTCGAGCAAGGCGATGCTCTGGCAGGCCATCGAGAACCCGCCGTACCGCTGACCCGTGGCCGGCTCCCGGCGCCTGGCGCGGCGCCTGGCACCGCTGCCGCCTCGCCCGGCTTACGCGACGCCACCGCGGCCAGGCGGAGCGTCCGGGTCCGGGGTCTGTCGCCGCAGGTGGAGCAGGAACTCCACGTTGCCCGACGCGCCGGTGATCGGCGAGGGCGTCATCGCCAGGGAGCGCAACCCGCAGCCGGCGGCGGCGGCCGTCACGCGCTCGATCACCGCCTCGTGCACCGCCGGGTCGCGCACCAGCCCGCCGCGCCCCACCTGGCCGCGGCCCGCCTCGAACTGCGGCTTGACCAGCGCCACGATGTCGGCTCCGTCGGCGAGGACCGGCGGCAGCGCCGGCAGGATGAGGCGGAGCGAGATGAACGAGACGTCGATGGTCACGACGCCGGCCGGCGCCGGCAGCCACCCGGGCGCGAGCGCCCGCGCGTTGCGGCGCTCGAGCACCACCACGCGCGGGTCCGCGCGCAGGCGGCTGTCGATCTGCCCGTGGCCCACGTCGAGCGCCACCACGCGTGCGGCCCCGCGGCGCAGCAGGACGTCGGTGAAGCCGCCGGTCGAGGCGCCGATATCGAGCGCCTCGCGGCCGGCGACGTCGATGCGGAACACGTCGAGGGCGTGGGCGAGCTTCACGCCGCCGCGGCCGACCCAGGGGAAGTCCGGCTCGTCGACCGAGATCGGCGCGTCGCCGGGCACGGCCGTCCCGGCCTTCGAGACGACGGCGCCGCTGACGCGGACACGGCCGGCGAGGACCAGGGCGCGGGCCCGTTCACGCGAGGCCGCGAGGCCACGCTCGACGAGGGCGGCGTCGAGGCGGAGGCGGCGGCGGGCGGGCATGGCGAGGCGGCCTAGGACGTGCGCGACAGGACCCAGGTGATGATGTCGGCCAGGCGCGTGCGCTCGAGGCCGGCTCCGGCCAGCGCGGCATGCGCGTCGCCGGCGGCGTCGCGGGCGAGGCGCTTCGAGGCATCCAGGCCGAACAGCGCGGGATAGGTCGGCTTCGCCGACGCCGCGTCCTTGCCGGCGGTCTTGCCGAGCGCCGCGTCGGTTCCCTCGACGTCGAGGATGTCGTCCACGATCTGGAAGGCGAGCCCGAGCGCGGCGGCGTAGCCATCGATCGCCTCGAGGCGCGCGGGGGCCGCGCCCGCCATGATGGCGCCCGAGGCCGCCGCGGCGCGGATGAGCGCGCCGGTCTTGCGCGCGTGCATGTCCCGGAGGCCCTCGGCGTCCAGCCCCTCGGCGTCGCAGCCGCGGCCGGCGGCCTGCAGGTCGATCGCCTGCCCGCCGACCATGCCCGCAGCGCCCGCCGCGTCCGCGATGCGGCGGATGACCGCCAGCTTGCGCGCGGCGCGTTCGGGCCGCCCCTCGCAGTCCGGTTCGCGCGCCAGCAGCACGAAGGCCTCGGCCAGCAACCCGTCGCCGGCCAGGATGGCGAGGCCTTCGCCGCAGACCACGTGCAGCGTGGGCTTGCCGCGCCGCATCGTGTCATCGTCCATGGCCGGGAGATCGTCGTGGACGAGCGAATAGGTGTGGATCATCTCGATCGCGCACGCGGAGGGCAGCGCGAGGTCGAGCGCGGCCGGGTCGCCGGGCGCAGCCGACTCGGCCGCGGCGAGGGCGAGGATCGGCCGGAAGCGCTTGCCGCCGGCGAAGAGGCTGTAGCGCATGGCGTCGTGCACGCCCGCCAGGCGGCCCGAGACGGGCGGGAGGAAGGCGTCGAGGGCCCGATCGATCTCCGCGCGCCGCGTGCGCAGGAAGCTGGCGAAAGGCAGGCCGGAGGTGTCGGTCACGTCCTGCGCCCCTTCTCCCCGGGGCCGGCCTCGGCCCGGCGGGCGCCGGCGCTCGCGGCATCGAGCGACGGCGGCGCCGGCTGCAGGTCGCCCCGTTCGCCCAGCACCTCGATCCGGCGCTCTGCTTCTTCGAGCCTCCCGTGGCAGTAGCGGGAGAGCCTCACGCCGCGCTCGTAGAGTTCGAGCGACTGCTCGAGGGTCAGGTCGCCGTCCTCGAGCTTCTTCACGATGGCTTCCAGCTCGGCGATGGCGGCTTCGAAGTCCTTGATGTGATCGTCCATCACGGTCCATCCTGCACGCGCGCGCGTGCCGTGTGCGGCGGCGGCTCCGGGACGTCCCGGCCCGTCACGACGCAGCTCAACTCGCCCCGGTGAAGCGTGACGCGGACGGCCGTCCCGTCGGCGACGGCGCTCGCGTCACGGAGAATCAGGCGGCGCGCGCCGTCCCAGCAGACGGCGTAGCCGCGCCCGAGGACCGCCAGGGGGCTCAGCGCGTCGAGGCGGGCCGTCAGGGCGCCCAGCCGGGCGTCGGCCGCGTGGCGATGCGCGGCGAAGGCCGAGGCGAGGCGCGCGTGGCCCTGCGCGAGGCGCGCCTGCAGCCGGCCGAGGCTGCGGCGCAAGTCCAGCGCCTCGAGGCGCAGGCGCAGCGCCTGGAACCCCCGCTGCCGCGCGGCGATCCGGTCGCGCCCGGCGCGCTGGAGATCGAGCAGCAGCTCGGCGACGTGGCGCCCGCGCAGCGCGAGCCGCGCCGCGAACCCCGCGAAGGCCGGGCGCCCCGTGAGGCGATCCAGCGCGTGCGCGGCCAGCCGCACCCGCCGCCCGCAGGCGGCGTCCAGGCGGTCCGCGAGGTGATCGATGCGCCGGACGACCTCGTCTTTCGCCGCCACCACCAGCTCGGCCGCCGCCGACGGCGTCGGCGCCCGAAGGTCCGCGACCAGGTCGGCGAGCGTCACGTCCACTTCGTGGCCCACGGCCGAGACGACGGGCACGGGGCACTGTGCCACCGCCCGCGCCACCGGCTCCTCGTTGAAGGCCCACAGGTCCTCGACGGCCCCGCCGCCGCGCCCGACGATCACGACGTCCACGCCGTCGACGCGCCCGATCGCGCCAAGGGCGCGGGCGAGGTCGGCCGCGGCCCCCTCGCCCTGCACCCGCGCGGGCGCAATCACCACGTGGGCGTCCGGGTACCGCCGGCCGAGGACCGTGAGGACGTCGCGCAGCGCGGCGCCGTCCATCGAGGTCACGACGCCGATCTTGCGGGGCAGCGCCGGGAGCGGCCGCTTGCGGGCCGCGTCGAGCAGCCCCTCGGCCTGCAGGCGGCGCTTGAGCTGGTCGAGCGCCAGCTGCCGCGCGCCCAGCCCGCGCGGCTCCATCACGCTGCAGACGATCTGGTACTCGCCCTTCGGCTCGTACAGGCCCAGCCGGCCGCGCACGAGCACGTGGAGGCCGTCTTCCGGCCTGAAGGCGAGGGAGCGGGCCTCGCGCTTGAACATCACGCCGCGCAGCTGGGCCGAAGGGTCCTTGAGCGAGAAGTACAGGTGCCCCGTGTTCCAGAGGCGGCAGTTCGACAGCTCGCCCTCGATCCAGACATCGGCCCAGGTGGTCTCGAGGACGGTGCGGATGGCGGCCGTGATTTCGCCGACCGTGTAGATCCGCGGGCCCTGGTCGCGTGGCGGCGCGCCGTCCGTGCCGCCGCTCTCGGACAGGAAGTCGAAGAGATCAGGCATCGCCGTCGGCCTTGCGGGCGCCCGCGATCTCCGTCTCCGGCCAGTCGATGCGCTCAATCGACAAGGCGCGGCCGGTCCGGCTGTCGGCGTCGATCACGACGCCCTGGAACCGGGGATTGGCGGACGCGGGCTCCATGCGGCCCGGCAGGCCGGTGACGAATCGCTCGAGCAGCGGCCCGCGCTCCATGCCGATGATCGAGTCGTGGGGGCCCGTCATGCCGGCGTCGGTGATGTAGGCCGTGCCGCCCGGCAGCACCCGCGCGTCGGCCGTCTGGACGTGCGTGTGCGTGCCGATGACGGCGGTCACGCGGCCGTCGAGGTGCCAGGCCATCGCGATCTTCTCCGAGGAGGCCTCGGCGTGGATGTCCACGACGATCGTGGTGCAGGCCCCTTCGAGGCGCGCCAGGGCGGCGTCCACCGCCGCGAAGGGATTGTCCACCGGCGGCATGAACACGCGCCCCATGACGTTGAGGACGCCGATCGCGGCGCCGCCCGCGACGCGGGCGACGAAGGCGCCGCGGCCGGGCGCCCCCTCGGCCATGTTGAGCGGCCTCAGCAGCCGGGGCTCGGCGCCGATGTAGGTCAGCGCCTCGCGTTTGTCCCAGACGTGGTTGCCCGTGGTCATCACGTCCACGCCCGACGCCAGGAGCGCGTCGCCCGTGTCGCGGGTGATGCCCGCGCCCGCCGCCGCGTTCTCGACGTTGGCCACGACGGCGTCCACGCCGAAGCGGGCCTCAGCGAGCGGGATCGCCTGCTGGACGAGGTCCCGCCCGGGCCGCCCGAACACGTCGCCGATGAACAGGATCCGCATGGTGACCGCGCGCGGCGCCCCGGGCGGCCTAGGGCCCGGCCGGGCGCCTGACCGGCACGGTGATGTCGTGCCCGCGCCGCTCCTCGAGTTTCGGAATGCGCACGCGAAGTTCGCCGTTGGCCAGCGTGGCGGCCGTCATCGCGGTCTGGAAGGCGCCGGTCAGGCGCACCGCCCTCGCGAACCGGCCGAAATCGCGCTCCACCAGGTGGAAGCTCGCCTCGGCGCGCTCGGCCGGGTTGGGCGGCGACTTCGCGCCGGCGATGATGACGACGCCCCCGCGGATCAGGATGCGGATGTCCTCGAGCGCGACGCCGGGCAGATCCAGGACGATCTCGACCATGTCCGCCGTCTCCCGCGCGTCGAGCGTCGGCGAGAACACGCCCGGCAGCAGGCGCCGGTCGAGGGGGCGCGCCCGGTCGAGATCGTCGAAGAGGCGGCGCACCTCGCCGGCGAGGTCCCGCACCTCGGCAAGCGGCAGCATCGCGTCGATCTGGCGCATGCTCTTCATGATCGCACAGGCCCGGAGGCCCCGCCAGGCGGGCGGGATCCCGCCGTGCGGCGCCGCAGCGGCCAACGCGCCTATCTGCCGGCGGCCGCCAGCAGCCGCGCGCGCGTGTAGGCAATCAGCCCGCCGGCGTCGATGATTGCCTGCCTCGCCGGCGGCAGCGGCACCGTCGCGAACTCCCGCCCGCGCGTGAGGTTCCGCACGGCGCCCGCCGTGAACTCCAGTTCGTCGCCGGCCTCGGCCGCGATGTCCGGGCAGATGACGGTCCGGAGGCCGAGGTTGATCGAGTTCTGGAGAAAGATGCGCGCGAACCCACGCGCCACGACCGTGAGACCGTGGCCCTTCAGCGTCGAGGCGGCCTGCTCGCGCGACGACCCGCACCCGAAGTTCTGGCCCGCTACGATCACGCCGCCTGGCGGCAGCCTCTTCTGCTGCAGCGCGGCGTTGAAGGCCTTGTCGTCGGCGAAGCAGAACTGCGGCGTCTCCGACGGGAGGACCGTCGCCATGAACCGTCCCGGGTAGATCGTGTCGGTCGACACGTCGTCGCCCACCACGTAGACCACCTTCGCCATGGTGCTCATCCCTCCTGCCGCGGGTCCGTGATGACGCCGGCGAGCGCGCTGGCCGCCGCAACGGCCGGAGAGCAGAGGTAGACCTCGCCCGAGGCGTTGCCCATCCGGCCCTTGAAGTTCCGGTTCGTCGTCGAGAGCGCCACTTCGCCGTCGCCGAGCGCGCCCTGGTGGACGCCCAGGCAGCAGCCGCACCCCGGGTTCATGATGACGGCGCCGGCCTCGACGAGGTCCGCGAGATAGCCGCGCCGCATGGCCTCCTTGTAGATTCTCCAGGACGCGGGGAAGACGAGCATCCGCACGCCGCTCGCCACTTTCCGGCCCCTCAACCGGGCCGCGGCCGTCTCGAGATCGTCGAGGCGCCCGTTGGTGCAGGAGCCGATGACGATCTGATGGACCTTCGTGCCGGCCACGGCGCCGACCGGCTTGACGTTGTCCACCGTGTGCGGGCACGCAATCTGCGGCCCGAGGGCCGACACGTCGATGTCGACGACGCGGTCGTACTCAGCGTCCGGGTCCGGCTGCACCAGATCGAGCGGGTCCGTGACGCCCGCTTCCTCGCGCAGGTAGCGGACCGTCTCGGCGTCGGCGGGGACGATGCCCGACGTGGCGCCGGCCTCCACGGTCATATTGCACAGCACGAGGCGGCCCGAGGTCGGCATGGCGGCGACGGCGTCGCCGTGGAACTCGATCACCTTGAAGTTCGCGCCCTCCGCCGTGAGGAGGCCGACGAGGTGGAGGATGGCGTCCTTCGGCGAGACCGCCGGCCCGAACCGCCCGTGCAGGGCCACCTTGATCGACGCCGGGACCTGGACGTTGACGGCGCGGCCGAGCGCCCACACCGAGGCCATCTCCGTGGCGCCGATGCCGAAAGCGAGGGCGCCGAGGGCGCCGTGGCTCGTGGTGTGGCTGTCGGCGCCGACGATCACGGCGCCCGGCCGGTCGTAGCCCTCCTCGGCCAGGACCTGGTGGCAGATGCCGCCCGAGTCGCCGCGCACGTCGTGGAACCTGGCGATGCCCTGCGCCGCGACGAACTCGCGGACCTTTCGCTGGTTCGTCGCCGTCTTGGCCGACTCGGCGGGGACCCGGTGATCGAAGATGACGGCGATTCTCGACGGGTCCCAGACGCGCGGCTCGAGGGCCGTGCCTGCGAACACCTCGAGGAACTGGTTGATGACGAGCGCGGTGTTCTCGTGCGACATCGCGAGGTCGACGGCCGGCTCCACCACGTCGCCGACGGTGACGGCCGGCAGGCCGGAGGCCCGCGCCAGGATCTTCTGCGCGACGGTCATGCCCATGGGTCAGACGACTCCCTTCTGGCGGAGATCGGCGACGGCGTCGGCGGTGTAGCCGAGCTCGCCGAGGATCGCGTCGGTGTCGGCCGAGAGGCGCGGCGGCGGCGCATCCACCGACCCCGGGGTCTTCTCGAACCGCGCCGTGAGGTTGAAGAGCTTGAGATCGCCGATGCCCGGCTCGCGCACCGTCCGGATCGTGCCGCGGTGCGCGATCTGCGGCTGCGTCAGCGCCGCGCGCAGGTCGAGGATCTCGCCCGACGGGACGCCCGCGCGGTTCAGCGCCTCGACCCAGTGGGCGGTCGGGCGCCCGGCCAGCTTCGCTTCGAGGAGCGGCGTGAGGAGCGCGCGGTTGGCCTTGCGCACGTCCCGGCGCGCGAACCGCTCGTCGCTCTTCAGTTCGGGGACGCCGAGCACGTCGCAGAGCGACTCCCACTGCGCCTGCTCGTTGGCCGCGATGTTGATGAAGCCGTCCCCGGTGGTGAACACGCCCGAAGGCGCCGCGGTGAAGTTGTCGTTGCCCATCGGCACCGGCGGCACGCCGCCGATGAGCAGGTTGGCCACGACCCAGCCCATGAGCGGCATGATCGAGTCGAGCATGGCGACGTCGATGAACTGGCCTTCGCCCGTCCGCTCGCGGTGGAAGAGGGCGCCCATGATGGCGAAGGCGGCGTTGAGGCCGCCCACCGTGTCGCACACCGGGAAGCCGCAGCGGAGCGGGTGCAGGCGCGTGTCGCCGTTGACGTCCATGACGCCGCTGAGGCCCTGGATGATCTGATCGTACGCCGGCTTGTGGGCGTCGGGGCCCGTCTGGCCGAAGCCGGAGATGGCGCAGTAGACGAGCCGCGGGTTCGCCGCCGTCAGCGTCTCGTACCCGAGCCCGAGCCGCGCCATGACGCCGGGACGGAAGTTCTCCACCACGACGTCGGCCGTCGCCGCGAGGGCGAGGAAGATGCGGCGGCCCTCGTCCGCCTTCAGATTGAGCGTCAGCGAGCGCTTGTTGGCGTTCTGCGCGAGGAAGCTCGTGCCCATCAGCTCCTGGTTGAGCGCCGGCACGTTGCCGAGCTTGCGCGCCAGGTCGCCGCCGTTCGGGTTCTCGATCTTGATGACGTCCGCCCCGGCCAGCGCCAGGTGCATGGTGGCGAAGGGGCCGGCAAGGACGTTCGTCAGGTCCAGCACCCGAATTCCGTCGAGCAGTGTCATGGCTGCAGTCACCTCGGTCCGCGAAGGGGCCGGCCGGCGTGGCGCGCCGCAGGCCGGCCGCTAGTGAGCGCCCTCCGCCGTTCCCCGCTCGGGGATGGGGCCCGTGCGGTGCACGACGCCCGGCAGCGCGCGGCCGAAGAAGGCGGCCGCGTCGCGGGCGACCTCGGCGACCGCCTCGGCGTCCACGCCGCCGCACAGGCCCATGCGCTGGAACATGTGCACCAGGTCCTCCGTGCACACGTTGCCCGCCGCGACGGCCGTGAACGGGCAGCCGCCGAGGCCGCCAAACGCCGACTCGAACGTCGTGACGCCGGCGCGCAAGGCGGCGTACGCGTTCGCCAGGCCGAGGCCGTAGGTGTCGTGGAAATGGCACGTGAGCGCCAGGCCGTCGTCGATCGCGCGGACCGACGCCACGAGCGATTCGACCTGCGCCGGGTCCGCGTGGCCGGCCGTGTCGGCCAGGCTCACCGAGCGGAGACCGGCGTCGACGAACCGCCTGACCAGGTCCAGCACGCGGGCGGCCGGTACGCGCCCCTCGAAGCCGCAGCCGAAGGCCGACTGCACCGACACCTGGACGCGCCGGCCCGCCTCGGCCGCCCGGCGGCCCATGGCGGTGATCCGGTCGGCGGCCTCGGACGCGGCCATGCCCGTGTTCTTCCGGCTGTGCGTGTCGCTGGCCGACGCGCCCATGCAGAAGTACTCGACGCCGCACGCAAGGCCGCGCTCAAGGCCGCGCTCGTTCAGCACCAGGGCCGAGTAGGCGACGCCCGGGACGCGGGGCAGATCGGCGAGGCGGCGGAAGAGGCTGTCGGTGTCCGCCATCTGGGGGACCCGCTGCGGATGCACGAACGATCCCACCTGGATGACCGGCACGCCCGCGCGCGCCAGGCGCGCGATCCAGTCGAGCTTGCGCTCGCTCGGGACGACCTGTTCCTCGATCTGCAGACCGTCGCGCAGCCCGACTTCGTGGATGGTGACGACCGCCATCGCTAGAGCTCCCGGGCCACGGCCTCCGCCATTTCCAGCGTGGTGTTCGAGCCGCCCATGTCGTAGGTGCGGACCTGCCCCTGGCGGATGACCGCGGCCACGGCCGCCTCGACGCGGGCGGCCAGGTGGGCCTCCCCGAGCCACTCGAGCATCATCTTGGCCGCGAGAATCGTCGCGATCGGGTTGACCTTGTGCTGGCCCGCGTACTTCGGCGCCGAGCCGTGCGTCGGCTCGAAGACGGCCAGGGTGTCGCCGATGTTGCCGGAGCAGGCGAAGCCGAGCCCGCCGACCATTTGCGCGCACAGGTCGGAGACGATGTCGCCGTACAGGTTCGGCGCCACGAGGACGTCGTAGTTGAGCGGGTTCTTGAGGAGCCACATCGTGATGGCGTCCACGTTCGCCTCGTCCCACGCGATGTCCGGATAGCGGGCCGCCACTTCCCGCGCCGTCTCCAGGAACAGGCCGTCGGTCGCGCGGACCACGTTCGCCTTGTGGACCACCGTCACCTTCCTGCGGCCGTGCGCGCGCGCGTAGGCGAAGGCCGCGTCGATGATCCGCTCGGACCCGCGCTTCGTGTTGATCTTGCAGGACACGGCGAACTGGTCGGGGGCGAGCGCCGCATACGGCGCAAAGGCCGGCGCGAGGGCCGCGAGCGTCTCCGAGAGCCGCGGCGGCACGGGGTTGAACTCCACGCCCGCGTACAGGTCCTCCGTGTTCTCGCGGAACATCACGAGATCGATCCCATCGTCGTGGTTCAGCGCGTTGCCGGGGTAGGCCTTCATCGGCCGGAGGCAGGTGTACAGGTCGAAGGTCTGCCGCATGCGGACGATGGGGGAGCGGTAGATGAGGCCGGTCCCTTTGAGCGAGGGCGCCAGCTCCGCCTCCGCCGCCTTGACCGGCTTGGACGTGATCGCGCCAAACAGCGCCGCGTCCACGTGGCGGAGCAGCTCGATCGTGCGCGGCGGCAGCGCGTCGCCCTCGGCGCACCAGAACTCCCAGCCGATGTCGCCGTGCAGGTACTCGGCGTCAAAATCCGCCCGTTCGAGGACGATCCTCGCGGCCTCCATCACGTCGACGCCCACACCGTCCCCGGGCAACCACGCAATCCTGTAACGCGGCATACGCACCACCCTCGGCAAGGGGAGACAACGGCAGACCCGGCAGCCCCCGATCCGGCACGGCCCTGCGGGGCCTCGTCCGATCTGCCGCGCCGGGGAGGCCTCGACAGGATACCAAGACTCCCGGAGAACAGCCAGCCTGCGCGACGAGCCCGCGTTGCGACCGTGTGCGAGCAGGCGCTCGGCCGCCGACCTGGCGTCGGAGTCTCCAGCAAGGCGAAAAGTGCTTGATATAATAAGACTAAGATAATTTTAGTTGACAACAGTAATACATCGTGTAGAATACCTCTAGGTTGCAACGCGGACGGCCCGGGAATGACCGGGACGGCCCGCCAAGCGGATTCAACGATGAGGAGGAAGGCCATGACACTCGTTCGCTGGGACCCATTCCGTGAGCTGAGCGCGATGCAGGAGCGCATGAACCGCCTGTTCGGGGAGGCGTACCGCCCCGGCGAGGACGATGTGATGCGCCGCGGCGCGTGGGTGCCGCCGGTGGACATCTACGACGCCGGCAACCACGAGCTGGTCATCAAGGCCGAGCTGCCCGACATGACCAAGGACGACATCGAGATCGTCGTGGCGAACAACAGCCTCACCCTGCGCGGTGAGAAGAAGATGGACAGCTCCATCAAGGAAGAGAGCTGCCACCGGATCGAGCGCACCTACGGCGCCTTCAGCCGGTCGTTCTCCCTGCCGCCGACGGTGGACGCGTCGAAGGTCAGCGCCGACTACAAGAACGGCGTGCTGACCATCAAGCTGCCGGTGCGCGAGGACGCGAAGCCGAAGCAGATCCAGGTCCGCGTGCAGGACTAGGCCGGGCCGCCGGCTGCGGCGCGGCCGCCACCAGCTCCGGGGGCGCACGCGGGCGCCCCCGGACGCTGTACGCACAGCACGCCCGGCCCGCGTGCGCGGGAAGCGCGGGCGGCCGCGGAAAGGCTTGCCAGACCCTTCACGCGTGGTGTACGTTTACCTGTTGTGGATCAAGCACCGATTGTCGAGCCCGTCGCCCTCCCCGAGACACCCGAAAAGCCAGAGCCCGACGAGCGCTTCATGCTGAACCCGACCGATGCGCGTTTCCTGTTCGTCGAAGTCGCCGCGCAGCGGGCGAAGCAGCTCCGCCGCGGGGCGCTCAGCCGCCTGCGGCCCGCCGATGCTGATCCCGGGAGGGCGCCGGAACCGCCGGCACCCGCGCGCAAGCCCGAGCGCGTCGCGATGGACGAAGTCCGCCAGGGTTACATCCAGTACGATTTCGCGGACGCGCCGCCCTCGCACCCGAAGCTCGAGGGGCTGCTGTGAGCGTGAGCGAGGTCGGCGCTCTGGTTGCCGCCGCCCTGCAGTCGGTGGGCGGCGCCATCGCGACGATCCTCGTGCTGATGATCGGGCTGTCGCTCGGCCTGGACGTCTTCAAGCTGCGCCCCAGCGGCGGCCGATCGCTGACCGTGCGCAGCCTGGACGAGGCCCTGGGCAAACCCCAGACCTACCTCCCGCCGGACATCCCGCGCGGGACGACCGACCAGCTCGGCAACTCCCGCCGCGCCGGCTGACCCGGCACGCCGGTCCGCTGGAACCTCGACCCGCCCATTCCTCGTAGATCGGTGTAGCGGGCGCGGCAAGCCGCGGCGGGCCCGCCCGCAAGGCGCGAGAGGGGAGAGCACACCATGGCCACGATGCTGACGCTCGCCGCGATGGCCGTCTTCGGCCTGTTCGTCCTTGGACTGGTGGGCGGCCTCCTGAAGCTCCTCTTCTGGCTGCTCGTCCTGCCGTTCAGGCTGCTCGGCCTCGTGCTGAAGCTGCTTTTCGGCCTCCTGCTCCTGCCGCTCTTCCTGGCGCTGGCCGTGGTCGGGGCGGCGGGCTTCGGCCTCCTGGCGCTCCTCGGGCTGCTGCTGCCGTTCCTGCCGCTGCTCGTGCTGGGGCTGGCCGTGTGGGGGCTGGCGAAGCTGATCGCGAGGCCCGCCGTCGCGTCAGGCGCCTGACGGCGCGACGCGCCAGAACGCCGTGTCCCGCTCGTAGGCCTCGGCCACCCGCAGGATCGTCGATTCGTCGAAGGGGCGCCCTGCGAGCTGCAGGCCGACGGGCAGCCCGGCGGGGGTGAAGCCGCAGGGCACAGAGAGCGCGGGAAGGCGCGCGAGCGACGCGCCGACGGTGAAGACGTCCGCCAGGTACATCGAGAGCGGGTCGTCCACCAGTTCGCCCAGCCGGAACGCCGGCGTCGGGCTGGTCGGCAGCGCAATGACATCCACGTCCCTGAACGCGTCCGCGAAATCCGCTGCGACGAGCGCGCGGACCCGCTGGGCCTTCGCGTAGTACGCGTCGTAGTGCCCCGCGCTGAGCACGAAGGTCCCGAGGAGGATGCGGCGCGTGGCCTCGGGGCCGAAACCCTCGGTCCTCGTCCGCTCGATCATTCCGCGCAGGTCCGCGGCACCCGCCGCGCGGTACCCGTATCGCACGCCGTCGTACCGTGCGAGGTTCGAACTCGCCTCGGCCGTCGCCAGGACGTAGTACACCGCAATGGCGAGGCTGGCGTGCTCGAGGGACACGTCCCGGATCAGGGCGCCGCGCGAATGCAGCACCTCAAGCGCCGCGCCGAATGCGGCGCGCACGCCGTCATCGATGCCGTCCAGCAGGCGGGCCGGCACGCCGAGGCGGCACCCGCGCACGTCCCCCGTCATCGCGCCCGCCCAGTCGGGAACGGGCGCGTCGGACGTCGTCGCGTCCCGCGGGTCGAGGCCCGCCATCGCCCCGAGGGCGGCGGCGGCGTCGCGGACGGTCAGGGCGATGGGCCCGATCTGGTCGAGCGACGACGAGAAGGCGACCAGCCCGTAGCGCGACACGCGGCCGTAGGTGGGGCGGAGGCCCACGCAGCCGCAGAAGCCGGCCGGCTGGCGCACGGAGCCTCCCGTGTCCGACCCGAGGGCGAGCGGCGCCATCCGGGCCGCGACGGCGGCCGCCGACCCGCCGCTCGACCCGCCGGGCGTCCGCGACAGGTCCCAGGGGTTGCGCGCGGGGCCGAACGCCGAGTGCTCGTTCGACGAGCCCATCGCGAACTCGTCGCAGTTCGTCTTGCCGACAACGATGGCGCCGGAGCGTTCGAGGCGCTCCACGGCGGTGGCCGTGTAGGGCGCCACGAAGCGCTCGAGCAGGCGCGACCCGGCCGTCGTCACCCCGCCCTCGACGCAGATGTTGTCCTTCACGAGGACGGGAACCGCGGCCAGGGGGCCGGCGCCGGACGTCCCCGCCGCGCGGTCGAGCGCGGCGGCGCGCGCCATCGCCCGCGCCTCGTCCACCCGCAGGACCGCGCCCAGCGGCCCGTTGCGCTCCGCGATGCAGTCGAGCGCCGCGCGGCAGATGGCCGATGCCGTCGCCTCGCCGTTCACGAACGCCGCGCGGATCCCGGCCGCCGTCAGCGCCTCGCCGCTCATCGCAGCATCACTCTCGGAACGCGGACGAGGGGAGGATCGGCCGTCGCGTCGGGCGCGTTCATCAGGACCGCGTCGGCTGGCAGCGACGCCAGCACGTCGTCCGGGCGGAGGGCATCGGCCGCGGGCTGATCGGCCTGGCCGGGCGCGCCGCCGCTCGTGTCCGCGTCCTGGAGCTGTCCGACGTAGCCGACAATCGAGGCGAGCTGGGCGTGAAGGCGGGCCGCGTCGGCCGGGGCCAGTTCGAGCCCGGCCAGGGCGGCGACGCGGGCGATGTCGAAGTCGTCGCGTGCGCCGGCCATGGCCGATGCTAACATTCACGATCATGGCACCGCAACCAGTCCGCAGGCCCGCCGCGGTGGCCGGCACCTGGTATCCGGGGCAGCCGGCGCGCCTCGCGGCGGAGATCGAGCGCTACACGGAGGCCGTGTCCGCGCGCATCAGCGGCGACATCGTCGGCCTGGTGGCGCCGCACGCCGGCCTCGCCTACTCTGGGCCGGTGGCGGCGCACGCGTACCGCCAGCTGGACGGCCGCGCCTACGACGTCGTGGTGCTCGTCGGGCCGTCCCACCACGTCGGGTTCGAAGGCGTGGCCATCGCGCCGCGCGGGGTCTTCGAGACGCCGCTCGGCGATCTGCCCATCTCCGAGGCGGATGCCGATGCGATCATGGCGGCGTCGCCAGTCGTGCAGGATCTGCCGGCGGCGCACCGGCGGGAGCACTCCGTCGAGATGCAGCTGCCCTTCATCCAGCGCATGCTGCCGGGCGTCCCCATCGTGCCGCTCGTGATGGGCCACCAGTCGCGCTCGACGGTGGCCGCCCTCGGCGACGGGCTGGCGGCCGCCCTGGCGCACCGGCGCCCGCTGCTCGTCGCAAGCAGCGATCTCTCCCACTACCAGGACTCGAGGCGCGCGGCGCAGCTGGATCAGGTGATCGTCACCGCCGTCGAGCGGTTCGATCCCGAAGCGGTCGAGCGGGCGCTGGCGCGCAACCCCGGGCACGCCTGCGGCGGCGGCCCGATGGTCGCCGTCATGCGCGCGGCCCGCGCCCTCGGGGCGGCCGACGCCCGGGTGCTGTGCTACGCGGACTCCGGCGCCGTGTCGGGCGACACGAGCGCGGTCGTCGGCTACATGGCTGCCGTCCTCGGGACGTTCAGGGCGGCGGCCTGATCGGGCCGGGTGGGCGCGATGGCCGCGAGGCTGACCGACGAGGATCGGCGCCGCCTGCTGGCGATCGCGAGGCGGGCCGTCGCCGACGCCCTGGCCGGGCGGCCGCGCGCCGCCGTCGACACGACCGGCGCGCTCGGCGCGCGCGCGAGCGCCTTCGTGTCCTTTCACAGCGGCGGCGCGCTCCGCGGCTGCATCGGGCGCCTCGGCGCCACCCAGCCCCTGGCCGCCGTCGTCGCGGACTGCGCCGTGGCGGCCGCCACCGACGACCCGCGGTTCGACCCGGTGGGCGCAGGCGAACTGGACGGCTGCGTGATCGAGATCTCCGTGCTCGGCCCCGTCTCGCCCGTGGACGACCCCGAGGACATCGTCGTCGGCCGGCACGGGCTGATCGTCGAGCAGGGATGGCAGCGGGGCCTGCTGCTGCCGCAGGTCGCGGTCGAGCAGCGCTGGGACCGCGACACGTTCCTCGAGCGCACCTGCGGCAAGGCGGGGCTCGCGCCTGACGCGTGGAGGCGCGGCGCGCGCGTCTCGCTGTTCGAGGCGGACATCTTCGACGATGCCGCCCCGGGCGCCCGCTAGGCGGGCTGGGGCGGCTCCATGGAGATCTACCTCCTGCCCATCCCCCGGGGCCGCCACGAGCTCTACTGCGAGTTCGACGAGCGCCAGCCGCCGGCCGGCGCAGACGGCCGATCGCGCTGGAGGCGCTGGCTCAGCCGGCGGTTCCAGGACGGCCTGGCCAGCCTCGACGCCGAGCGCCGGAAGCGGCTGGCTCGCGCCTCGGCCGCACCAGCGCGGACGCGGCTGCAGCGGATCCGGGACCGCGCCGTCGCGTGGATCGCCGAGCGCGTGGCGGAGCAGCGGCTCCTGTGGATCCTGCGCGGCCAGACGGCTGTGACCCTGCACTATCCGGACGACGACGACGAGGCGGGCGCAGACCGCATCGTGCGCAGCAGCCTGCAGCACGACGGGCGGTATCACTTCGCGCTGATGATCGTCGACGGCCTGCTCTACCTCGCCGCCCTGCCGCTGACGCCGCTCCCCGGCCCGAACGTGCCCTCGATCTACTTCTCCTTCCGCGCGATCGGCCACCTGCTCTCGTGGCTCGGTGCGCGGCGGGGCCTTCGCCGGGTCCGCTGGCGGTTCGAGCCCAGCGCCCCGCTCGCCGATCTCCGCCGCGCGGCCTCGATGGACGGCGAGCGCCGCGTGGCGCTGGCGCGGGAGGTGGCCGGGCGGCTCGGCCTCCGGCACCTCGAGGCCTTCGTCAGCCGCGTGACCCTCGGACGGCGCTGACGCGCGGCTCGTGCCATAATCGACGCGATGACCGCCTCGACCGCCCCGCACGCCGGGTTCGCCGCGCGCAGAACGGCCCGGGCGCTGGCGGTCGGCGCGCTCCTCGTCGCCGCTGCCTCTGCCGCTGCCGGCGCGCAGCGTGACTCGGAGGCGATCGGGTCGCCGAGGACCAGCTTCACCGAGACGGTCCTGCCGAACGGCCTCCGGATCGTCGTCCACGAGGATCACTCCACGCCGATCGCGAGCGTTCAGGTGTGGGACCACGTCGGCTCGGCGAACGTGCCGTCGGGCGGACATGCCGCGGCTGTCGGCGCCTGCGGCGGGCAGTCGAACGCCCGCACGATCGAGGACGTCACCGGCCACTGGAACACCGTGCCGGCGCGGCGCCTGCCGGCCGTCCTCTGGATGGAAGCCGGCCGCCTGGCCAGCCTCCGGATCGAGCCGAGCGCGTTCGTCCGCGAGCGCGCCGTCCAGTACCCGTGCGTCGGCGTGATCCGGCGCGACGGCGATCTCGTGCCGGAGCGCAGCCCGAACGAGGTCCAGATGAACACCAGCTTCGCCCCGTCGCACTTCACGAAGGGCGAGTAGCGGCCCGGCGATGCGCACCGTCATGATCTCGTGCGGCGAGCCGTCGGGCGATGCCTACGCCGGCGCCCTGGCACGGGAACTCCGCCGGCTGGAGCCCGGCGTGCGCATCATCGGCCTCGGCGGGGAGCGGCTGCGCGCCGCCGGCGCGGAACTCATCGGCGACTATCACGGACTGGCGGTGACGGGGCTGGTCGAGGCGCTGGCCGTGCTCCCGCGGGCCTGGTCGATGAAGCGCGCGCTGGTCGCCGGCGCGCGGCGGTCTCGCCCGGACGCGCTCGTCCTTGTCGATTTCCCCGACTTCAACTTCCGCCTGGCGTCGTCGCTGCGGCCGGCCGGGGTGCCGATCGTGTACTACGTGTGCCCGCAGGTGTGGGCGTGGCGCCGCGGGCGGCTCCGCGTGATGCGGCGCCTCGTCGATCAGGCGCTGGTGATCTTCCCGTTCGAAGAGGCCGTCTTCGGCGAGGCCGGCGTGCCAGCCGAGTTCGTGGGCCACCCGCTGCTGGACCTCGCGCCGCCGCCGGGAGATCGGCGCGCGCTGCAGGAGGAGTGGGGCCTGGCGCCGGGCGTGCCGCTGGTGGCGCTCCTCCCTGGAAGCCGGCCGAACGAAGTCCGGAGCACGATCCCGACGCTCGCCTCCGCCGTGCCCCTGATGGCCAGGCGGATCCCAGGCGTGCAGTTCGTCGTGGGGTGCGCGCCGAACCTGGACGGCTCCCTCTTCGATCCGCTCCGCCGCGCTGCCGGCGCGCGCGTGGCGCTCGTCGAGGGCCGCGCCGACGATGTGCTGCGCGCCTCCGACGCCGTCGTGACGGCCTCCGGCACGGCCACCGTGCAGGCGGCCATCCACGAGTGCCCGATGGTGATCGTCTACCGGGTCGCGCCGCTCACGTACCGGCTCGGCAGGCGCGTCGTCCGTCTGGACACCTTCGGCATGGCCAATCTGATCGCGGGCCGCCGCATCGTGCCGGAGCTCATCCAGGACGGGTTCACGCCGGAGGCGGTGGCCGAGGCGGCCGCCCGGTACTTCGAGGATCCCGCACATGCCGCCGCGACGCGGGCGGCGCTTCGCGAGGTCCGCATGCGCCTCGGCGAGCCGGGCGCCAGCCGCCGCGCGGCCGAGCGCATCCTCGCGCTGTGCGCCGCGCGCCCGCGGCGGCCTGGGTCCTGAGCCGGGCCCTCTGGGGTGCGGCCGGGAAACGCGGCATAATAGGGCCTTCGACTGCCGGGAGGCGGTCAACCCATGGCCCACGCGAACTCCTTCGGCGCCGTCCGGGACCTCGAACTCCGCGGCGGCCGGCTCAAGTACTGCAGCCTGCCCGCGCTCCAGCAGATCGGCTTCCCGGGCGTCGAGCGCCTGCCGTTCTCCCTGAAGATCCTCCTCGAGAACCTCCTTCGCCACGAGGACGGAGGGGCCGTGAGGGCCGGCGACATCCAGGCGCTCGCAAACTGGGAGCCGGGCGTCGGGATCGAGAAAGAGATCGCGTTCACGCCGTCGCGCGTGCTCCTGCAGGACTTCACCGGCGTCCCGGCCGTCGTGGACCTGGCGGCCATGCGCGACGCGATGGCGGCGCTCGGCGGCGACCCGAACCGCGTGAACCCCCTGCAGCCGGTGGAGCTCGTCATCGATCACTCGGTGCAGGTCGATCACTTCGGCACCGCCGACGCGTTTCACCTGAACGCCGACATCGAGTACGCGCGCAACCGCGAGCGCTACACTTTTCTGCGCTGGGGTCAGAGCGCCTTCGCCAACTTCCGCGTCGTGCCGCCGGAAACCGGGATCGTCCACCAGGTGAACCTCGAGCACCTCGCGCGCGTCGTGTTCCGGGCCGAGCGGGACGGGGCGGCCTGGGCCTACCCGGACACGGTGGTGGGCACCGACTCCCACACCACGATGGTCAACGGGCTCGGCGTCGTCGGATGGGGCGTCGGCGGCATCGAGGCCGAGGCGGCGATGCTGGGGCAGCCGATCTCGATGCTCATCCCGACCGTCGTCGGCTTCCGGCTGACCGGCGCGCTGCCGCCGGGCACGAACGCCACCGATCTCGTGCTCACCGTGACGGAGCGGCTGCGCAGGCACGGCGTGGTGGGGAAGTTCGTGGAGTTCCTCGGCCCCGGCCTTGCGAACCTCACGCTGGCGGACCGCGCGACGCTGTCGAACATGTGCCCGGAGTACGGCGCGACCGTGGCGATCTTCCCGATCGACGCGATGACGATCGAGTACCTGCGCCTGACGGGGCGCGACGCGGACACCGTGGCGCTCATCGAGGCCTACGCGAAGGCCCAGGGGCTTTTCGCGCGCGCCGGGCAGCCCGAGGCCAGGTACGACGAGCTGGTCGAACTGGACCTCGGCTCGATCGAGCCCTCGCTGGCCGGCCCGAAGCGTCCGCAGGACCGCGTGCCGCTCTCGGCGGCGAAGGCGATGTTCTCCAGCGCGCTGCCGCAGATGCTGGCCGAGCGGAAGGCGCCGCCTGTCGGGCGCGCGGCGGCCCCCGAGCCCCGCGAGCCCGCCATCGACCACGGCGCCGTGGTCATCGCGGCCATCACGAGCTGCACCAACACGTCGAACCCCAGCGTGCTGGTCGCCGCGGGCCTCCTCGCAAAGCGCGCCGTCGAGCGCGGGCTGAGGAGCAAGCCGTGGGTCAAGACCAGCCTGGCGCCGGGCTCGAAGGTCGTCACCGAGTACCTCGAGAAGGCCGGCTTGACGCCGTACCTCGACGCCCTCGGGTTCAACCTGGTCGGGTACGGCTGCACGACCTGCATCGGCAACAGCGGGCCGCTGCCCGACGCCATCGGCGCGCAAGTCGAGGCGGGCGGGCTCGTCGTCGCCTCCGTGCTCAGCGGCAACCGGAACTTCGAGGGGCGCGTCCAGCCGCTCGTGCGGGCCAACTACCTCGCGTCGCCGCCGCTCGTCGTCGCCTACGCCCTGGCCGGATCGATGCTCGTCGATCTGACGACGGAGCCCCTCGGGATCGGCGCGAACGGGGAGCCGGTGTACCTGAAAGACATCTGGCCGTCGGAGCGCGACGTGCAGGCGACGGTCGCCGGATCGGTGTCCGCCGGGATGTACCGCAAGGTGTACGCGCGCGTCTTCGACGGCGACGCCCGCTGGCAGGCCATCGTGCCGCCATCCGGCGATCGCTTCACGTGGGACGACGGGTCCACCTACATCCGGAACCCTCCGTACTTCGACCGTCTGACCCTCGATCCGCCGCCGCTGCGCGCCATCGCCGGCGCGCGCGTGCTCGCGGTCCTCGGCGACAGCATCACGACGGACCACATCTCGCCGGCCGGCAGCATCAAGGCCGACAGCCCGGCAGGCCGCTACCTGCAGGAGCGCGGCGTGGCCCCGCGCGATTTCAACCAGTACGGCGCCCGCCGCGGAAACCACGAAGTCATGGTGCGCGGCACCTTCGCCAACGTCCGCCTGAAGAACCGGCTCGTGCCCGGCTCCGAGGGCGGCGTGACGGCGCACCTGCCGGACGGCGAGGTGATGCCGATCTACGACGCCGCCATGAAGTACCAGGCGGACGGCGTGCCGCTCGTCGTCCTGGCGGGCAAGGAGTACGGATCGGGCTCGTCGCGCGACTGGGCCGCGAAGGGCACGGCGCTCCTCGGCGTCCGGGCGGTCATCGCCGAGAGCTTCGAGCGGATCCACCGGAGTAACCTCGTCAACATGGGTCAGCTGCCGCTGCAGTTCGAAGAGGGCGCGTCGGTGGCGTCGCTCGGCCTCACCGGCCGCGAGACGTTCGAGATCGTCGGCGCGACCGACGCCCTCACCCCGCGCGGCACGGTGACGGTGCGCGCGACCGCGGATGATGGGAGCGTGAAGGCCTTCCACGCGCGCGTGCGCATCGACACGCCGGAGGAGCTGGTGGCGTACCGGCACGGCGGCATCCTGCCGTACGTGCTGAGGCAGCTGCTCAAGAAGTAGACGGGGTTCGGGATGCGGGGCCCGGGACTCGGGGACTCGGGTTCTGAATTCCGGATTCTGACTTCTGGCTTCTGGCTCCTGATTGATGGTGTCCGCAGAGTCCGTGAAGGCGCGGGCGCAGCAACTCGGCTTCGACCTGTGCGGCGTGGCGCCGGCCGGCGACCATCCCGAGCTCGCGTTCCTCCGCCAGTGGCTCGACCGCGGTTTCGCCGGGAGGATGACCTCCCTCAACCGCACCGCCGCCGTCCGCGCTGATGTCCGGCGCTGGCTCCCCTCCGCCAGGTCCGTCATCGTCGTCGCCTGCAGCTACGCGACGGCCGAGCCGGACGGGCCCACCCCCGAAGACGGTCCTCGCGGGCAAGTCGCCCGCTACGCGCGCGGCGGCGACTACCACGAGATCGTGGGGCAGCGCCTGAAGACGATGGCCGACTGGCTCCGGCAGGAGGCCGGGCCGGACGTCAGTGTCCGGTGGAGCGCCGACACCGGGCCGGTCCAGGAGAAGGTCTACGCGCGGCGCGCCGGGCTCGGGTGGACGGGCAAACACACCCTGGTCATCAATCCCCGGTTCGGATCGTGGATCGTGCTCGGCGTGATCGCGACCGACCTGGCCATCGAGCCCGATTTGCCCATCGAGGATCGGTGCGGCACCTGCCGGCGCTGCCTCGAGGCGTGCCCCACGGGCGCGATTGTCGAGCCCTTCGTCCTGGACGCTCGGCGGTGCCTTGCCTGCCTCACCATCGAACTGCGCGGGAGCATCCCGCCGGACCAGCGCGCGGACGTCGGGCGCCACCTCTTCGGCTGCGACATCTGCCAGGAGGTATGCCCGCACAATGCGGGGGTGGCGCTGTCCAGCCGGTCGCGCTGGCAACCCCGGCCCGAGCTGGAGCAGGCCAGCCTCCATCGGCTCTGGAGCGCGGCAGACGCGGAGCTGGAACGGGTCATCGCCGGCACTCCCGTGAGCCGGATCGGCGTCAGCGGCTTGCGGAGGAACCTCGCGGTGGCCATCGGCAATTCCGGTGACCCGGCCCCGCTTCGGCCGTCGGCGCCTGCCGACGGCGGCTCCGGCACGCACGGCGGGGCCGAAACGGCTGCTGGCGATCCGGCGCGCCCCTCAGTGTCGGACCCGGTGGTCGCCGAACACACCGAATGGGCAAGGCGCCGTCGCGCCTGACCGCCTGCGTTGCACACTGAATCGGGCGCGCGCTCGATTCGCGTGCAGGATCCATTGAGACGGGCGTGGGTAGTAACTACCCTTGGCCAGCCAAGGAGGTATGCCCATGCCCGCCATTGCCGTCTGGGAAGACGACCCGCTCTCCGCGTCCCCCCTCAAGCCCGTCAGGCGGCAGGCTCCGGCCCTCGGCGCCGGCGGCCTGGCCCTGTCCTTCGTCGGCAAGGCGCCCGAGGCGCGTGTGCATCCCGTCGGGACGCCGGGATTCCGCTACTGGAATGCGGCCGAGGCCCTGAGCCGGACGGTCCGCTGCTGGGGGCGGGTCCTGCGGCCGGACACCCGGTGGCACGCTGGCAAACCGCTGGGCGTCGATCTCGACGCCGGGCGCGACCTCAACGCGTATTACGATCGCCAGGAAATCTGCTTCTTTCACGAGACCGTCCGCGGCGTCACGGTGTACTCGGGGGAGAGCCCCGACGTGCTCTGCCACGAGCTGGGGCATGCGATCCTGGATGCGGTCCGGCCGCAGCTGTGGAACGCGGCGAGCATCGAGGTGGCCTCGCTGCACGAGTCGTTCGCGGACATAACCGCCATGCTGTCGGCCCTGGAGGTGGACTCCGTCCGGGCGATGGTGGTGGCGGCCACCGAGGGGCGGCTCGCGCGCGCCTCGCGGCTGTCGCGGCTGGCGGAGCAGCTGGGCTGGGCGATCCGGCAGTCGCACCCCGACGCCGTCGATCCCGACTGCCTGCGCAACGCCGCGAACTCGTTCTTCTACCGCCAGCCGGAGAGCCTGCCGCCGATGGCGCCGGCCAGCTCGCTGTCGTCCGAGCCGCACTCGTTCAGCCGGGTCTTCACGGCGGCCTGGCTCGAGTCGCTGGCCGGGATGTTCGACGCCGGCGCTCCCACTTCGTCGCGGCTGGCGGCGGTGGCGGCCGATGCCGGGAAGCTCCTCGTGTCGGCCGTTGCGCGGGCCCGCATCACCTCGAGCTTCTTCGCCCAGGTTGCCGCCGGGTTGCTGGCCGCCGACGCCGACCTCTGCGACGGCCGCTACCGGGCGGCCATTCAGCGGGCGTTCGTGGGGCGGGGCATCCTGTCCATGGCATCGGCGGCGTCGCTGCCGCGCATCGCGGCGGCCGGAAAGGGAGGCGGCCGCCTGCGCCCAGTCGAAGTGACGGTCGACGGCCGCGCATACGGCCTGCGGGTGAGGCGCCTGCTCGTCGAGGCGCCCCTCGGGCCGTCGCGGGAGTCGGCCGCGTCGGCTGCCCCGGACCTCGGCTCCATGCCGGCGGCCGAGCCCCACGTCGCCGGCCGCGCGTTCGTCGAGGCCTGCTCAGGCGCGGCCGGGTCGATGTCGGAGCGGCGGCTGCTGGCGGCGCTGCCGCGGCGGGCGCCGCCGGCGACCGGCGTGCCGCCCGCACGACGCACGCGCTGGTCGGGCACGGCCGGACGGTCACGCTCGTCCGGCGCCGTTTCCACGACGACGCGGGTGCAGCCGGCGCGTAGGGGAGCAGGCCTGCCGGGCCGTTCTCGTGGAGGCCGGGTCTCGGGGCCAGGCCCTAGGTTTCTCCGAGCGCGCACCCGCCGGGCCGGCCCGCGTGCGGGCAGCCCGCGCAGGCGGGGCTGGACGGTGGAGAGCCCCCTCGCGGCGGCGCCGAGCCCACCGCGAAGGCGGACAGCTGCTTCTGGACGCGGGGGCTGCCGCATGCCGGGCAGGCCGGGACGGTCCCCTCACGCACGAGGAGTTCGAAGCGCGTTCCGCAGCCGTCACACGCGTACTCGTACAGCGGCATGGCCCCAGTATAGCCCGGCCCCCGCGCGGGACGCCCGCCCGACCTGATACCATGATCCGGTTGACGTTCAGCCGGGACCCCGTATGTCCAAGTTCTTCCTCACCACCGCCATCGACTACGTGAACAGCCGCCCCCACCTCGGGACGGCCTACGAGAAGATCACCGCGGACGTCATCGCCCGCTCCCGCCGGCTGGCCGGCGTGCCCACGCACTTCCTCATGGGCAACGACGAGCATTCACTGAACGTCTTCCGCCGGGCAAAGGAGGAGGGCCTCGATCCGAAGGCCTATTGCGACCGGATGGAGCTGGAGTTCCGGGCGGTGTGGGCGCGCCTCGACGTGTCGTTCGACGACTTCATCCGGACGACCGAGGACCGGCACCGCGCCGGCGTGACGGCGCTCGTGGCGCGCATCCAGGCCGCGGGCGACATCTACGAGGGGCACTACGAGGGCTGGTACTGCAACTCCTGCGAGGCGTTCAAGCAGGAGAAGGACCTCGAGGGCGGCCTGTGCCCGACGCACAGGACGAAGCCGCAGTGGATCCGCGAGAGAAACCACTTCTTCCGCCTCTCGAAGTACCAGCAGCCGCTCCTCGACCACTACGCGCGCCATCCCGAGGCGCTGGAGCCTGAGATCCGGCGGAACGAGATCCTGAACATCATCCAGGGCGGCCTCGAGGACATCTCCATCAGCCGCGCGGGCCAGGCGTGGGGCATCCCGCTGCCCTTCGATCCGCAGAGCGTCGTCTACGTCTGGTTCGACGCGCTCATCAACTACATCTCGGCGCTCGGGTTCGGCGGCCCGGACGAGGCGGCGTTCGAGCGGTGGTGGCCGGCCTCGCTGCACGTGATTGGCAAGGACATCACGCGCTTCCACTGCGTCATCTGGCCGGCGATGCTCATGAGCGCGGGCCTGCCGCTCCCCGAGCGCGTCTTCGGCCACGGGTTCGTCTACTTCAAGGGCGAGAAGATGAGCAAGTCGCTGGGCACGATCGTCGACCCGCTGGACGCGGCGTCGAAGTTCGGACCCGATCCGCTTCGCCTCTACCTCGTGCGCGAGTTCGCGTACGGCCAGGACGGGGACTTCTCGTGGGAGCGCTTCGAGGAGCGCTACAATTCCGACCTCGCGAACAACCTCGGCAACCTCGTCAGCCGCGTCGCGACCATGGCCGACAAGTACTGCGGCGGCAGGCTGCCCCGGCCCTCCGCAGGGCCCGGGCGGCTGGCGGCCGTTGCGGCCGACAGCGTCGCGGCCTACCGCGCGGCGATGGAGTCGTTCGCGCTGCAGGACTGCGCCGGCGCCGCCTTCGCCGTCGTCGATGCGGCCAACGCCTTCATCGCCGAGACCGAGCCGTGGAAGCTGGCGAAGGACCCGGCGAGCGCGGCGCGCCTCGCCCAGATCCTCTACGAGGCGGCCGAAGCCGTCCGCATCGCGGCCGTGCTCCTGCTGCCGGTCATGCCGCAGTCGGCGGCCGAGATCCTCAGGCGCGTGGGCGCGCCCAAGCCCGCCGCCGACCATCGCCTGGACGATGCCGAGTGGGGCGCGGCCGGCGACCTGTCCACGATCAAGGGCGACGCGCTGTGGCCCAGGATCGGAGGGACGAAAGGGAACTGATCTCGGGACCCGGCGTCCGAAACCCGGAGTGAGTCCGGAGGGCGGCATGCACGACCCGTACAATCTGAGCCGGTTCGTGCGGGCGCAGGAAGACGCCTACCCGAAGGCCCTGTCAGAGCTCAGGCGCGGCCGGAAGCGCACGCACTGGATGTGGTACATCTTTCCGCAGATCGAAGGGCTAGGAGCCAGCCCGACGTCGCGGGAGTACTCGATCAAGAGCCTCGCGGAGGCCCGCGCCTATCTGGCCCATCCCGTCCTCGGCCCCAGGCTGATCGAGTGCGCCGAGGCGGTCCTCGGGGTGGAGGGACGATCTGCCGCGGAGATCCTCGGTTTTCCCGACGACCTGAAGCTGCGATCGTCGGCCACGCTCTTCGCGCGCGTCTCGCCCAGCGGCTCGGTCTTCGAGAGCATCCTTCAGAAGTACTTCGCCGGCGGGCCCGACGCAGCGACCCTCCGCCTGCTGGCGGAGATGGCGGGGGAACGGGAACCGTGACGGCGGAGCGGCGTTCTTCGGCGACCGCTGCGAGCGCGATCCCGGATCGTGCGCCGGTACGATCGTCCACCGGCCGGCGACGGCCTGGTGGGTGCAGATCAGGAGCGAACAGGAACAGGCCGGCTGGACCAGCGAGCCGGAGAAGTTCGACGGGAAGAGCGCAGTCGGCCGCTGAGCGCGTCGAACGACGAACGCCGGCTGCCTTCGGCGCCGGCGCGATGGGCCCGGCGGTCGGGCTGTGGGCCCGGCGGTTCTACGTCGGCCTGCCCGCGTACCTCCAGGCGCTCACCGCCGCGCGGCTGGCAGAGCCGGTCACGTTTCCCTGGGCCGCGCAGATCGAAGCGCGCCTGGGGAGCGCTGGCCCCACGACTGTCGGCGACTGCCTGCTGCAGCTGGCGCTGCACTCGGCGCACCACCGCGGCCAGGTGCTGATCGCGCTGCGCGAGGCAGGCGGACAGCCGCCGCTCGTGGATTTCATCGCGTGGGTCTGGATGCGGCGGCCGGCGCCCGACTGGGGCGCGCTCGGCGCCGACTGGATCAGGGGCGCCTGATGGTCTCAGGTCTGTTCCTCGCGTTGGCGGTTGGCGCGGGGGCCGCGCAGCAGGCGGCTTCCGCGCAGGCCGCGGCGCCAGGCTGTGCGGCGGAACCAGGAAGGCTGGCCGAGCGCGTCAGCGGGGAGGTCAGCCGCGGGCGCGCGTTCGAGGCGGTCACGCCTGGCGGCTGGATCCTGCGGCTCGTGCCGAGCGAGGACGGCTGGCTCCTGCAGGTTGCCGCCAGGGGCCGGGAAGCGGAGGATCTGTCGCGCCTCACGCCGCCGTGGCACGGGGTTCCCAACCCTCGCGAGATCGACAGCTGGCACTTCCGCAACGCCGCCAACACCGGCCCGAACGACGGCAGCGTGAACGCGCCGCAGGCCCTGAGGGAGTTCGTCTTCTCGCCGGAAGTCGGGAGGGGCCTCGAGTACGCCGGCTCCGCGACCCGGCTGGAGGACGTCGAGAAGGTCCGCGCGTTCGGCCGCGGCTGGCTGTTCGTCGAGTCCTACGCGCTCACCCCTCCCGCCCGGGGAGGGCGGGCGGCCTTCCGGTCGATGCGCTTCTCGGCATGTCTCACGTGGCCGGCGGGCGGGCCGGGCGGCGGCGAGCGTCAGGAGCCGGCCGGGCCGCCGATGCCGTACGAGGATCCGGGCGCGTGTCCTTTCGAAGGCTGCGCCTACCGCGAGTGGGCGGCCAACGCCGCGGTGCGCGTCCTGAGCGCCCGGCGAGACGGATCGCCCGTTGCCTTCACGGTCAGGCGCGGTGAGCGGGTGATGGCGATGACCGGCGTCGTGATCACGAAGGTGCCGGGCCGCGTGGAGTTCCGGAAGGCGGTGGATCTCCCCACGTCCTCGGGGATCGTGCACGTCGAACCGGGCCAGTCGCTCTACCTGCTCACGTACCGGGGCGAGGGCTTCACGAAGGCCTGGTTCGAGGGGCGCCTCTACGACGATCTGGACGGCGGCGCGGCGTTCTTCGGCGATCGCTGCGAGCGCGATCCCGGATCGTGCGCCGGTACGATCGTCCACCGGCCGGTGACGGTCTGGTGGGTGCAGGTCAGGAACGAACAGGGACAGGCCGGCTGGACCAGCGAGCCGGAGAAGTTCGACGGGAAGAGCGCAGTCGGCCGCTGAGCGCGTCGAACGACGAACGCCGGTTGCCTTCGACGCCGGCCCGATGGGCCCGGCGGTTGGACCGCTTGCACCGGGAGAGGGGGCTGCATGCCGCGTTCCGACCGGGACGATCGCCGGCCGCGCATCGTGACGTTCCTGGCCGCCGTCAAGGCGGCAGGCTTCGCCATGACGCTGCTCTTCCGGGGGCTCGTGTCCGTCAGGCGGCTCGTGCCGCTCCCAGGCAGCCTGACCGCCGCGGCCGACCGGGCCAATGCCGCCGTGACGTACGGCTTCATGATCGGCGACGTGCTGTGCTCGGCGCCGCTGCTCCTCGCCGCGGCCGTCGGCCTCTGGCGGCTCCGGAGCTGGGCCTGGCTGGCGGCGCAGATCGTGAGCGCGCTGTGGATCTGCTCGATGACGGTCATCCTCTTGCGGGACGCGTACACCCGGTTGTCGCCGGGCGGCGTGCTCTTCCTCCCGTTCGCCGTCGTCTCCATCTGGGCGATTCCCCGCTTGTGGCAGTGCCGGGCGATGTTCGGCGTCGACGCCAGGCCGGCCCGGACGTGAACCGATGCGCGCCTTCCTGGTGGGCGTGACGTGCGCGGCGGCCATGATGGCCGGTTGCGGGAGCGATTCACCCGCCGCGCCCGATACGGACGATCCCGAAACGCTGAAGGCCGCACCGCTCAGCGTCGTCTTTGCCGGCAAGACGCTTGTCCTGTCGGCCTCTCTCTGGCGCGACTTCCAGCCGATCTCGCCGCCCGACGGCAAGGCCCTCACTGGAGTCCTGCGCGTCACGGCGACAGACGGCTCTTCGGTGCCGTCCAGCGTGACGGCCGATGCCGCCTGGCTGATCATGGGAACCCAGGTGTGGCAGACGACGCCCGCTGAGATCGGCAGCCGGAACGGAAGTGCGCCCGTCTACGAACTCGCCGTGCGCGACGGGCCGAAATGGGGCCCCGGCGTGTCAGTCGACGTCGTCGTCCGGCTGCGCGACGGCAGCGGGCGAACGGCGCTGTTGCGGGCGGCCGACCAGGTGATCGAGCGGACCGACTGAGGCCCGGCGCCTGCCCGGGGCGATTCGCCTGCGCCCGTTCAGCCCGTGACGGCCTTCCTGATCGCGCCGATGCCCGGCCGGTCCGGGATGCGCACCTTTCCATCCACGACCGTTGCGCCGTCGAAGACGTCGTTCGAGATGAGCAGCGCGCCGTCGAGGTCCGCCCAGTCCGCCATCGGCGAAAGCTGCGCCGCGGCCGAGATGGCGCACGACGTTTCCGTCATGCAGCCGATCATGACCTTCATGCCGAGGGCGCGGGCGAGCTCCAGCATCCTGTGCGCCTCGCGCATCCCGGTGGATTTCATCAGCTTGATGTTGATGCCCGAGTAGACGCCGTGCGCCTTCCGCACGTCCGCGAGCCGCTGCACGCCCTCGTCTCCGATGATGGGGATAGGGCTGCGCTCGGTGATCCACGCCAGGTCGTCCACGCGCTCCTTCGCGAGCGGCTGTTCGACGTACTCGAACCCGCGCTCCTTCAGCCAGCCGATCATGTCGAGGGCCTGCTGCCGATCCGTCCAGCCCTGGTTGGCGTCGCCCGTCAGCGGCTTGTCCGTCACCGAGCGGATCGCCTCGACCATCGCCTTGTCCGTGTCGCGGCCCAGCTTGATCTTCAGGACCTTGAACTCGGCCGCCTCGCGGGTCTTCTGCCGCACCACCTCCGGCGTGTCGATGCCGATCGTGAACGTCGTCAGGGGCGCCCTGGCCGGGTCGTAGCCCCAGATGTTGTACCAGGGCTGTCCCATGAGCTTGCCCGCCAGGTCGTGGAGGGCGATGTCCACCGAGGCCTTCGCCGCCGGGTTGCCGGGGGCGAGCGCGTCGACGGCCGCGAGGATCGTCTCGAGCTCGAGGGGGTTCGCGAAGGGGCCCAGGTCCACCTTCGACAGGAACGCCGCGGCCGTCTCGTGCGACTCGCCGAGGTAGGGCGGCATCGACGCCTCGCCGAAGCCGACCACGCCGTCGTACTCCACCTCCGTCAGCATCACCGGCGTCGTCGTCCGGGAGCTCACCGCCACCGTGAAGACGTGCTTGAGCTGGAGGGTGTACGGCCTGAACCGGAAGGCCATGCGGCGCCGGCCCTGCGCCGGGCGCCCGCCCCGCGCTTCCCGCGCCTGGAGCCACGGGCCCATCGGCACCAGCGCCGCTCCGGAGGCCAGCAGCCCGTTTCGCATCCATTCCCGGCGAGACTGCGCCATTGCCGACTCCTTGAAGGACCTGCCGGGGCGCATTCTGTCACGATTCCGGCCCGCGCGGCGACCACCCGGTCCGAACGCCGCCGCGTCCCTGCGCGCCAGGGAGGGCAGGCGCCAGTCGTCTCGCCTTCGTCGAGCCGAACGTCTATTTCCGGCCGCGCTTCCGGACTCGGCCCGTCTCCTCCAGCCGCCGGCGCGCCTCACGCTTGCCGATCTTCTGGATGCCCGCGAGGGCCTCGAGATTCGCGGCGCGCATCCGGACACGGCCGCCCTTCCCCTCCCAGTTGAGCACCGTCTGCCCGCTGACGCCAAGCAGGCTCCCGAACTCGACCTGCGTCAGACCCAACTGGCCGCGGAGGCGCGCGAGGCTCTTCGAGGTCGGGCGGAGCGTCGCCGCCTTGTGCGTCGCCAGCTCCGTTTCCCTGGCGGCCACCACCGGCGTGACCCTGGCCAGCAACTCGCGAGTGCTGCGGGTCAGCGCCGTCAGTTCCCGGCGAATGTCGGCCACGGTCTTCTTGAGTCGGGCATTGTCGCGCTTGAGCGGCGTCAGGGCCGCCTTGATCTGCCTCTTGGCAAGTCGCTGAACTTCTTCTCTGAGTACTTTGGCGACATCGGGCATGGGCGTGAAGACTCCTTGGGGCTGAGTGCGGGTGAGTGGTACCTACGGGGGATGGTGCCAGTCTGCCTCTTCAAGCATCTTAGACCAAAGCCGCGGCGTAGATCGTGGATTCCGGACCTGTCCGCCTGGTTCGCCACGCTGGTCTGAGTGGACTGCTTGAACACGCGCCGGCTGCTCCAGCCGATTCGCTCCGTGCCCGGTGGGCTGCGAAGCGCGTCGGGATGCATACGCCACGGCGGCCTGACCCACGCAACCCGCTCTCCGATGAAGCCGGTACGGTTCAACGATGACCACTCGCCGAGATAGGTTCGGGCGCGAAGCTCCGTTAGAGTCCCAGCACGTGGTGGAAATTCGGTAAGCCGCTGAGGCTGGACAAGCAAGCGGCCATCGCGCATCGTTCCGTGAGTTCTGTCTGGCAGGACAAGACGACACGGAGGTGCTGCGACGATGGCCAAGCCCAGCATGGACTTCTCGACGTTCGTTGGCAAGCTCCTCGAAGAGCAGGATGGGGACATCTTGCGCGAAGGGGTCCGGGTACTCGCCCAGGCACTGATGGACGCCGA
>Ga0116178_10000018_pt1 | contig 144695 bp, 151 predicted proteins | sample AD_STIC12_MetaG_FD_89880 | JGI IMG/M metagenome (GOLD analysis project Ga0116178, IMG submission 89880) | Active sludge microbial communities of municipal wastewater-treating anaerobic digesters from USA - AD_STIC12_MetaG | ecosystem: Engineered > Bioreactor > Anaerobic > Digestate | place...
TGTAGAAGCAGCCCACGAGCTCAATGGCCTTCTTGATACAGGCGTCGCGCTCTTCCTGCGTCGCGCACCTGGCCATGTCCGCCTCGAAGTAAGGCTGGAACCACTGGTCCATCCTTCCGAGGGAAAGACCGGCGTTGGTGTTCTCCATGTGGAGCCCCACCCACCCGATCCATGCGGCGTTCACCGCCTCGTCCAGGGTCGTGCAGGGACCTTCAGGGACCTTCCGGCAGATCTCGGCGATGCGGAGCAGCTCGCGTTTCCTCGCCATGTCCGGCTCGGCACCCGCGTCACGTCCCGCCTGCATCGACAGGTTCTTCGCGTAGGCCGCAAGGCCCTCCATGCAGAGTATCATCGCCTCAAGGAGATTCCGCTTGTCAGTCCCGGACGTGTTTGAAAGCTCCCTGCGTATTTCATCAATGTATCCCTTCGTCCCTATCCTGAGGAGCTTCGGAAAGTCCGCTATGGTATGGGAGAGCGCCACCGTCTTCCAGAGAAAATACACGGCGAAGCGCTCGTCGATGCGCTGGCACAGGGGATTGCCGTATTCCTTCCGCACCCATTCGCGGAAATTGCGCTCTATCCAGAAGGGAAACACCTCGCCGTGCAGCACGCGCCGTGATTCCTCGGAAATTGCGTAGGAATTGAGCTCGCGGTCGGCCACGTTACCGAGCTCGCTCCAGATCATGGTCGCCACCGCGTCCGGATAGAGGATGACGCCGATCTCCTTCGTGGTGGAGGTGCCGGCGACCAGGTCGTCCTTCCGGATGATCGGCTTCCGGTTCTCCATCATGTACCGGTAGGCGTGTGCCTGCCGGAGCTCCGGGGGCCATTCGGTGCCGTCCTTTTTCTTCTCGAAGCCGTTCTCGCGGAACCATTGCGTCATGAGCTGGGCCCGTTCATGGCAGATCTCCGGCTTGGCGGTGAAATGAATATCGAGAAATTTCTTCAGGCGGGGAAAATCCGCCAGGGAATATTCAGAAAGGTACTGGTCCGCGAGGTATTTCACGCCCGGGTCCCGGACCGGCGCCTTCAGCATCCCTTCCCTCACCTTTTTTTCCGCAGGGGCCGGCTTGAGGTCCCCCCTGAGCGAATCGGCCAGCTTCTGGCGCCGGTGTTCCCTGATCATTTTATCCTGCATCTTCTTATGCTTGTTGTGCAGCAGTAGGGAAATCAGGTAGTTGAAGATGTTGGGATACACGAAGTTCCCCTCGATGCGGAGCCTGCCCTTGATCAGAAAGAGCACCATCTCGTTAGGTGGCAGGTTGATCGCCTCCATGATCGAAGGCCCGTCCCTGAAGACGAGGACCGAATCGGCGTCGCCGGGAATGTTCTTCATGACCGACACGTTCCCGTCCCGGAACCTGATGGCGGCCCGGACCCCTGAGTCCTCGGTGCGGACCCCGATGGTGAAATTGATCCACCCGTCAATGCCGCGCAGGTACCCGTTCTTTGAAGGCCGCCGGTTGTAGATGGCCGCCATCAGGCGGAGCAGGAACCGGACAAGGATATTCGTGAAATTCATGGCATTACCTCGTAACGAAAACGAGACTGTTTTTCCCCCTGAAGGAACATGTTTTAGTAAGCGCGGTCACGTGACCGCGCTTCCATACAATTCACACGTTTCACACGTCCCTTTCCGGTGGATTTAGGGGGCTCTTGAACAGTATACTATGTCAGTTTATAAAAATCGACCGTAATTATAAACTCATACGATTTTTAAACCGCGGGATAGGCGGCACGGATTACAGGGCGGCGCGGACGATGCCCGCCAGCTCCGCGGCGGTAAGCTCAACGGGATTTGCCTTCATGCTGCTCGCCTTCCGGGCCTGCTCCACGATGGCGTCTATATCGCCTTCGGCGACGCCGTGGCGGGACAGCCCCGGTATCGCCAGCTCCGCGCAGAGGGACCCGATCCAGTCAGCTGCGTCCTCAACCGCGGCATGGGGATCGCCGGTAAGGAGTATGGCCGCCTCCCTGAACCTATCCAGGCTTTCCGGCCTGCCATGGTTCCGCACCGCGCGCCAGTTCGCCAGGAGCGCCCGGGGAAGGAGTGCCGCGCACACGGCCCCGTGGGGCGCCGCGGGGAACATCCCCCCGATCACCGCAGCCAGGCCGTGGACCGCGCCGAGGCCGGCGTTTGCCAGGGCCATGCCGCTCATCAGGGCGGCAAGGGACATATCCCTTCGCGCCTCAAGGTCGTTCGGATCATGATACGCCCGGGGGAGCGAGGAAGCGGCGAGGAGCATTCCCTCGCGGCAGATGGCGTCAGTAAGGGGATTGGCCCGGGAAGAGAGGAACGGCTCGATGAGCTGCGTTAGGGCGTCGAGGCCGCAGGCGGCGGTCTCCTCCGGCGGAAGGCTGAGGGTCAGAGCAGGGTCCACCACGGCCGTACGCGGCATGATGTGGTGGCTGCGGAGGCTTACCTTGACCCGGTGTTCCGGCGAGGCGATGACAGAATTCCTGGTCACCTCCGAGCCGGTGCCGGCAGTGGTCGGGACGGCGATACAGGGCGCCGCCGGAAGGCCGAGGGGCCGGGCGCCGCCGATCACCTCCAGGTGGTCCATGAGGCTGCCGCTGTTGGTGACGAAGGCGGCGATCGCCTTGGCCGCGTCAATGACGCTCCCGCCGCCGATACCGATAACCATCTGCGCACCGGACTTCCGCGCCGCGTCTATTCCCTCCCCGACCATGGCCACGGTCGGCTCGCCCTTCACCGGGAACAGCTCCACGGCGATCCCCGCGGCACCGAGGGACGCGATAAGGCCCTCATGGCGGCCCGGGGTTTTGCCGGTCACCACGAAGGCGCGGCTTCCATATGACGACGCCAGCGCCAGGATCTCCCGGACGGAGCCCTCGCCGAAAATAACGCGGCCGGCGGTGGAAAATTCGAAGGTCATGAACGGGCCCACCCGTCATCATCGGGATACACGCCGTAGTACCTCACGCTGCTCCGCGGTTCCGCCATCATGGGGGCAACGGCGTCGCGCCACGCGGCGTAATGGGCCGTTTCCTTGTGGCGGACCGTCGCGTCGGCGTCGCGGTATACCTCCACCAGGACGAAGCGCGACGGGTCGTCCTCCATCTGCACCACGTCAAACCGGGCTATGCCCGGCTCGCGCACGCTCTCGGAGGCGTTCTGTATGGTGGCCATCTTGAAATCCTGTATACGATCCGGCTTTACGTGGACATTGACATGGACGATAAGCATTGGGACCCTCCCTGCATGAATGGTTTTCACATCAATACAAACGGTACGGCAATGCGGACATGGCCCACGATAAAAGTTACTGTTTAATAATTGACAAAGAAAAAATATAGCGGCACTCTAACTGGACTTTTTTCAGCAACAATGTAATCATTTAAACCCCGGTACCATGACATGGCAAATGATTGGATTGACTGCCGGTCCGGAAACAAGTCTATCGTTTCCGGGACAAATATCAAGATATTTTTTCATAGATGACAAATGCGGTGTTACAGTATTCCATATTATCCTAAATTTCTACGAATCTTCATTGCCTGCGCCCTCATGGCGCTGACAGGCCTTTCGCCGGCGCTGGCCATCAACGCCAACCAGAACCCCTGCGGCTTGAAGTGGCGCGTTATCGTCACGCCCCACTTCAAGGTCATCTATCCGGAAGAAATAGAGAAGGACGCCCAGCGCGTGGCCGCGACCCTGGAGCACGCCTACCCCCACGTGACCAAGACCCTGAAGTTCAAGCCGAAGCGCCTTTCGGTGCTCCTTTACAACCAGTCGGTCGTGTCGAACGGCATGGCGGCCTACATGCCGCGGCGGAGCCAGTGGTGGAACACCCCGCCCCAGGAGTCCTTCGCCGGGAGCAACGACTGGTACACGGAGCTGGCCATCCACGAGTTCAGGCATATCGTGCAGATGGACAGCCTGAACCGCGGCTTCAACAGGGCCCTGTACATCATCTTCGGCGAGCAGGGCGCCTTTGTCATGGGCGCCCTCTCCGTGCCCTGGTGGTTCATCGAGGGGGACGCGGTGGGCACGGAAACGGCCCTCACCGCCAGCGGCCGCGGCCGCATCCCGGAATTCGACGTGGAGCTGCGGGCCCTGCTCCTGTCAGGGAAGCACTACAAGTATTTCAAGGCCCTCTTCGGCTCCTACCGGGACTGGGACCCCCTCAAGTCGCCCTACCTGCTGGGCTATTACATGACGACCCACGTGAAGCGGAAATACGGCCCCGACGTGTGGGCGGACATGATGTACCGCGCCACCTGGGCCCCCTTTGTGCCCCACTGGTTCGACTTCATGCTGATCAAGAAGACCGGCAGCAGCGCCTACTCCCTGTACAGGGACACCATGGACGAGATGGAGCGCCTCTGGAAGGAACAGCTGGAGGGCCTCGCCTTCACCGACGCCAGGCCTCTCCACAGGACCGATCCAAAATACTGGACCTACAACAACGCGCCCCAGTACGCGCCGGACGGCAGCGTCATCACCCTGCGCTACGGCATGAAGGAAATATATTCTTTGATGAAGATAGACCCCGCGACGGGGAAGGAGTCCCGCCTCTGTTACCCCGGTCAGATAAATTTCACAGCCCCCTCCGTGGCGGGGGGCCGCGTGGCATGGTCGGAGCAGATCCCGGACCTGCGATGGGGCCAGCGGAGCTATTCCGTCATCGTGACCTATGACCTGAAGACGAAGAAAAAGCGCACCCTCGCCAATAACACGAAGCTCTTTGCCCCGGCCCTGTCCCCGGACGGAAAGAGAATCGCCGCGGTGGAATACACTCCGGCCGGCGAGTGCTCCCTGGTCCTCATCGACGCTGACACCGGCGCGGAACTGAACCGGTACGCAGCCGAAGAGAGGGAATTCATCCAGACGCCCCACTGGTCCCTTGACGGGAAATCCATCGTATTCACGAAGATCAACAGGCTGAAAGGGAAAGCCATCGCCATCATGAACAGCGATACCGGTCTGTCGGCCACGATCGTTCCCTACACGGCGCAGAACCTCTACTACCCGGTCTCGGACGGCAGGTTCATCTATTTCGTATCGCCCCACTCCGGCATCGACAACATCTACGCGGTCAACATCGCCACGAAAAAAGTCTTCCAGGTGACGAGCAGGAAGTTCGGCGCCTATTACCCGTCCCTGTCGCCGGACGGGAAAAAGCTCGCCTTCAACGACGTCACCGCCGAGGGGTACACGGCGGTGGAGATGGACCTTGACCCGGCGAAATGGGTCCCCATCGAGAAGGTCCGGGACCGGAGCGTGAAATACTACGAGCCCCTCATCGCCCAGGAGGCCGGCGGCGATATCACGAAGGATATCCCCGAAGGCGCGTACGAGTCGAAAAAGTTCAGCCACTTCACGCACATCTTCAACATTCACAGCTGGACGCCCATGGCGGACCCCTTCTCGGAAAACCTGTCCCTGACGGTGTCTTCGCGGAACCTCCTGGGGACCACGGAGATTGCCGCCGGGTACAACTACAACTGGAACGAAAATACCCACGCCGGGATCCTGCGCGTAAGCTACGGCGGCCTCTACCCGGTCATCGACGCCAGCCTCTTCTACGGCACCCGCGCCTCGACCTATGACACGTCGTTTTATTACGGCGCGATCCAGGAAACGTACCATTACAAGTGGCGCGAGCTGAAGCCGTCGCTGGGCATCAAGGTCCCCCTGGACCTATCGCGGAGCCGCTTCACCACGCTTCTCACCCTGGGCGTGCGCGGAAGCTATATCCAGGTGTACGACATGCAGGTGCTGCCCCGCTATTACACGTCAAACCGGAACCATAACGGCGGCTTCGTGCCGATCTCGTATTTCGCCAGCTTCTACAACGGCTACAAATGGTTTGCCGATATCAACCCGGTGTGGGGGCAGTCGGTCGACATCGTGTACCGGCACACCCCCTTCAAGGGCTACACCAGGGGAAGCCTTCTGTCGGTGAGCGGGACCTTTTACTTCCCGGGCATCCTTCCGCACCACAGCCTCTTCCTGCAGGGCGCCTACGAGCTGCAGGCGCCCCGGGACTACCAGTTCGCCAGCGAGGTCCTTTTCGCCCGCGGCTACGAGTACGAGTTCTCGCGCCACACGGCCAAGGCCGGTCTCAATTACACCTTCCCGATCTTCAACCCGGACTGGAACCTGGTGCACGTGCTTCACTTCAAGCGCTTCTTCGCCAACCTGTTCGGCGACTACGCCGTGTCCATGGTCGAGAAAGACAAAAAGTTGCGCGTGAAAGAATATTACCGTTCCGCCGGGATGGAGCTCTGCGCGGAAATGCACTTCTTCTCCATCGAGGTCCCCTTTGTCCTGGGGGTGCGCGGTTATTACCGCTTCGACCAGCATGATGAGTACGTGAGGCCCTACGGGTTCGAGTTCATCTTCGGCATCGGCATGGACATCCCGAGCGTGTTCAAAAGCAGGACCTATTTCTAATGCCCCCTGCTCCCCCGAGGGGGCTTGCTCTAGAAAGCGCGGTCACGTGACCGCGCCTGCATGATATACTTGCCCCCATGCATTTTACATCTTACTAAATTTATGTCTTGACTATTCCAATTAATCATGAACCGTTATATAAAATTCCACCAAGGAGACAGGTCAGGATGAAATTATTAAGAAATGCTGCTATCGCAGTGGTAATCGGGTTTGTCATGGGAGCGGCTTTCAGCTGCAAGGGAAAGTCATACGTATCCCAGCTGGCTGACTTGGAGAAAAAAGCGTGCGCCTGCGCCGACAAGACCTGCGCTGACGCGGCCTTCAAGGACTTCATGGCCGTTGTCGAGGACATGAAGAAAACCGAGGCGAAGGTGTCCAACGAGGACGGGCAGAAGCTCGGGACCAGCACCGCGAGCATCGTCAAATGCCTCATGGCCAAGGGCGTTTCACCCCTCACGATCCAGCAGGAAATGCAGAAGTTCAAGTAAAGAAATCATAGAGCCGGCCATGCCGGATGCAAGGCGCCCGGCATGCCATCGGTTCATCCGTGTAACCGGCGGGGTATTGAAATGAAGAGCATCCAGCGCATAACGGCTCTCCTGGCATCCTGTCTGATGGCGGCAGCCGGATGCAACAAGTCCTATGTCGACCGTTTGGCTGCCATCGAGAGAGAAGCGTGCGCCTGCCAGAGCGCCCGGTGCGCCAACGATACCTTTGGTAAATACCTGGCAGTTGCGGAGGATTACAGGAAAAACAGGCCGCACCTGACAAGGGAAGACCAGGAAAGGATGGGCAAAATCAATTATAAACTCATCCGCTGCCTTCTGGACAGCAACCTGGACCCGGGCAAATATCACCAGGAGATGAACAAGCTCCAGGAAAAATACGGCAAAAAGACCCCGCGCTGAAAAGACGCCTTCCGCTCTATCATAAGTAAAGAAGGAAATAACAAAGGGGCTTTCCTTAAAACCCCCTAAATCCCCCGGAGGGGGACTTATCGGCGAAGATTTTGTGTCAAAACTCCCCCTTTGGGGGGTTGGGGGGGTTAGGTCTGAGACAGCCCTTTCCAGTTTTCCGGTTCCTAGAAAATGTGCACGTCCCCTGTCTTGCCCTTGTTCTTGAATACCGATTCTATGTATTCGGCCTCCAGCCTCACGAAGAGGGCCGCGTCGTCATTGCTGATCGGGTCCTTGCGTACCGTTCCCGTCTTCGGCTCAAAGATTATTTTCTTTCTCTCCGAGCCGCCCATGTCTTCGTCCTCGACGGCGATCTTTTCCAGCTCGAAGTACTGCTCCACGAACTGGATGTTCCCCCTGGCAATATCGCTGCGCTGCCGGTCGTTCCCCATGTATCCCGATCCGTACAGCTTGGCTTTGAGCTGCTTCCGGTCGCCTCCCAGCTTGACGATCTCCCCGAGGAGGTATTCCATGCTCGCCACGCCATGGCGCGCGATCTCATCCGCGACGATCCCGGCGGTGCCGATGGTCCCCGGCACGATGAAATGGCACATGCCGCCGATCCCCCTGCCGCTGTCATAGAGGCACACCACCACGCTGGAACCGGTTACGGTGCCGATGATCCGGTCGCTGGAGGTCGCATAAAATTCGCCCGGCTTCAGAACATGCAAACCCTCGTCAAAAATCTTTTTACCTGCATTCGTCATATCATACCTCGCTCTTCCTTTATGGAGCATCCGGGGAAAATAATACCAGCCAAACAGATTCAAGCCGGTTCTTGATAAAAGGCAGGCCTGATACCGGGCGATGGGATAAGGTTCCTTCAAGTAACCCGGTAGAAACCGCATTAATAGCTATTATGCTGCTTTCGACAATGATGTCAAATAATTTCTTTCTCGACGTCATCCGGAGCGGGAGAGAAGGGTTATGCAGGCCTTGATCAAAGGGTCCGGTCTATTATCCCGCCCCCGATCACGATGTCCCCGTTGTAAAACACGGCGGACTGGCCGGGGGACACCGCCTCGCGGGCGTCCAGCAGCGTCACATGGACTTCGCCCTCGCCCGCCACCTCCACGGACGCGGCCATCTCCTGCTGCGATGACCGAATCTTCACCCTGGCCCTGAACGAAGCCGCCGGCCTCTCCACGGCGATCCAGTTGCAGTCATTGACAGCGAAGGAAGACACGGCCATGTCTTCCTTCGTGCCGACGATCACGCTGTTTGTCCCCGCGTCAAGCTTCACCACGTACAGCGGCTCGGCATAGGCCACGCCGAGGCCCCTTCTCTGGCCGGGCGTGTAGTTCCAGAGCCCGTTGTGCCTGCCGACCACCTCGCCGCTGCCCAGCACTATATCGCCGGAGCAATCCTCCGCGTCGAGAAGCTCCCGGTAATCGCCGCAGTAGAAGTCCTGGCTCTCCTCCTTATCGGAAACCTCAAGGCCGTGGAGCCGCGCGATGGCCCGCACGTGCTCCTTCGACAGGTCTCCCAGGGGGAACCTGATCCCCGCCAGCTGGGCCTGGGAAAGCCGGTACAGGAAATACGACTGGTCCTTTTTCCTGTCCATGCCCTTCATGAGAAGGACCCTGCCGCTGCCCCGGTCGACCACCGTTCTCGCGTAGTGGCCGGTGGCGAATATATCGAAGGATACGCCGGAGGCTTTCGCCTCCCTGAGGAGGGCGTCGAACTTGACCCTCTGGTTGCATACGACGCACGGATTGGGCGTCCGCGCCGACCGGTATTCATTCTTAAAATATTCGACGACGGTGCGCCGGTACTCCTTCGAACAGTCAAACACATGGAACGGAATGCCGATCCGGCTGCACACGCGCTCAGCTTCCCTGATATCTTCCTTTTCATCAGGGCCGTAGCAGGCGTGCCGTTTTGCCGGCACGCACGTGACCGAACCGTCCCATACGGCCATGGAGATGCCGATGACATCGTACCCCTGGTCTTTCAGTATCACCGCGGCGACAGCCGAATCGACCCCGCCGCTCATTCCAACCGCTACGTTCATGAAAAATGTTCCCCCGATTTTTTCTATTGCATGACGGAGCGCCGCTTCCCTCCAACTCCAGGACGGGCATCAGCCTTGCGCCATACCTGGAACGGGTTGAAAGTTTCATGGCACGGCTCCGCGCTGGGCCATCAACGGGCGCCGTTAGTGCCGAAGAGCCAGGTGGAAAGATACCGCTCGCCGGTATCAGGAAGCAGCACAACGATCGTCTTGCCCGATGACTCCTTCCTTTTCGCGACCCTCAATGCCGCCCAGAGGGCGGCCCCGCTGGAAATCCCGACCAAGATGCCCTCCTCCCGGGCAAGGCGGCGCGCCGTTTCTCCCGCGTCGGCATGGGCGACGGGAATGACCTCATCGACCGCGTCCCTGTTGAAGACCTGCGGGAAAAAGCCTGCGCCGATACCCTGGATCTTGTGCGGGCCGGGAGTGCCGCCGGAAAGCACCGGGGAATCCGCCGGTTCCACCGCGATTACCCTGACCGAAGGCTTTTTGCCCTTCAGCGCCTCGCCCACGCCGGTGATGGTGCCGCCGGTACCCACGCCGCCGACGAAGATGTCGACGGCGCCGTCGGTGTCGCTCCATATCTCCTCCGCCGTGGTTTTGCGGTGTATTGCCGGGTTCGCCGGGTTGTTGAACTGCTGCGGCATGAAGCTGTCCGGCGTGTTTTTCACCAGCTCTTCCGCCCTGACTATGGCGCCCTTCATTCCCTGCGATCCCTCGGTCAGCACCAGCTCGGCGCCGAGGACCTGCAGCAGCTGCCGCCGCTCGATGCTCATGGTGTCCGGCATGGTGAGGACCAGGCGGTACCCCCTGGCGGCGCAGACAAAGGCCAGGGCGATGCCGGTATTGCCGCTGGTCGGCTCGATGATGACCGTCCCGCCGTTGATCCTGCCTTCCTTTTCGGCGGCCTCTATCATCGCCAATCCGATCCTGTCTTTTACGCTCGACAGGGGATTGAAGGACTCGAGCTTGGCCAGCACGACCGCGCCGTTTGATTCGTTCAGCCTGTTGATCCTGACGAGAGGCGTATGGCCGATGGTTTCCGTTATATTATTGTATATCCTGCCCATATTCATGCTCCTCTATTCGATCGCATGGTGAATTCCCGTCACCCCACGGCCGTTTTCAGCGCCTGGTCGATATCGGCAATAATGTCATCCACGTGCTCGATGCCGATGGACAGCCTGATGAAATCCGGGGTGACTCCGGTGGAACGCTGCTCCTCCGGCGACAGCTGCTGGTGCGTGGTGCTCGCCGGATGTATCGCCAGCGACTTCGCGTCTCCCACGTTGGCCAGGTGGGACACCATCTGGAGGGAGTTGATGAACCTTTTCCCCGCTTCCGCCCCGCCTTGTATCCCGAAGCCGATTATGGCGCCGGCGCCTTTCGGCAGATACTTCTTTACCCGCGCCTTTTCCGGGCTCGAGTCAAGGCCGGGATAGCTCACCCAGGCGACTCCCCGGTTCCGCTCCAGGTACTGCGCCACCGCAAGGGCGTTTTCCGAATGGCGGGGGAGCCTGAGATGGAGCGTTTCCAGCCCCTGGAGGAAAAGGAATGAATTGAAGGGCGATACCGCCGGTCCCAGGTCGCGGATGAGATTCACCCGCGCCTTGATGATGTAGGCGATGTTCCCCATCGGCTTCAGGGCTTCGACGAACCTGAGGCCGTGATAGCTCGGATCCGGGTCCGCGATGAGGGGGAACCTGCCATTGGTCCAGTCGAACTTCCCGGAATCGACGATAACGCCGCCGATGGACGTGCCGTGGCCGCCGATGAATTTGGTGGCGGAATAAACGACGATATCAGCGCCATGGTCGAAGGGCCGCAGTAGATACGGCGCCACCGTGTTATCCAGGATGAACGGAATGCCCTTTTCATGGGCCGCCTCCGCTATCCCCTCCAGATCGGCGACATCGAGCTTCGGGTTGCCGATGGACTCCGCGTATATCGCCTTCGTTTTAGGGGTTATGGCCTTCTTCATCGCTTCAATATCATTCGACTTCACGAACCTGATGTTAATGCCGAGCTTTCTGAGGGTATAATGAAACAGGTTATAGGTCCCGCCGTACAGGTTGTCCGCCGATACGATTTCATCCCCTGCCTGGGCGATGTTAAGGATTGAAAGCGTTATGGCGGACTGGCCGCTCGCCACCGCCAGGGCGCCGACACCCCCCTCAAGGGCCGCAATCCGCTTTTCAAAAACGTCCGTCGTGGGGTTCATGAGCCTGGTGTAGATATTGCCGAACTCCGCCAGGGCGAAGAGATCGGCGGCATGGTCAGCGTCCTTGAACTGATATGAAGTGGTCTGATAAATGGGGACCGCCCGTGATCCCGTTGATGGATCCGGTTCCTGGCCGCCATGCAAGGCCAGAGATTCAAGCCTTAGCTTTCCATCAATTTTACTCATGCAAATCCTCCTAAAACTAATTTCTAGTATTTCTATTGATTTAGTAGTAATTAAAATTTATTCATAAATTTGTCAATACTAAATAACATTTTCAAAAAAAATTAATACTACACAAAAAATAGCTAAACATTTGTGTGCATATCCCGATACTAAAAATGTAACAACTATAGAACAGCAACAAGGAGCACGACCATGATGATCAACAGAACCACTGAATACTATTACTACCGGCAATCACTGCAAAGCGGGCCTGAGCGTTCACCGCGGTATCTCCGCAGGGTTACCACCGAAGTGAAGGGCGCGGATATCGTTGATATTTCCGAGGCTGCCCGGAAGAAGATGCTGGAGAAAATCAATACCCCCCTGGTCAAATCGATCATGAGCTTTTCCCGTGAAATCGGGGAGATGGTACGGACGTCCGAGAAGGATTACGATATCTGCCGCGCCGCCAGAATAGAAGAGCTGCGCAGGCAGATCAGACTGGGTTCCTATGATTTCGATGACGCGGGCAGGATAGGAACGGCGGCCGATTCCCTCCTGAAGCGGAAGGAAGTCCGGCGCAGGAACACCGACTGTGCATGAAATGACTGGACACCGCGGCCCCGGCCGGTATACTGTTACCCGGCGCTGGCCGCAGGAGAGTGCTGATGAAATTCGATTTTGACAGGGTCATAGACCGCACCGGCACCGCCTCGTTCAAATGGGACCTGGCGGACGGCATCTTCGGCGGGACCGGGCTCCTCCCCCTCTGGGTCGCCGACATGGACTTCGAGTCCCCCCCGGAAGTGGTGGAGGCGCTGGCGAAGAGGGCGCGCCACGGCGTGTACGGGTACACCGCCCCGATGCCGGAATACTACCGGGCCGTCACTGAATGGTTCGCGGGGCGCCACGCTTGGCGGATAACCCCGGAATGGATCGTGACCGCGCCGGGTGTCGTGCCGGCGCTGAACCTCCTGATCCAGACCTTCACGGAGCCGGGGGACGGCGTAATCGTGCAAAAGCCGGTCTACTATCCCTTCATGCGGTCGATAAAGAACAACGGCAGGAGGGTCATCAACAATCCCCTGAAGCTCGACGGAAGGGTGTACCGCGTTGATTTCGACGACCTTGAACAGAAAGCGAAAGACCCCTCGGCAAAGCTCATGATCCTCTGCAGTCCCCACAATCCCGTGGGAAGGGTCTGGACCAGGGAGGAACTGAAGCGCGTCGGCGACATCTGCCTGGCCCATGACATCCTTGTCGTATCCGACGAGATCCACTGCGACCTCATATATAAAAGCCACCGCCACGTCCCTTTCGGCTCCCTCGGCAGGGATTACCTGATGAAATCCATCACCTGCACCGCCCCGAGCAAGACCTTCAACCTGGCTGGCCTCCAGACCGCCAACCTGGTCATAGCGGACCCGGACCTCCGGCAGCGCTACGCCCACACCATCGACTGTCTGGGCCTCAAGTGGCCGAACCTCTTCGGCGCCGAGGCCCTCATCGCCGCGTACCGTCACGGCGGCGAATGGCTCGACGAGCTGATGGAATACCTCGCCGGCAACCTCGCCTTCATGAAAGAGTACATCGCGGCGCACATGCCCCGCATCGGCGTCATCGAGCCCGAGGCCACATACCTGGTCTGGCTCGATTTCAGAAGCTACGGCCTGGACACGGAAGCCCTCAAGCGCCTCATGCGCCAGGGGGCGCGCCTCGCCCTTGACGACGGATACATCTTCGGATCTCCGGAAGGTGACGGATTCGAGCGGATCAACATCGCCTGCCCCCGCTCCATCCTGGAGGAGGCCCTGGCAAGAATGAGGCAGGCACTGGCGGGTTTATAATAGCAGATAACACTCTGAGTCCCATTCCTTGTTATCGCGAATTAAACGAAGCGACCTTATCTTTGATTGATATAAATACTATACCTCATGCCCCCTCCGGGTGACAGGGAGGTCAATATCTGTTTGACATTCCGTTGATTTGATACTACTTTTAAAGCGTGTCCCCAATTTCTGCTTCCCCATCCCCCCGAAAAGGAGGCGCATTCATGAAACTGGCGGCAATTACAGGATGCGACAGCGGCATCGGCAGATCATTGGCCGGGATATTTGCCAATTCGGGTTACACCGTTATCATATCTTATCTTGAAAACAATCCCTTTTCCGGAAAACCACACATCATCGCCCAGCGCCTTGACCTCCGTGACGAAGCTTCGATCATCTCCTTCGCCACCCTGGTCAACCGCTACTGCAACGAGGGGCACCGCCTTGAATACTTCATCAATAACGCGGGCGTGGCCCTGGGGGGGCCCTTCGAGAACCTGCCCCCCGGCATTTACCGCGATGTCATGGAAATCAATTATTTCAGCATGGTGACGCTGACACAGAAAATCATGCCCTGCCTCATCAAGGGAAAGGGGCGCCTCGTGGTGAACGGCTCCCTTGCCGGGAGGATCGCGCTCCCCTTCCTGTCGCCCTACACCGCCTCGAAATTTGCCGTTGAGGGCTGGTGCGACTCCGTGCGGAGGGAGCTGAACCCCTTCGGCATCAGGACCATCCTCCTGGAGCCGGCGGGCGTGGCAACCCCGATCTGGAACAAGGCGCTGAACCAGGACTCCTCCTTTGCCGACAGGAAATACGGCCCGGCCCTCAGGCTGTTCAGGGAAAAGTTCATCGCCGGCGGCACCCGGGGGATGGACTCCGATAAGGCGGCGATGCAGATCTACCGCTGCATAACGAAAAAACGTCCCCGCGACCGCTACATCATCGCAGGCAACAGGCTCCTGTCATGGCTGGAGACCCTGGTCCCCAACCGTCTCCTCGACCGACTGGTTATTTCGATGTTCGCGATGCATTATGGCGATTAAAAAAAGCCGCTGTTAAGCGGCTTGTCATGAGCACGAATTCCACACAGGCGATCGATCGTCACCCTGTCCGCGGCATGATGTAAACACCCTGTGCGGTGTCACTTAGAGATGGAGGCCGGCACGAGTTCATGTATGTTCAGCGGAACGCCCTTCTCCGCCGATGACATCATTTCAATGGCATGCTCAGGGCAGGCTTCAGCGCAGGTGCCGCATCCCATGCAGAGCGTCGCATCAACGACCGGCATAGACATGCCCTCTTTCATGGTAATCGCACCGAAGGGGCATATTGGAACGCACGCTACGTTATCCCTGCGTTTCCTCGAGCTGCATTTCCCGGTATTTATCGATACGCTGTAGCCTGAATGTGCGAGAGAACTTTCCTTGAAATGCAATGATCCGAAGAGCTTATGCGCCGATATAGAGACGCAGCACTCCGGACAGCAGTTGCATATGGCGTACATCTGGTTGCCGGCGCCGTCCTTGCAGTAGGCGTTTGTCACGTACCCCTTTTCCTTGCACAGGGTGAGAAGGTCGAGTGCCTCATCCCGGGTCAGCTTGATCGGGTTGGCTTTCCTGTTATGCTCCAGCATGAAGGATGCGAAAGGCTCCCCTATCATCAGGCACTTGTTGGCAGGCTGGCAGTCGTGCTTTCTCGCGTTGCGGCACGCGCATTCCACCGCGACGATCGAGTCAGGATTGCGGAAAATGATCTGGTAGGCCATGTCATAGGGTATTACCGATTTCGCGACATCATCGGGGACCGCGACATCCTTCTCGAGCTTGATGATTTTTCGCGCGTCAGATAGCAGGATTATTTTCCCGTGATACCTGCTGGTAAGGAACCTCACAATTGGATGAAAGATAAATTTATTCCAATCGGTGATTATTTTGCTCACCATGTTGAAGGCCCGGGCCACGATACCGACATAGGTCGATATATACTTGAGATAAAGATATCCGTCAATTTTCAGATAGATATTCCTGCCATGAAGACTGAATAAATGTGCTGTTGAATCCCTCATATAATTACCCCATTTTTATATGCAGTATGTTATTCACCGCGGAGCATCAGGACCGGGGACCTCTGCCCGCACGATAATACTCCGCGGTGCACTGTTCCGGTCCGTCAGATCCGTTTTTCAAGGTGCTTCGAGAGCCTCTTGCCCAGGGAAACCACGGTCCATACCACCGGCGCGCCCAGCGCTGACGGGAACACGCTGGCATCGCAGCAGTAGAGATTCTTGACCTGCGTCTCAAGGTTTGAATCCAGCACATGTCCGATCCTGCAGGTTGCCGACGGATGCGCGCCCGCCGCCCTCATCGGATAGATGCTGCTTTCCCTGGCTCCCGCCTTCTTGTATATCTTGGTGATGATCTGAACTCCCTTATCGAGTTTTTTCTGGTCATTGGCGGTAAGTGGCTTTGAGAAGGCCCTTCCCTTTTTGATCTCACCGGCGACATCGTCCTGCACCTTCACCATGATGCTGGAATAGCGCATGAAATTAGCCATCTTCAGAAGGTGCTTCGGCCCAGACAGGGCGACAATGCCGAGGAAAAGGGCCCAGTTCGGCGCCACCGGCAGGATACAGATGCCGTCCTCGTCATAATGCTCCACGGTGCCCACGCTCATCGGCGTGGCCCCCCGGGCATTGGTGCCAGGCACGATCCCCTGAACAAAGGAGAGCCAGTCGCAGCAGAGGCCCTTGCCCGCTTCGCCGATGCCGGCCCTGCGGAGCATGTGCACGTTGTTCAGACCGCCGGAGGAAAGCACCACGGCCTTGCCGTAATAGCGTTCGCCGTTCTTCAAGGCCACGCCGACGGCCCTGCCGTTCTCGACGAGCACGTCCTTCACGTTGGCATGGAGCTTCAGGTCCGCCCCGCCGGCCACGGCCTCGTCGCCGAAAACGCGGCCTGTCCACTTGGCGCCGGTCTTGCAGCCGAGCATGCAGTTGCCGGAACCGGTGCATTTGTCTGGATTTATGAATTTATCGACTTTCTGCCATTTGTAGCCGAGACTATTGGCAGCCTCCAGAAGTCGCATGTTGTTTTCACCGACCAGCTCGTCCGGCATCGGCTGTATCCAGAGCTCCTTCTTCGCCTCCTCAGCCTCCTTCGTCAGGTCGATACCCAGGGGAGCGAAGACCTTCCCGGGCGGCGGCAGGGCGCATCCGGCGGCGATGTTCGAAGCGCCGCCGTAGTTATTCACGAATATCACGATGTCCCGGTAGTTGCGCAGGAGGGTCGGTATATCGATCATGGACGCCACGGTGGCCGTGTTACCGAGCCACTCCATGCGGCCGCCCTTTTCAAGGAGGAGGACCTTTTTTCCCTTTCTGGTCATCTCGCGGGCGACGGTGCACCCGGCCGCGCCGCTGCCGACCACGATGACATCATACTCTTTCTTCTCTTCCTTTTTCATTTCATGACTCCTTATTAATTTCTTAACGCACCGGCCGGTTTCCCGGCCTTTTCCCTGATCAGGTCCAGGTCAAGGGGCATCGATTTTTCGGGATCGGCGTAGAGACGGATCGCGCCGTTGGGGCAATTCTCGACGCAGAGCTCGCATCCCTGGCATTTGTCCTTGTTATAAGACCATCCCGTGTCATTGATGCTCACCGCGCCGAAATGGCATGTCTTCACGCAGGTCCCGCACTGCCTGCATTTTTTTTCATCATGCTGGACCGAGTAGCCGGACACTTCGGTCATGTAGGTTTTCGGATCTATCTTTTTGGTCAGGGCCGTTGCCCTGAGGGAAACGCAGGTGTCAGGATGGCAGTTGCAGATAACGCCGGTTGATCCGCCCGTGGCCACCTTGAAGAAGGCCTGGGTAATATAACCTTTCTTCCTGAAAGAACTGATCAGGTCCAGGGCCTCTTTCTGGGTTACAACGCGGGGATTGTATTTTTTACAGCGGTCGAGCCAGAACCTTCCCGTGCCGCTGCCGACAAAGAGACACGAATTTATATGTTCCTTCTTATCGCCGAGGGCCTTCTTGCAGGGGCAGTCCATGACGACGATGAACTCCGGATCGGTGAAAAGGATCCTGCGCGCGTATTTGAAGGGGACCACCTTCTTGTTCTCCTCCCCGTCGATATTGATGTTTTCATTAAGCTCGAATATTTTCCTCGTGTCGCCGGATGAAAGAACCTTGCTGTGGTACCTGCTGAAGACAAAATTGCCGGCATACTTGAGCGGCTTAAACCAGGTGAGATACTCAAGAGGCTTGAATGCCAGTGATACGGTTTTGACATAGGGATAGTACCAGGCGAAATAAAGATAGTTATGGAGTGCCCTGTCAATGCGCCATCCATGCTTTTTCATTAAGACCTTTGTTGAGTCTCTCATCATAGCTCCCCCTCCTGTTAAGTTTTAAAATTTTTCAAACATTAATAGACCGGACGCGTCAGGTCTATTTTTCAATATAATAATTCAACCATACTAAAGTCAAGATTAATATACCAACCAGACGGTTAGATTATAATTAATTTATAATTTAAAATTAATATAGATAATTAAATTTTTTTGTATTAATAATAATTCTGAACAAGTTTTGAATTATTTTCTAATTGAAAAGTCTGAAAATGATTGATAAGTTGTCATCATTCTCACATTATCTTTATTACAATCCGCTGTATCGACCATTGTCAGGGAAAAAAATGGAATTGAAGAAAAACGAGATGCGCAGGCAGAAGCTCATTGATTCTGCAAAAAAGCTGTTTTCAGAAAAGGGCTTCTACAGCACCTATGTGGATGATATTATCAAGGAAGCCGGGGTTGGCAAGGGAACCTTTTACAGGAACTTCAAGAACAAGGAGGATATTTTTGTAGCGCTTCTCTTCATGTTCCTGAATGACTGGCAGAGCTCCGTATCCATCGGCATCGATAAAAATAAGTCCCTTTCCTATGTTGACTATATCAAGAAAGTCGCCCTCGAGAGTTTCACCTTTTTTAAAAACAACGAAGAGCTTTCAAACCTCTACTTCCGCATAGCGCCGGGATTGAGCGCCATCATCGAGCCCTACCTGAAGAACTTCGAGACCCGGATGCTGGATTATATCATCAATGACCTGGAAAAGGCCCGCGGCCTCGGCCTCCTTGACGAAACATTCAATACCAGACTGGCTGCCAACATTATTGCCGGGTCTTTCTTCCGAGTGCATTATTATTACTTCATTTTAAAAAATGACGAAGCCGCGCTGAACAACCTGGAAAATCTTGTCGAAGAATTTTTCAACATGCTGTTCTTCGGCATTCTCTACAAGAACATTCCTGCGCCGCGGCCGTGACCGAAAAAATCCCCGGAAATTCAGTCTTCCCGGGGCCTAAACCAATTCTGCAATTAAGGGGTAATATAGAGCAGCGGGCCTGTATCAGGCCATGGCTCTTTCCTTGACCCTGTCGAGGTCCAGCGGAAGAGGTTTTTCCCGGTCCACATACAGGGTAAGGGCGCCGCTGGGACAATTCTCGACGCAGAGCTCACAGCCCCTGCAGTCGGCGGACCCATAGCTCCGCTTTCCATCGGCAAATGTTATCGAGCCAAAATGACAGATCGAAGCGCAGGTTCCGCACTGCCTGCACTTTTCGGGATCATGCCGCACCGAGTATCCGGACTTCGTGGAAACCGGAACCACGCCGTCGCCCAGCTTTTTTGTAAGTCGTGTCGCGATGAGGCTGAGGCAGTAATCAGGATGGCAGGTGCAAATGACGCCGGTGCAACCGCCGGTCGCCACTTTAAAAAAGGACTGGGTAATATATTTCTTCTTTCTCAGCCTCGCGATTATCTCGAGGGCCTCCTTCTGGGTGACCTGGCGCGCATTATACTTCTTATTGTCCAGCCAGAACTTCGCCGCTTTCCCGACCATGAAGCACGAATTGAGATCCTCCTTCGGCGCATGGGTCGATTTCTTGCAGGGACAGTCCATGACCGCTATGAATTCCGGTTCCTGGAATATGATCTTCGTCGCGTACTTGTAGGGAATGATCTGCTTGTTCTCCTCTGAAATCAGGCGCAAATCCTGGTTCAGCTCGAAGATCTTTTTGGTGTCCCCCATGGAAAGGACTTTTGAATGGTAGCGGTGAAAGATAAAATTCGCCACCGGCTTCAGCGGCTTGAACCACATGAAATTCTTCAGGGCAAGCACGCCGGTGGTCAGCGTCTTGATATACGGATAATAGAAACGGAAATAAATATAATTATGGATAGCCCGGTCATAGCGCCATCCATGTTTTTTTATGATGTCCCTCGTAGATTGTTTCACGAAACCTTCCCCCCATATTTAAAATTTTTCGGCAATGCAACTGCGGCCGATCCCGCGGTCCGGGACCGGACCATCGGCCTTTCCTACTTGAGCCGCCCGTCCAGGTGCTTCGACAGCCTCTTGCCCAGGGAGACCACTGTCCAGACCACCGGCGCTCCCAGCGATGACGGGAACACGCTGGCGTCGCAGCAGTACAGGTCTTTGATCTGCGTCTCCAGGTTCTTATCGATAACCACGCCGATGCGGCAGGTCGCCGACGGATGGGCGCCGGCCGCCTTCATCGGGTAGACGCTGCTCTCCTTCGCCCCGGCCTTCTTGAATATCTTGGTTATGATCTGCACGCCCTTGTCGATTTTCTTCTGGTCGTTGGCGGTCAGGGGCTTGGAGAAGGCCCTCCCCTTTTTAATCTCGCCGGCGACATCGTCCTGCACCTTCACCATGATGCTGGTGTAGCGCATATAGTTGGCCAGCTTCAGCAGGTGCATCGGCCCCGACAGGGCGGCGATGCCCAGGAAGAGGGCCCAGTTGGGCGCCACCGGCAGGATCACCAGACCGTCCTCGTCATAGTGCTCAACGGTCCCCACGCTCATCGGCGTCGCCCCCAGGGAATTGGTCCCCGGGATGATCCCCTGCACGAAGGAGAGCCAGTCGCAGCAGAGGCCCTTGCCCGCCTCGCCGATGCCGGCCCTGCGGAGCATGTGCACGTTGTTCAGGCCGCCGGAGGAGAGCACCACGGCCTTCCCGTAGTAGCGTTCGCCGTTCTTAAGGGCCACGCCCACGGCCTTCCCGTTCTCGACGATCACCTCCTTCACGTTGGCATGGAGCTTCAGGTCGGCGCCGCCGGCCACGGCCTCGTCGCCGAAGACCCTGCCGGTCCACTTGGCGCCGGTCTTGCACCCGAGCATGCAGTTCCCCGAGCCGGTGCATTTGCTGGCATCGATGAACTTGTCCATCTTCTGCCAGTGGAAGCCGAGGCTGTTGGCCGCATCGAGGAGACGCAGGTTGTTTTCACCGATCAGCTCATCGGGCAGCGGCTTGATCCAGAGCTCCTTCTTCGCCTCCGCCGCCTCTTTGGTCAGGTCGATGCCCAACGGTCCGAAGACCTTCTGGGGCGGCGGCAGGGCGGACCCGGCGGCTATGTTCGACGCTCCGCCGTAGTTGTTCACGAATATCACGATGTCACGGTAGTTTCGCAGCAGGGTCGGAATGTCGATCATGGTCGCCACGGTGGCCGTGTTGCCGAGCCACTCCATGCGGCCGCCCTTTTCCAGGAGGAGGACCTTCTTTCCCTTCTTCGTCATCTCCCGGGCGACGGTGCACCCGGCCGCGCCGCTGCCGACCACGATAACATCATACTCTTTCTTCTGTTCTTTCTTCATAGCATTGCTCCCTGAGAAATTAATTAGGTGTGACAAATTCTTTTTTGACAATTTCAATATCAAGCGGGACCGGCTTGGCGTTGTCCCTGTAGAAGGTGAGGGCCTTTTCAGGACAATGCTCGACGCAGAGCTCGCAGCCGATGCAGGCTTCCCTGTTATAGGTTATGGTCTTTTTCACCTTGTCTACTTTCATGGCCCCAACAGGACAGATATCAGCGCACGTTCCATGAAAAGCGCACTTTTTCTTGTCGATCCGTACCGAATACCCGGACAGGGCATTCATGTTGAACCTATCATTGAACTTTTTCGCGAACTTTGTCGCCTGAAGGCTTACGCAGGTGTCGGGATGGCAGTTGCAGATAACGCCGGTGGATCCGCCCGTGGCCACCTTGAAGAAGGCCTGGGTCAGATAACCCATTTTCCTGAATTTTTCGATAAGGGCAAGGGCGTCCTTCTGACTTATCTTCTGTGCGTGATATTTCTTGCCGTGCTCCAGCCAGAATGACGAAAGCCCCTTACCCACGGCCAGGCAGGACAGGATATTCTCATCCTTATCGCCCAGGGTAAGCTTGCAGGGGCAGTCCATGACCGCGATATGTTCCGGCTCCTGGAATATGATCTTATAGGCGTACTTGAAGGGGACTATCTTTTTATTTTCGGCGGAAATAGCCGAAATATTTTCGTTGAGGGTAAATATTTTCTTCGTATCGCCAACAGAAAGCACCTTGGCATGATAACGGCTAAAGGCCATTGACAGAATTCCATTAAGAGGTTTGAACCATGAAAGGTAGCGGGACAGGAATTTGAAAAGATAATAAACGAATCTTACATAGGGATGGTAAAACTTGAAATAAATATAATTGTGAATGAAACGGTCATATCTCCACCCATGCTTTTTCATCATAATTCTTGTTGAAGCCTTCATAATTATCCGCCCCTTTAATTGAATTTATTGATTACTATTGAATCCTCTTTGAATTTAATATCTGAATGCATGGTACTCCCTCTGCCCTGGACCTCGTTATATTGATTGGACAATCAACCAATATATTATCTTTCTCAATACTGATACTACTTTATCTATCGTTAAAAAAATCCGGACTCGTCCGGTCTGATATATATATTTGACAAATAACTGATAAACTTATAAAATGTCAATTAAAAATACCGTCCAACCGGTATTTTTTTAAGATATTTCCGGAGTTTTTTATTAAATCATGCAAAAAAAAATGAAAGGTGAACTCAGGAAGAACCAAATCCTTGATTGTTCAAAAAAAATATTTTCCGAAAAGGGATATTACGAAACCTATGTCGAGGAAGTAATCAAAGAAGCCAAGGTCGGGAAAGGCACCTTCTACCGTTACTTTAAAAACAAGGAAGATCTCTTCATATCATTGCTGATCAAATTTCTCAATGAATGGGAAGAAGCTGCTTCAATAGACCTGTCAACAATCAAGCCTGAAAATATCGATGATATGCTGAAACTCCTGATCAATCGAAGCTTCCGGTTTTTCAAGGAAAACGAGGAACTCTGCAATATTTACCTCCGTGTTGGACCCGGCCTCAATAAGATGTTTGAGCCATACCTGGTGAGTTTTGAGGAGAAGATGCTGAATTACATCAAGCTCTACATTCAGGAAGGCATAAAACTGGGATTAGTCAGGCCTGATCTCGATGTAGAATTGGCATCGAATATCGCAGCCGGGGCATTTTTACGCGTCGATTATTATTATTTCGTTTTCAGGAAAAGCAACAGTGATGGTTCGCCTGATATTGAAAAAATGGCCAATGAATTCTTCCAGATTATCATGCGCGGTATACACTGCTAATGGTTTTTGCTCTGACGCCGGGACCAGGAACCGCCCGGCCCGATAGTTATCTGTGGAGGAGACGATTTCGCCATGACCCATGCCTGCGGATATGCCCGATAGTTATCGGTATCATTGATTTTTACTCTGACACCGGTGAGAAATTCTTCTGTCAAACCCGGATAGTTATCGTTATCCGGGACTCTGACCCGGGATTTTACCGGCTGGGCCCGATTGTTATTGGCAGAAGGGCTCAGTGGCCCATCAATCATCCAACATCGCCACCGCCCGTATCCAGCCAGCGCTGGCTCCCTTGATCTTCACCGGAAAACAGTGAAAGGTGAAGCCGGTTGGGGGAAGCTTGTCAAGATTTGTCAGCTTTTCTATGTGGCAATATCCCTTCTCAATGCCGGCGAAATGCCCTTCCCATATTATTGAAGGGTCTCGTGATTCCTTGAAATCCCTGGCAATGAGAGGAAGCGGCCGGTCCCAGCTCCAGGCATCGGTTCCGACCACATGAACGCCGCGATCGCACAGCCACAGGGTGGCCTCCTTTCCCATGCCGCATCCCTTGAGGAGATATTCCGGCTTGCCCCACAATCTATCCGCGCCGGTGTTCACCAGGACAATATCCCCTTCGGCCAGGGCATGGCCGATGTCGTTGAAGGCCTTTTCCATGTCCTGTGCCGTGACCAGGTATCCGTCGGTGAAGTGGCGGAAATCCAGCTTCACGCCGGGGCCGACGCACCACTCCAGGGGCACCTCGTCAATTGTCAGCGCCCGGGCCCCGCCGTCCATGGTGGGATGGTAATGCCATGGCGCGTCAAGGTGCGTGCCGGCGTGGGTGCTCAGGGTGACGATTTCAACTGCCCACCCCTTGCCTCCGGGTAGGTCTTTTTTTGTGTCGATCTCGGGGAAGAAGAGCTTCATCTGGTCCGCGCCGGAATCATGCCCCAGGTATTGGATCTTGGGAACCATCATCGGCGGGTCCGAGGGGAGATCATTCTCTATGGCAATGCTGCAGTCTATCAGTTTCGGCATGGGACACCTCCATCTGTTGCGTTGCCAGCACCTGTATCACATTCCACGGGACGGTCAAGTTGTTTTATGATAAACCGGCTCCCGGTGAATACCGGCCGCTTCAAAACCGGAGGATCAACATACGCGAAAGCCTCCGTCAGGAGATGCCATGAATGGGAAACACGTTCTTTCTCAGATAATTGACCATGTCGCGGGCATATTCGGAGCATCGTTCCTTCAGGTGCCCGGTCACCACATAGGGATCGTCTCTCAGGGAGCCTGACTGCGTTTCGGGTCCGTACATCATCCCCCCTATGAGCCCCGCATAGGCGTCCGCCGGTTCAAGGCCGCAGAAGGCCGCCCAGGCAAGGGTCCAGAGCGCTGCCGTCTTATAGACGTTGTAGCCTCCGCCGCCGGTCACCAGCAGCTTCGGCGAGAGATTATTGATAATCCTGATTGCCCGCTCGTATCCGATGCTGGTGAGGTTCAGGTGGCCAAGGAGGTCATCGCGGTGAGTGTCGCCGCCGATCACGGCAACCACAACATCAGGCCTGAAGGCCTCGACCAGAGGCGGCACCACTGCCTCGAAGGCCCCGAGGAACACTTCGTCGTCGCTCCCTTCCATCAGGGGGATGTTGACGGTGTACCCCCTCCCCTTCCCTTCGCCGATATCTTCGACAAATCCGGACCAGGGATATATGCTCATCCCTGATTCATGGATGGATATGCACAGCACGTCCTCCCGGCCGGCGAAGGCATCCCTCACGCCGTTGCCGAAATGGACATCGATATCGATGTAGGCAATCCGCGTCCCGCGGCGGGTCAGATTCGTGATGGCCACGGCCAGGTCGTTCAGGTAGCAGAAACCCTCGGCATGGTCCCGCCCGGCGTGATGGAAGCCGCCCAGGGGATTGAACACCACCCGTGCCGTTCCTTCGGCGAGCATCGCGGCCCCCCGGCATGTCCCGCCGGCGGCGTTCATGCAGAAATCCCACAGGCCGGGAACCACGGGGCAGTCATCGGTGCCGAGTCCGGCCTCGAGCATCTCCATGGTGAAACCGCCCTTCTCCGCGTTTTTCAGGAGTTCCAGGTACTTCCTGTCATGATATACATAGAGCTCTTCTTCGGGAAACGGGCCCGCCTCGATGATCAGCTGGTTTTTTTCATAGAGAAGCGAATACCGGGAAAGGAGGTCCATCATCTGCTTTGCCCTGGCCGGCTTGAAGGGATGGGTCGGGCCGAAGTCGAAACTGGCGAGTTTATCGGAATATACCAGGACATTCCTCGCCGCGACATCGGCATCATGTCTGTTTGAATATGACATCATGCTCCACCGTGAACATATTCCCGGCGTCCCGGATAAAAATCAAACAGAATAAATAAAAAACAGCGGCGCAGGATTGGGACAGGGAGAGCCGCCCTCCGGTCCGAAGCGGCAATCAGACATTCGGCCTGTTTCTCTCACCGGTAATGAAGACGATAGCGCCCAGCTCGACAAATTTTTCAAAGCCCCTGTTGCACGGTTTAAGCGCCGATGCCGGAAGATCATACAGCTGCTGAAGCTCCAGGGAAAACAGCTTTTTCAGATCGATGATATATGAAAGGTGTGCCCCCCCGAGCTTGTCCTCGATGAAAACCGAGATATCATCGCCGCCGAGTGAATACGTGGCGAAGTAATAGCTCCGGGTATCATCAAAAAGGGGGACTATATTCTTTTCCGCCAGGACTGTCCTGGTTTCAGCGATGTTTTCGTCATGGACCCAAAATGTGTTATCGTTTACCTTCTTTCCCGCTCCAACAAGGTGAAGACAGAGAATGTCATTATCGGGGATCTTTAATACTTCATGGTATGCCTTCAGGATTTCGTCGATTTGCTGCCGCGCGCTCTTCTTGGCTATTATCCCGGGATGGTGCTCCCTTGCTATCATGATATGATTGGCAGCAAGCACATACTCGCTGCTTCTGGCGATGAAAACCGTGGAAATGCACGATCCGAGGACCAGTGAAAGGGTCTGTCCCTGCGTGGCAAATCGGACCTGGTCAGGGCCCGGCAATAGGTATTTTTCACTGGTATTAATAATCGGGGGCCGGTTTTTCATAGGACATTGACGATAGGGCATCATTTATACACACAACTGACAAAATGTCATCCTTTTTTTTAAATAACTTCTTTAATCGCTTTCCTCTGTCTGGTGTCAGAGTAATCTGTATTTATTGCCAGATAGTTATCGGTACCATTCGGGATTAGAGAACATCGGCTATAAAAAATACCGATAACTATCGATGAGGAAGGTTAGCAGAACTCACTTCATTTCAAGACAGGTCATCCGGGGGAAAAAACCGTATTTCCGGTAGAACGGGAAGACCGATTCATGGCCATGGGCTACCGCCACCCTGATGTTTTTACACTCCCGGTCCCGCAACCAGGCAATGCTGTCCCGCATCAGCCTGTCCCCTATCCCGTTGCCCCGATGGCCCTCATCAATGAAAATTGAATCACCATTCATAGGCCACACCGGGCCGTATAACCCGGTCGACCCATCCCTTCAGTATCGCCGGAGGTTGGCCCCACCAGTTGGGGTGTATGATGACAATCCCGTCCGATGACTTCAATTCGCCGCAATGCTTCAAGACGACAGGATCCACATTCCCATCCCTGGGGATTTCCTCTGCGGGGAGGAGCGGGTTGAAGCCCTCTCCGTAAAGGTCGTGGTAGAGCACTGAATGGCCTATCTCCCGGAGTGTTCCCCTCACCCTTTCGGCAATGGCGTGGTTAAAGCTTCCCGCGCGGGGATGCGCGACTATTACCAGGATGTTCATGCCTTTCTTCCTGCCCGTTTGCGGATTTCACACCATAGCGCCTCAGGCGGCCCGGCCGCCATTGGCGCCGGGTCTCTTTTCTGCCTTATTACATTTTTATTACCCCAATCAATTTTTTTCAAGTATGAAAAATTTGCAATCAGGGATGTATCATTTTTCTGCCGGATGAATCTCACTTGATTAGCATACATCACCATGTCATCAATTGCATCAACATGAAACAGAACGGCAGGAGGGCAGCAAACAGAGAAATAGCGCGCCATATATTTTCCGGCGCCACGACCATGGTTGGCGTCTGCATCATGGTCATTACGCTGTTTAAAGTTATGAATTTCAGCTTGAAAAGCTATGCCGACGAGACACTGGGGATCAACTCCCTGTTGTTCATCATATCGTCCTTCATGTCATACCTTTCCCTCAGGAATAACAACAGCAGATGGATGGAATGGATTGCCGAAATACTGTTCTTTATCGGCATGCTGGTAATGGTTTTTGTCGGTTTTATAATAGTATTTTATATCGACTAGCGCCCCGCTCCGGTTCTGCCGCCGGAGATGGCGTCGGGCGGGATCAGTGATCCGGGCAGAAACAGAAAGTCCCTCCCCATCACCGGGGAGGGACTTTAACAAGGGGGACACTGATACATAAGGGATTATTTCTCTACCCGATTGCCAGGCCGCCCCGCTCACCGGTCCGGATCCTGATACATTCGTCAAGGTCGAGGACGAATATTTTCCCGTCCCCGATCTCGCCTTCGCCGGCGCCGCGGGTTATGGCGTCGATGGTCTTCTCCAGGAAATTATCATTTACGGCGATCTCGAGCTTTACTTTCCGCAACAGGTTATCGACCTCCCTCACGCCGCGGTAGACTTCAGTGATGCCCTTCTGCCTTCCGCATCCGAGGACTTCCGTGACGGTCATGAGGTGCACTTCTTCCTTTTCCAGCTCCGTTTTCACCGCTTCAAGTTTATGAGGTTTGATTATCGCGATTACGTATTTCATGGTCTGTCCTCCTTATTCCATCACCGTATAGCCGGCTTCGTGGTGCTGCGTCAGGTCGAGGCCTATATGCTCGTCCTTCGCGTCAACCCTCAGACCGATGGTCTTGTCCACGATCTTGAAGATGATAAAGGTCCCCGCGGCGGCAAAGACGATAGCGACCAGGACCGCCAGGCTCTGCACAAGCAGCTGCGACGGGTTTCCATAGAACAGGCCGTCGGCGCCCGCCGGGTTGATTTCCTTCGTCGCGAAGACGCCGGTCATGATGGCCCCGGTGATCCCCGCCATGCCGTGTACGCCGAAGACGTCCAGTGAGTCATCATATTTGAAGCGGGCCTTGATCTTCGTCACGAAGATGAAACCCACGATGCTTCCCGAGGCGCCTATGGCGATGGCCGCCATCGGCTTCACGTACCCAGCCGCCGGGGTTATGGCCACCAGGCCCGCCACGATGCCGGTAATGACGCCGAGCATGGTCGGCACCTTGTTTTCGATCCAGTCCAGAAGCATCCAGGTTACACCCGCCGCCGCCGCTGCCGTGTTGGTGTTCAAAAAGGCGCTGACGGTCACCGGTCCCACGGCCAGGGCGCTTCCCGCGTTGAAGCCGAACCATCCGAACCAGAGAAAACCGGCCCCGAGCACCGCCAGGGGAAGGTTATGGGGAGCATGGCCGTTGGGAAGTCCTTCCCTCCTGCCGAGCATGACCGCCATCACCAGCGCAGAAATGCCGGCCAGGATATGGATGACGGTGCCGCCGGCAAAATCGAGAGCGCCCAGCTTGGCGAGCCATCCGTCCGGCGACCATACCCAGTGTGCCATGGGATCATAAATGAACGTGGTCCACAGCAGGGCAAACAGAAGAAAACCGCTGAACTTGATCCGCTCGACAAAGGCCCCTATGATAAGGGCCGGCGTGATGACCGCGAACATCATCTGGAACAGCATAAAGACCTGGTGCGGTATGGTTTGTCCGGATAAAGGTTCCATGCCCACGCCGTTAAGACCAGCGTAGTAAAGGTTCCCGATGACACGGCCGATGTCCGGGCCGAAGGCGAAGCTGTATCCGAAGAGGATCCATTGCAGCGATATCACCGAAAGGATCACGAAGGTCTGCATCAGGACCGAAAGTATGTTTTTTTTCCGAACCAGCCCCCCGTAAAAGAAAGCCAGTGTAGGCGTCATGATCATTACCAGGGCGGTAGCGATGAGCATCCAGGCCGTATCAGTGTAATTTATCATGGCAATCCTCCTATAAAAAGTTATCTCGTACTGCCGGCCAGAAGCCATCGCAGTCAACGGTGGATACAACCATTATTCATATAACATTTGTTATTTTATTATGGTATATTCACCGTATTTGCATCAATAGATAATAACATTTGCCCCCGCCGTCAAAGGGAAAATTCTCATTACGGCCCGAATCGGCCAAATTTAACAATCAAGTAACACCGCCGTAACACCGCCGTAACAAATAAGGCGGTCGATCCTTCCCGGAACATTCTTTTTCATGATCCCAGGGAACGGCCGCCACTGTTATGCACTGCCGGGATTCCTCACCGTCTGTCATCCCGAGGCCGGGAATTGTCATCATACGAGAAGACCTGGCGCCAGGGTTGAACAACATACATCCGGCCTGATATGGCATGACATCATCAATCGCGATTGAGCGCCGCTATATTTTACATTAAAATATTTAGCGTGAATTACGGGAAAATGTTCATTTTACATGGCCGTAACCTCGGCCCTGATAATTGTATTGTCCCCGACAGCGCCTTTTTCTATCTTATAATTGTTGCTGAATATCGGAAGCAAAAGGAGACGGCCCATGATAACCAGCAGGCTCATGGTGGAAAACCTCGATACCATGACGACAGAGAAGCACCTTGACAATCTCTTTTCAACCTATGGAGATATCAAAAAGATCAGGATGAACAGGAACCGGGGGCTTGGCTTTGTCGACATGACGTCGGTATCGGAAGCGAAAAGGGTTTGCGCAAAACTTGACGGCTCAGTGCTGTGGGGCAGGTCGATGAAAATCCAGATAATGGATGACTCGCTGCAAAACCGCTTTATCTACCTGTTCAGCAGGTTATTCAAGTAACAGGTCCCGCTCGTCATGCGGATAGCACAGGGGATAGTATCGCCCCAAGGACATCCTTTCTAAAACACTAAAACAGGAAATACATAAAAACGCACTCACCGTCTCCGGCGTTCTGCCATCTCGTGACGAATGAATTGGTGACAAGAAGCGAATCGTTTTCCTCAAGTATGTTTGTCTCGTTATCAATGATGATCTTCAGGGAACCTTTAATTACCGCCATAAACTCCTTGCCCTTGTGAAGCAGCAGGGGCCCATCAACGGTTATGTCGCCGTCGATGCTCACCAGGAACGATTTTATCGACAGTTCCTCCGCCTCCATCAGCTGGCGTATGGAGACATTCTTATGGGGGGAAGCGATCCTGGGATTATTCTTTGACACCATGTAACCCTTCAGCGCCCCGGAAGTCGCCGAACCGCCGATAAAGTAATCCAGAGGTTTTTTAAAGAGCGAAGAGAGCTTCACCAGCGTCTGGAGAGAGGGGGAAACGACGCCGTGCTCTATCTGCGAAACCGCGCCGGGGGTCATCTGCAGGGACGAGGCCAGTTCGGCCTGGGTTATCCGCGACTCTTTTCTCAGGTTCTTCACCTTGTCTCCGATCTTGAAAAGATCCGAGCTTCTGTCTTCCTCGAAGCAGATATCCTGGTTGATGACCCTGAAGAGATTGGGCTGGGACCCAAACAGCGAGTTCCGCTCCTCCAGCTTGTTTATCCTCAGGTCATAATAACCCATATCGGAGGCGCTGATTGAAAACACTATCTGTGTTATCTGCATGATACCCGCGATGAATTCCTTTGTATGGGCGTCCCTCCCGAAGAACCAGTACGCCAGGGTGTTCAGTTCGTACAGCTTGGGGCACGTGAAGGTAAAAAAACCAAGCACCGCCCGCTCATCCTTCCAGAGCTCGTTCATGCCGGTAAGGCTGTCAAAAATATAAAACGGCTGCTCCCGGTACTGTTTTTCAATATCGTTCATCATCTCGATAAAACCGGCTATATCTCTCGGGTTTTCAATGCACCGGAACTGCCTGCTGTCGTGCTTTTCTCCTCTATAAAAATCAAGGAACACCTGGTCGCTGTTTCCCTTTCCATGGGTGAAGGCGTCGATCAGAATCGCGTTTTTCTTTTTGAAGAGATATTCGTATCTGCGCAGGATGGTATGGGGCGAAAAATTGAAGCTGACATAGATGACATTTTCATTGAACTCATTCGCCTCGTTGAAAAAACTGCGTATAAAATGTTCAACGGGAACGCCGTCTGATATCTGCCAGACGACATTGTCCCCGGCCTTGAATCCGCCGGTAAGCTTATCGAGGTATGGTAATCCGGTGCTGATCATTGTTTCATTCTCCATCCATTAATCAGGCTGCCATTGTATCGTACAGGTCGCCTGCTTTTACCCGGTAATTTCACGGAAAGCGGCCTTGGCAAGCGTCACAGGCCGGGTATCCAATGACTTTTTAAATTCCAGAATCAATATATCATAATACTATTAATTACTGCTAAACATTTTATCAGGATAATTATAATTTTACATTATTGTAATACTCACCTGCCGGGTTATAAACAGAAAAAAGCCGGCAAGCTTGACTTATCCCCGGAAAATCATTATTTTTCAATAATTTTATGGATATACGAGGTTACTGATATGACCAGAATATACATGATTTGCCTTGATCCAGACTGCCAGAATATGTCCGCCGTGTCTGAGGCGGTTATCAATAATTACCTGAACAGTCTGGCATGGATATAATCGTCTCCGGCTAAGCATCAGAGCCGCGCCGGTTTCCCGCGACCCCAGGTATCCCGTTGATGAGATTCTCAAATTTCAGCCGTACAATTCCTCTATTTTACTTGATTTTGTAGCGGATGCCGTTCTATCTGTGTATATACGCCCCGGCCATCATAAGGCCGGGCAGCGGCATTCTGTATTCCTGCGGGGGACCGAAATGATGCACAAACTAATCCGTTCAATCATGGCGATATCTGCGGCCCTGCCAATCATTTTCATTGCCGGTCCGGGGGAACTTCTGGCAGCGGGAATAACCGGCGGCGGGGGCATAGAAATTGCGCAGTACATAGAGGACAGGGAACCCGGGAAGGACAACAGGTATAAAAGAGGCACCGTGCAGGATTACAAGAACAGGGAACTGGCCCGCATGGTTCCGCGTTTTATCATGGGCCTCAGCGGCGGACTGGACGCCCGGGAAGGCTTCGGCAGCGCAAGCCTGGCCGCGCCCCTGGGAGTCATGTATGGCCAGTTCACCATGACCTTCGACATCGGCATCGTATACTCCAACGCGAAATCCCTGAGGAAAAATAAAAGCGACTTCATGGACAGCCTTCTGCGCACCAAAATGAGCGGCCATATTGTTGAATTCAACCTGCCCTTCAAGTTCAGCTACTCCATACTCGACCTGGAAAAAAACATCTACACCCCGTATCTCACCGCGGGAGTCGGATACGGCTACCGGAAATTCTTCCTGCGCGCATCCTCCTCGGTTGAGCGAATCGCCCGGGAATACAGCATCAATTCCTTTACCATGCACTACGGTTTCGGGTTCCTGGTGCGCACATCGGAAGACACGAGGTTCAATGCGGGGTTGACGGGGATATCCCATTTCAGCAGCAGGACGGGCGAGTTTAATTACGATACCACGGGTGTGTCAATCGGGCTGGGACTGCTCCTTATTTTTTAGCCGGATCGGATGATCTCCGGCAGGTCATTCGCAATCCCTGTTGATAGCGTTCACGTAAACCGGCGCCAGCTTTCCCGCTGCTTCCGATCCGCCAAAAAGACCCTTGCGTGAAAAGGCCCGGGGATTCTTCCCATGAAGGGAATTCCAGCGTTTCAGGAAGATCCTGGCCAGCGGTTTGTAGGACCAGTGCCATCTTTCTTCATGGTATCCCGAACTTCTTCCCGCGGTGTAGGGCTGGCAGAACCCGAAGCGCCCGGCATTTTCCTTCATCCAGAGGTACAGGACCCTTCCCTCGCCCGTTTCGTAATAGCTGTTGTCCAGAACATTAAGATCGAAATCGGTGCCCCAGTGGTGCCGCGACGTTCCCGGCATCGATGAAAACTTGAGGATCTCGAGGGCCCGTTTCAGCGGATCCTTTATGGTCCTGTTGAGGCTGACATTCATAACGGTAATGGTTCCGTTCCACTTGCCGTCCCAGATGTATTTCTGGTCGGAAAAGCTCCTGGTTGAGCTCTGGACCCAGAAAGGGGCCTTCGGGTGTTCCTTATGAAAGGCGGCATATAGTTCCTTCAGCGCTCTGGCCGCTTCCTTCCTGAGGAGGTGTGGCCACTTGTTGGTCGGGATGCCGGAATCGGCGAGGGAAACAAACAGCTCGTGCCTGGCGGGATTGAACCTGCCGCACACGTAATCATCGGGACTTGTCTTCCCGTATATCGCCTCATCATCGGCCGCGAAGGAGCAGCGGGGAAAAAGAAAAAGTATCGCAATGCACGATATGATCTGTGTTTTATTCATGTGTATTACCTGAAGAGGCGCGGTTCATGGACAGCTCTTATCCGGCATCGGCCGTCAGTAGACGAACTTGCGCGCCCTGATGTTGAGCATTATGCCGATGCAGATCATGGACATCATCAGGTTGGACCCGCCGTAGGAAACGAAGCAGAGCGGCAGGCCCGTAACCGGCATGATGCCCACCGCCATGCCTATATTGATGAGGATATGAAAAAACAGGATCGTTCCTATGCCGCTCGCCAGGAGGGCGCCGAACTTGTCCTTGGACTCGAAGGCAGTCTGCACGCAGCGGAATATGATGAAGCCGAAGAGGGCCAGGAGGACCAGGGCGCCGAAAAAACCCCACTCTTCGGCCACGACGGAAAAAATAAAGTCGGAGCTTTTTTCGGGCAGAAACCCGAGCTGGGACTGCGACCCCTTGAGAAAGCCCTTGCCGAAAAATCCGCCCGAACCGATGGCGATCTTGGACTGGATGATATTGTACCCCGATCCCTGCGGGTCGAGGTCCGGGTTCAGGAACACGAGGATCCGCCTCTTCTGGTACACCTTGAAAAGCTTCTGTATGATTACCGATGTCATGAGCCCCAGGGATATGACCGCACCCGGGATGTAGATCCTGCGCAAGAACTTCTTCACCGAAAAAAAGTGAAGCACGAAGGTGATCACGGTCACCAGGAGCAGAACCCCCGACACGATGAGAAGAAGGTTGAGGTCCTGGAAGAAATCCAGGAGGAAATTAGAGCCCTCGGCCCCGATCCATTCCCGGTACGTGAGCACCATCGGCACAACCATCGCGATCGCCGCTATCATGACGATCGACAGCAGGTGCGAAATGTCCGCCCCGCCGACGAAGAGCATGGTCAGGAGGATCGGGATGAATATGATGGCGGTGCCGAAATCGGGCTGTTTGAGAATAATGAGCATCGGGATAAAGGTCAGGAGCGCGGGGAACACCAGTTCCCTGAGCCTGGTGATGTCTCTCTCCCGTATCTCCAGGTACTTGGCCAGGATGATGTCCAGTCCGAGTTTCATGAACTCCGACGGCTGAATGGAAAAAAAGCCGAAATTCAGCCATGCCCGGGTGTTGCGCACCGGGGTGCCGAAGACGGTGGTTATGATCAGTACAAGGATGAGTATGACATAGATATGCAGGGAGAACTCGCCCAGGGACTGGTAGTTGACGATGGTCAGTCCGATCATCAGGATAAATCCGAAAATGAACCAGAGGAGCTGCTTGCGATAGAGGCCGTTGTTGACCTTGTCGATGGGATCGAAGCCCGCGCTGTAGATCATCAGTATCCCGATGAATACGGTCAGCACCACCGCGATAACCAGGGCGTAATCGATCCTGCTCAATCCCTCTTTACTGAATAACATTGGCTTCCTCGTATGTCATATGCTCAGTCTGCCTTTTTAACTGCCGCCGGCTTTTTCTGCAGGGCCTGGTCGGGGACTACGGGTGCGGCGGCGTTCTTTTTCGGCGGCAGCTGCGGCTGGGGCAGCATGATCTGCCTTGCCTGGGCTGCCCCGGCCTTTTTCGCGTCAGGCTGCGCCGCCGCGACGGGAGCAACGTTAAAATAACCGAGATCGTTCAGCTTGGTGTAGACCTTCTCCGCGATGGGAACGGCGCTCGCGGCGCCGGCGACGCCGTACTCAACCAGCACGACCGTGACCACGGCGTTTTCGGCGGGGCCCTCGTAGGGGGCAAACCCGACGAACCAGGCGTGCTGGGAAAACTTCTCCTGCCGTATCGACCTGGTCTGAGCGGTGCCGGTCTTCCCCGCCACCGGCACCTTGAGGTACCCCAGCCGCCCCGAGGTACCGCTCATGACGCCCATGCGCATGCCCTTCTTGACCGCCTGCAGGGTAAGGGGCGACAGCGGTATCTCCCGGATCTTCTTGCGGGGAAATGTCTTCAGGACGCGGCTGTTGTCGTTGGAGCGGATCTCCCTGATGACGTGGGGCTGGTACACGATGCCGTTGTTGACCAGGGCCGATACGAACTCGCACATGCCCATGGGGGTCACGTGCAGGAAGCCCTGCCCGATGGCCATGTTGACGGTATCGCCGTCAAACCAGGGCTGGCCGAAGGTCTTGTATTTCCACTGCCGCGAAGGCACAAACCCGGCGACCTCGCCGGGAATGTCGATGCCCGATTTCTGGTTGAGGCCGAAGTCCTCGGCGTAGCGCATTATGACCGTGGGTCCGGTCAGGAGGCCGAGCTGGTAAAAGTAGACGCTGCAAGACTTGGCGATCGCCCAGTAAAGGTCGACGGTGCCGTGAACGTCATAATCGTAGAAGTCGTGGTCCTTGTACCCCTTGAGGGTGAACTTGCCGGGACAGTAATATGATTTCTCGGGGGTCGCCTTTTCCGTCTCGAGGGCCGCGACCGCGGTGACCAGCTTGAAGGTCGACGCCGGTGGATACTTGGACTGGATCACCCGGTTCAGGAAGGGCCGCTCCCTGTCCTTCTGCAGCTGCCTGATGACATCGGCGTTGTTCTTCGATATGATGAGGTTCGGATCGAAATCGGGCTTGCTCACCAGGGCCAGGACTTCGCCGGTGGCCGGCTTTATCACGATGGCGCCGCCCTTCATGTCCTTCATCGCGTCGTAGAGGGTGTTCTGGATATTATAATCGATGGTGAGGACGAGGTTCTCGCCGGCAATGGGCCGCTGGCCGACTTCCTCTCCCTCTGTCCTCTGGCGAACGTCGACGATGCGGCGCACGTACCCGTCACGGCCGCGGAGGAGCCGGTCGTATTGCTTCTCGATTCCGGATTTTCCTATCTTCTGGTAATGCTTGTAGCCTTCCATCTTGAGCTTGCGGTATTCATCCTGGCTGATGCTCCCCACGTATCCGATGATATGGGCGAACATTTCGCTGAAATTATAGACGCGGACCGAGGCGTCCTCCCAGTCGATGTTGGGGAACTTGTCCTGGTGCGAAGCCAGCTTCACGATGGTGTCGAACTCAACGTCCTCCTTGAGAACGACCCGCTCCCAGGGATTGCCGTTGTTTATTTCGTTTATGATTTCGTCCTTATTTATATCGAAGAGGCGCGACAGGAGATCAAGGATCTCATACAATTTTTTTTTTGATTTGAACTTGGCCGGTATGGTGGTGATGTTGAACGATGGCCTGTTGGAAACGATGACCACGTTCTTTTCGCCCTCCCTGAAGTTGCGGTCATAGATATCGCCGCGGGCCGCCGGTATGGGGACGTTGCTCTCCATGTTGAGGCGGGCCTTGGTCTTGTACTCCTTCCCCTGGATGAGCTGGAGGTTGATGAGCTGGAGCAGCAGCGCCGCGAAGGCGACCGCGGTCACCGTCATGTAGAAATACATGCGTAACCGGAACGCCTCCTGGAGCTTGGCCCTTAAAGACGACTGCATCAGCATGTTACATGTACCCCTCTCGCTCCAGCTCCCGTTCGAATATTTTGTCGAATATGAAGAACAGCGGCGGGGCGAGCAGCGCGTTGTAGAACGACTCGGGCAGGATGATGCTCAGTATGGACGATGCCGACGCCTCGTGGAAAACATAGCAGAGGAACAGGGTCAGGAACCCCTTGACCAGGGACGCCGCGAAGAGGAGGAGCGATGTCGTGAGGATGTTGTTCTTGAAGAGGGATCTCCCGAACATGCCCACGACGAAGGCGACCGCCACCTTGGGGAAGGTGAGGAGGCCGAGGGGCGAATTCGATACCGCGTCGTGCAGGAGGCCGCTCACGAAGGCCGTGACCTCGCCGTAAAAAGACCCGAAGCAGTAGGAAAGATAGACAATGGCAATGAACATGAGGTCGGGCTTCACGCCGGCGATGCGGACCACGTCAAAGGAGGAATGGCCCTGCACCAGGAGCGAAATAAGAATGATCAGCGCTGTATAGATATAGGATAGAATCATTGTTCCTTCTCTTTTTCCTTATCTTCATCGAATATCTCAAAGAGGTCCTTTTCCAGGTCCTTCTTGATGACAAAGACGTCTTCGACAAGGTTGTAATCGATGACCGGCTTGATGATGGCGCGCTGATAGGCGCTCGATTCCAGGGAATAAGACTTGATCACGGTGCCGACCAGGAGCCCCGGCGGGAACACGCCGCCCTGACCGGAGGTTATGACCATGTCGTTGAAGCGTATGTACGCCGCGCGGCTTATGTAATCCATCTTGCAGAGGTTGGAATTGCCGGAGTAGCCGCAGAGGAGGCCCGGGAACCGGCTCTCCTGGAGCTTCACCCCGATCCGGACCGTGGGCGAGATGATCGGGGCTATCCGCGATATGCTGCCCCGCACTTCGATGACCGTGCCCACGACGGCCTTCTGGCCCCCCTGGTAGGCGATGACCGGCATGTTAACCTTGATACCGTCGCCAGATCCCTTGTTGATGATAATGGTGCGGAACCAGTTGTCCGGATCCTTGGAGATGATCGTCGCCGGAATAGACGCGTATTCCACCCGCTCTTTCATGCCGAGAAGCTCGCGAAGCCGGTCATTCTCACGCTTCAGCTCGCTCATTTCCCCGGCCATTGATTCGTATTTCTGAAGGTTGGCCCGGGTCTTCTTCAGCTCGTCGCGGACTTCCGTCAGCTCGGTGAAGCCGGCCCAGAGGCGGGACACGCCTCCCTGCGCGCCGTCATAGGCCTTCTGGAACGGCATGGTGATCGCGCTTATGACTCCTTCCAGGGTGAGGACCAGGGTGCTCGACTGTATGGAAAGGGATATAATGCAAAAAAGCGTGAAGGAGATAAAGGCTACCACGCTTTTATGTCGTATTATGAATTCCAATTCTGATTATTCTCTTTGATGCTGGTGATCTATATAATTTGAAAGCGCGGTCACGTGACCGCGCCTTCCCGTTTCTGCTACTTCAGGTTCGCCCGGTACAGGTGCTTGAGCTCCTCAAGGAACTTGCCCGCCCCCAGGACAACGCAGGTAAGGGGGTTCTCCGCCAGGATGACCGGAACCCCGGTTTCCTTGCTGATATACTTATCCAGGCCTTTCAGGAGAGATCCGCCGCCGGTCATGACGATGCCCCTCTCAACAATGTCCGCCGCCAGCTCGGGCGGGGTCTTTTCCAGGACGTGCTTGATGCCGTCCAGGACCTGGTCTACCGGCTCCTTCAGGGCCTTGCGCACCTCGGTTGAATCTATCTCGAGGGTGCGGGGAAGACCGGATATGGCGTCCCGTCCCTTCAGTTCCATCATTTCTATTTTCTTCTCGGGGAAGGCATTCCCGATCCTGAATTTCACTTCCTCGGCCATCCGTTCGCCGATGACCAGATTGTATTGCGTCCGCATGTACTTGATGATGGCCTCGTCGAACTCGTCGCCGGCAATCCGGATGGAATCGGCGATGACCATGCCGCCCAGGGATATGACGGCGATCTCGGTGGTGCCGCCGCCGATGTCAACCACCATGTGGCCCGCCGGCTCATGGATGGGGATATTTGCGCCGATGGCCGCCGCCAGGGCCTCTTCAATAAGGAAGATCTCCCGCGCGCCGGCCTGCTCGGCAGACTCGCGCACCGCCCGCTTTTCAACCTCGGTAATTCCCGACGGGACGCCTATAACAACCCGCGGCCGCACCAGCGTCTTGCGCTTGTGCACCTTGGTGATAAAATACCGTATCATCTTCTCAACGGTTTCGAAGTCGGCGATGACGCCGTCCTTCATCGGGCGGATCGCCACGATATCACCCGGCGTCCTCCCCAGCATTCGCTTCGCCTCGTGGCCCACTGCAAGGACCTTGCCGGTGCTGGTCTGTACTGCCACAACGGACGGTTCGGATAGAACGATCCCCTGGCCCTTGACATGGACCAGCGTGTTCGCGGTGCCCAGATCGATGCCCATATCGTTTGAGAACATCCCGTAGAGCGAATCAAGAAACATGTATATACTCCTATGATCAGTCGCGTTTTTTAAGTCATCCTGATAAATAAAAGCCCCCTCCGGGGGGTCAGGACGGTCCTGCTGTTACTTCTGTAATGGCACTTTCAGCCGGCATTTTTGATGGCATTAAATACTGATTACAGAACTTTCTACTACAATAAGCACCATTTTTGTCAAGTGAATAACGTGATTTTTCTAATAAAGTAAGCATGCTGCAGTTCAATTTCAGGGGAAAACTACTGCATTCATCAGATGCCCGCCGTCCCCCACATGGGGTGTGAAAAAAAATATTTTTTTGTATCATTGCGATCGCCGTAAATTGCATCGAGTATATTGATTCGCGCCCCCTACGGGGGATGGGGGGGGGGGCGGTGATACTTGGTTACATGGTCCCCATAAGGCGCTTTACTTCGGCGTTGGTCCCGTCCGTTGTCAGCACCTCGGACCAGATCGCCTTCGCCTTGTCCTTTTCGCCCAGTGCGGAATAATTTTTCCCGATCCAGATTTTGGGAGTAGTGTCCTTCACATCAATTTTTAACGCCAGGTTAAACTGGTCGATTGATTCCCTGAACAGCGACTGGTTGAAATATATCTTGCCGAGGTTTACATGGACCAGTTTGCGGATGCTGTCATCCGATGTACGGGCAAGAACGTCTTTATAGCTTACGATGGCGCCGGTATATTTCTTTGCAATGCGCTCCGCCGTTGCAAAAAACAGGAGCCCCTGGATATTATCCTTCACCATGCCGTACTGGGACAGGAATTTCAGGCCGTAATCTTCCTTTTTATGAATGATATTGACCATGGAATAAAACCTGATATTCTCCAGATCCATCTGCTTTACCGTTTCCCCTGTCTTTTCGATCATTTCAAATATATCCCGGGGGCTGTAAAAGCCGGTGTAATACGCCGCCTTGGCGAGCATATAGCTATACTTATCATCAGGGGCATCGTTATCAAGGGCGCAACCCTTCTTGATGTCCTTGATTGCCTTCAGAAATTCGACCCTGGCTTCCTTGGTGATATCTCCGATACGGTCATTGATGAAAAGCTCGGAAAAATTACCGCCCAGGTAGGTTTCCCCCAGCAGGTAGTGGATCTCGCCGGAGAGAAAAAACAGGTCAGCATCGACCATTCGCTCTTCTTTCTGCTTCTCATACATGTCGGCAAAATCGGCAAGGGCCTCGCGCTTTTTGACCTGGTCCTTGATCTTTTTCACCGTATCTATGCGTTTTTCCAGCTTGTTCTGGCTGTACTTCCAGAAGGCCAGGTAGTGGCGGTAGTTTATGACCAGGGCGACCGTCGCTGCGATCAGGAGGATGATGCCGAAAAACTTGAATATACCGGTGTTTTTTCTTTTGCTTTTATACCTGTCGTACATGCTATGCCGAACTCCTCACGTATTCCCGGAACGCATCGGTGGCTGCTGTTATTACGGCGCTGCCCGGTTCAATGATGAAAAGCTTTATGGATCCGCTCCCCATCAGGAACAGGGCAAGGTGGCTTTTGCCCGCCTTGATGTCGCGGATACGGTGAAAATCGTACCGGTAAAGCTTTTTACCCATGTAGAAGGTGATCCCCCCCGTTTCAACGCTGATGGTTCCCTCGCCGATCCTCTTGATATTCCTGTATTTTTCCAGGCTGGGATCAATGCTCCCAGACTCGCTGCCGTAATCGATCACGTTTGACTTGTCCTCAAAGAGCACCGCCTTCTGTTCCCTGCGGGATGCCGGCGCCGCTCCCACCGGAGAAACCTTTGCCTGCGCCGGATCGCCCCGGGGCTCCCTTTTCCCGCGGTTTACCGCCGGAGCGGGACCGGCTCCGGGGCCTTCCTTCCCGCCATGTGCTGAACCGGCGTCCTGCCGGACCGCCGCAGAACCGCGCATCGGGGCGGCATGCTGACTTTCATGCCGCCTCTTCGCATCGAGTATTATGGAAAAAAGGAAGATTACAATCCCGAGGAAAATCAGCGCCAATGAAAGGTATAACATAGATTACCAAGCAGTCAAAGATTGAACAAAGTGTTTATTGGGAAAAGGGGCCTGTCAAGAGTTTTTTATTCTCCAGAGCCCGGCCTTGAGATAGGGATTACCGCCGTGGGTGAAATCCGAAGATTCATTGGCGATAAATTCCAGTTTCCATCCCTCCGGGTGAAAGGAGAGATATTCTTCGCGCGAAATTGAGTAGGAATTGACCGAGGTCAGGACAAATCCCTCCTCCACAAGGCCGTTTACCAGGTCCAGCGATCCCTGAAAATTCTTTTTCGTGGAAAAAGTCCTCCTCCTGTTCCGGGAAAAAGTGGGAGGATCGAAGATCACCAGGGTAAATATCTTCCTTTTTTTTGCAAAGCGCCTGATCCATTCGAGGGAATCGCCGTAGATGAAATCCCTCTCGTCAACTTTCAGCCCGTTAAGGCGGTAATTTTTCTTTGCCCGCTCAAGCACCCCCCTCGAGAGGTCGACGTTAACCGCGCCGGTTATGCCGTTCCTGACCGCGTGGACCGAAAAAAGCCCCGTATAGCTGAAGAGGTTGAGCATGGAATCAGAAGAACGGTAATAGCCTGCCAGGCGGTCCCTCACTTCGCGCATGTCCAGGAATATGCCGGTGCTCTGCCCCCCCACCAGGTCGACCGAGGCCAGGATGCCGTTCTGGCGGACGCTGTACCCATCCGGGGGCTCCGACCCTTCCAGGACAACGCTCTTCATCGCCGACGCGATGTCCCGGGTATCATCCGGCTTGAGCCGCTTTTTAAGGAGAATGCCCAGGGGCCGCGCTGGGAGGAGAGGGATGACACGGGTAATGGATGCGAGGATGTCGCCGGTCGCGGAAGCAAGGCGCTCATCGAAGTACTGCATGAGGATATAGTCGCCGTACCGGTCGATGGTGAGGCCCGGGACGCCGTCGCCGTCGCCGTTGAAAAGACGATAGCAGTTCGTTGCCGTATCGGCAAAAAGCTTTTCCCGCTTACGTATGGCTTTTGCAAGGAGTGATTCGATCTGCATCGCGGGGATCTGCTACGGCAGGGCTGACATGACTTTTTTCATCCGCTCGCCCAGGGCGGCGTAATCGCCCCTCTTGATCAGGGCGCTGTCGACGATATAGGACATGCCGACCGATATGACCCGGTCCTGCTTCAGGTACTCGAGGAAATTGTCCTGGTTCACGCCCCCCGTCGGGACAAGGTGAAAGTCCTTCGAGCGGAACGGGGCGGCCACGGCCTTGATGTATTCCGGGCCGCCCAGTGTCGAAGCCGGGAAGAGCTTGATCACGGCGCATTTCTTGAGAGCGGTGTTCAGCTCCGTGGGAGTGGCGACGCCGGGGATGAAGGGCGTGCCGCGGGAAGCCGCGTAGTCGACCAGCTCCAGGTCCATGCCCGGGGCGACGCAGAAGGCCGCGCCGGCGTCAAGGGCGCCCTTGAGGGCATCCATGGAGAGGATGCTCCCGGCCCCGACCAGGAGGCCCGGGAAATCCTTTATCACGCCCCTGATGCTTTCAAGGGCGCTTTCCGTGCGGAGCGTTATTTCAAGGATATTGATTGAATGCTTCTGCAAGAGTTCCGCGGTTTTGAGGGCGGACTGCAGATCATCAAACTGCGCTACCGGTATGACCCTGTTTTTATTAAGTATCGATACAAGATCGTTTCCCACCGGCATCCATCCTCCGGATTACCCTACCATGGGGTAGGAAAGCTCGATCTGGTTCCCGTCGGGGTCGAGGAAGACGACGGTTTTTCCCTTGCGGATATCCTCGGGTCCGAAAACGATCTCTATTTCCTTTTCCTGGATCTCGTCAACGGCGTCCTCAAAATCCTCCTCGTCAACGTAAAAGGATATTCTATTCTTGGATCCTTCCTGGTTCTTGAAACCCGGAACTTCATAGAGGCCTATGGTTATATCGGCGACCCGCATAAAGGTGAGGCCCGGTCCGCTTGCCTTGTCGATAACATCGAAATCGAACAATTCTTTATAAAATTTCACCGATTCCTCGAGGCTCGAGACGGTGATGCCTATATGGTTGATGCTTTCAATGACTATCATTGCTACCTCGTGTCTGTAATATAAATCTTTTTGAACCGGCCTGCTGACCGGGATAGTATCGCATTCCTGATGATACTTAAAAGGCGGGAATAATCCCGCCAGTCAGTTATATTCTTCAAATCAGGGGGATTATGTCAATCAATATACCGCTGGATAATGAAAAAATAATAGAATAGCATATCCAATGTCATCGCGAGCGATAGCGAAGCGATCTTGTTTATGAGTGGTAAATATGTTGTGAAAAAAAAATTGAAATTTTAATGAATAATTATGGATTGCAGTATCACGATTGCTTCGTCGCTCAGCTCCTTGCAATGACAGATCAAACAAATGACAAAATATCAGATGAAGACCGATGCCGTTTACTTTTTCCCGTTGTCGGCGAAGACCATGATTTTTTCAAGGTACAGGTGGACTGTATCGCCCCTGGCGTCCCAGTCGAGCTTGAAGTTTTTCACTTTCCCGGAAAGCGACACGAGGATGCGGTTACGCTCCCAGTCCCCCCGGGGGGCGTAATCCTTGCCGACGGCGTTTTTCAACGACTCGGCATCCAGCTTCCCGTGGACGTAGAGCCACCGGTACGTCTGGAACACGCACACCACGTTCCTGTCGTCATTCCCCTCCGGCGTGACCAGAGTGAAATCGTTCTCCGTGATGACTTCCCTGCCGAGAAGCCTCAGGAGGAATTCGCGGAGTTTTCCTTCGTGATAATGACGGCTTCCGAAATAACCGTCATGCCATGACTGGTAATGCTTCTGGAGAAGGAAGAAATTCTTCACTCCCTCGGAGGGCTCCATGGCGCAGAGCCCCCCTTCACGACAGGGGCATGGACCGGGGGCGCTGGCGAAATAGATGCCCGCCGTCATCGCGATGATGAAGACCGGTATAAGCCTGATATGTCTCAGCCGCTTCAAATCCCTACCCTACTGGAGATGTCCGCCCTCGCCGGCCTTGGCGTGCATGTCGATTTCGCCGAAACGTTCCTCGTATTCCCTGATGTTCTGGCTCAGGGCCAGGAGGAACCGCTTTGCGTGTCCCGGCGTCAGGATGATCCGCGACATCAGCTTCCCGAACCCCGGGGGCGGCGCGGGATGAACGAATATATAGTCAAAGACAAACTCCTCCGGGGAATGGCTCACGTTGGAGAAATTCGAGAATATGCCCATGGCAATGCTCTCGTCGACCTTGACCTCTATCTTCACGTCCTTATCTTTCGGCTGCATGGTAACCTCCCCGAGGCTGTTTCTGCGAATGACCCCGCCGGGTGCGGTCCTCATCCCGGTGCTGCGATGATCATTATTGACCTATCGCCCCTGGCAAAAAAAATTCAATAACAATTTGCAAATAATGGCGCTAAAAATATAGTTGGAGCACGAACCCGGATGGTTACAAAAATGCAGGTGATGGCATGATAATTTTTGCCCTATCCGACATCCACGTGGATTACGCGGAAAACAGGACATGGCTTTCAAGCCTGTCTGCCGAAGAGTACCGCGGCGACATCCTGATCCTGGCCGGTGACGTCGCCGACATCACCGGCCTTATCGCCGATGCCTTTGCGGCCCTCAAGCGTAAATTCCGCGAGGTCCTCTATGTTCCCGGCAACCATGACCTCTGGACCTACCGGAACGGCATGGCGGATTCCCTGGCTGCCTTTGATCATGTGCTGAAGGTGGCGGCGGACCATGGCGTCCGCACCGGCCCCTTCACTGAAGGCGGCCTCACCATCATCCCTCTCTACGGGTGGTATGATTATACCTTCGGCAGGCCCTCGGAAGAGCTGTCCTGCATGTGGATGGACTACATGGCCTGCTCGTGGCCGGAAGGCTTTGACGAGGCGGCCATCACCCGCCATTTTACCGCCATGAACGGCGATGTTCTTTCCATCAGCAACGATCGGGTCATAACCTTTTCGCATTTCATGCCGCGCATAGACCTGATGCCGTCGATCATCCCGGAAAAGAAGCGCTTTCTCTACCCGGTCCTCGGAACGACGATACTGGAAAAACAGATTCGGGCGATCAGGCCCCGGATACATATTTACGGCCATACCCACGTGAACCGCCGCATCGAGCGTGACGGGATCCTGTATATCAACAACGCTTTCGGATACCCCCGGGAGACCAGGATCACCAGGAAAAGGCTGGTGCGGGTGATGGAGATATAAGGGCAGCACTACCGATAACAATCGGAACGTGCCGGGTGTCAACGCACCACGCCTGCCTGCACCGATTTCAATACTTTCGCACCGTGGATCGGAGGACTCCTGCATGGATCAATTTCTCCGGAACAGATGGCAGCAATGTTAAGATCAAAAAAAATCCGCGAACCGGTGCCGGCATGTTAAAAACCGCCGAGCCGGGCTCTTCATGTGATATCCCACATGTATCGAGGGGCGTAGTGACTCAATAATTCAAAAAAACATGTTGCAATTTAATAATTATAGTGTCAAGTGATGAACATCCATACCAATACAAGGGGATTAACATGAAAATAAGAATTTTTATGGTGGCGCTGCTGGCGACAAGCATGGCCCTTCCTACCTGCAAGAAGACGGCGCAGGATGTCATTACAGTTCAATTTTCCGTCGGCGACGTTAAGATCGTATCTGCGGGGGGCGAAAAAGCCGCCAGGGCCGGGGAAACAGTATCGTTTGAAGACAGCATTGTCACGGGGGCGTCATCCTTCGTGGATATTAATTTCGGCACCCGGGGTGTGATACGGCTGGTTGAGAATTCCCGGGTCAAGATGACAGCGTTGAAAACAGAGACCGGGACCGACCAGGTGCAGTTTGATATGGACCGGGGAAAAATTCTAGTGGTAATGGCAAAGCTCTCGAAAGAATCGGGCTTCAGCGTTAAGACCCGGACAACGATTGCCGCCATCAGGGGCACCTCCTTCATGGTCGTGTCCGACCCTAATGATTCCAGAATTTATGTGTTAAAAGGGAAAATCCTCGTCCAGCTGGCCAGGGAGGGAAAACTGGCCGCCGGTATCGAAAAAATGCTGGAAGCGGACAAGAAGATCGTCGTGAGCGAAGACCTCGCCGGGGAGATCATTGCCGGGAAAAAACAGCTTGAAGCGGTGCCCATGACCCCGAAAGAGAGCGCTGACATAAGGAAAGAGATAAAGGAAATGAAGATAAACGAGAAGCTTGACCAGGATGCGCTGAAGGAATTCAACGAGATAACCAGTGAAGCTGAGAAGAAAACCGGGGGCACACAGGGCACGATGAAAAGGCAGGATGCGCCAAAAGATATTCAGAGCATACCGAGCCTGTAATGCTCCATCTCGGCTCGTCTGCATGATCTCCCGGGAGCGTTATCGCATGCGGTTACGGTTTATAATTCTTTCTCACGATGTTATTAACGGAGGGTTAACATGAAAAAATCATCATCAATATCAGCGGCATGTATCGCAGGGTTGATGCTGGTTGCGCTGGTTCTGCCGGTTACCGCGGAGGCGCAGCAGAAGAAGCCGGCGAAACAACCGGCGAAGCAGCAGAAAATGTATGAAGTTAAGAAAAAGACCGAAGCCGATTCCAAGCGCCAATGGCACGTGAGCGTCGGCTTCAGGGTAGGCTGTTTCTGGTGGCAACCGGTTTGGCAGAAGTACGATGCCTCTGATGGTGAAGTTAGCAACGGTATTTACAACTTCAAGTACCGGATGAGCCCGAACGCGATTTATGGCCCAATACTGGGATTCACCATCAATGACCGGTGGGCCCTTTCCTGGAATTTCCAGTATGGCCGATACGTTGCGAACGCGCGGGCCCTCATAGCTCACCCAATAATTCCCATAACAATACCGGGGAAGATTCGTTTCACGGCTGAAAAAATGGACAGCGACCTGCTGGCCCTGGTCACCCTGGCTAAATTCGCAAAGCTGTTTTTCGGGCCCCGGTACCAGGGATACCGGTATAATGAAAAATTTCTGTTCACTAAATCATCTCCCGTAGTGTACCACTCGATCGCCATGGGGTTCGGCTGCGCCTTCACGGTGCCCATCGCCGCCAGTTTCTACTTCCTGCCGAACGTATCAATGGTGGGTCTTGTCGGTTGGGAAGAGAAGAACCCGTACAAAGTATCGTACACCCTCCAGAGCGAAGCCGGGATCGCCGGCGCCCTGGGTTTCAATGCCAATGTGGACTTCGGCTACTATGTCGCACAGGCCGGAATCACGATCACGGCGGGGTTCCGCGCACAATATCTTTATTATATTAAGAAGGTGCGCGCTTCCTATGGGAATAACGCGGACGTCTTTTTCGGGCCGAGCCTGGCGGTTATCTATACCTATTGATCATTCCTGCATCAGAGGGTGCTTTCCGGGTTGATGACCGGAAAGCACCCTTATCTGAAAAAAGCACGGCCCATGGGAAACCATAGCCCCTTCGCTACCGTGGACCATATCCTGTTAATCGCAGTTTGACCTGCTGACGACCGTAGGATAGCAGTTACTTTTCCTTCCCTTCCCGCAGGAATTCCAGATAATGCCGCGCCGCTTCCTCCGGACGCTCGAGCATCGGCGCGTGGCCGCACTGTTTCATGATCACGGTTTTATGGACCTTGATCCCGGCCTCGAAGACCTTTACCGCCGACATATCCAGGATCCGGTCATCATCGCCCCAGATAATGAGGGTCCGGGCCTTGATGAGTCCGAGGTAGGGCTCGAGCTCCTGCGGTCTGACGCGATTGTCATTTTCTATTTTATGGTTAAAAGGCCTTTCCCTGACCGCTTTATCCGCGAAATATTTTTTCACCGGTGCCGGAAGCCATATCGGTTTATGGAAAGAGAGCTTCATCACCCGGTCATAATCGTCGGCGTTTTCAGCGAGAAGAAGATTCTTTCCCTGGTCAAACGCCAGTTGGAAGGGACTCTTCTTCGGCGGCTTCACCCCGGAGCTGTCGAAAAGCGCCAGGGTGAGGACCCGTGCCGGATTATCCAGGGCAATCTGACCGGCGATGCGGCCGCCCATCGAATTCCCCGCTATATTGAAGGATTCCATTTTCAGGACTTCCATGAAGCGCTCCAGGCGCTTCGCCTGGCTTTTAATATCGTACAGGGCCGAATCAATCTTCGAGCTCTGGCCGAACCCGGGCACATCCGGGATGATGACATGGTAGAACGGCGTCAGGTACCGGGCAAACCTGGTCCAGTGGTCCTTTTCGCCGGAGAATCCATGGAGGAGGAGCACCGTCGCCCCCGATCCCCCCTCGAGGTAAACGATACGGTGGTCATCCACCTGGACCGATTTTTCCGTCAGGCCTGCCCGGCAACGGTCCATGCCGATAAAACCGCGGTAGAGAACCCCCGGAAAAGCAAGGTATATCACTGCCGCCGCAGCGGCCAGCGCGGCCACCGCCGCGAGAATAATTCTTTTTTTCTTCATGATAACCTCCTGCTTTTTCCTTATTCAATGATCAAGTATCTTACATACTCATGCTGTAAATAATCAACTATCTCCCCGGGTACAGCAGCCTCGTGTTCTTCCCCGTCAGGGCCACAGCCCTGCGCCTCGAAAGGAATCTCGTCATGATAAATGAAGAAATGCCGTTCACCCTCCCCGGCACCACGCCGGGTTTTTTCCCCAGGGCTTTCAGCGCCGCAGCCACGACATCGGCCGGCTCCATGAAGGGCATGCCGGGCACGTTGTCGATGCGGGCCCCCGACTTCGCAAAGGCCGGGGTGTTGGTGGCGCCGGGACAGAGGGCCAGGACATCGACGCCTCTGGGACGAAGTTCGTCCCAGAGGGCCTCGGCGAGCATGAGGTTGTAGGCCTTGGTCGCGGCGTAGTTCGCGACGATCGGGGTACCCTGCAGGGCCGAACTCGATGCCAGGAAAACGATGCCGCCCCTGCCCCGCCCGATCATGGCGGGCCCCAGCTCGCGGGTCAGCACCAGAGGGGCGCGGCAGTTCACCTCGATGGCGCGGAGCATCTCCGCCGGATCTGTCTTCATGAACTCTCCGGCGGAACCCCACGCGGCGTTGTTCACCAGAAGTCCGACCGGTATGCCCCGGAGGGCGGGTCTGATTTTTTTCATGAAGTCCGGCTTCGATAGATCCGCGACCGTTGTGCGCACGGCAACGCCGAAATCCTTCTCGAGGGACCGCGCGTGCTCGCGCATCATGACGGCCTGGATGTCAACGATCAGCAGGTTAAGGCCCCGGGCGGCCAGCTGCCGGCCGAACTCCGCGCCGATTCCCGACGCGCCGCCGGTAATGAGGGCCCAGGGCCCGTATTTTTCCGCAAAGGGTGTCTGGTCCATAAGGGGAGTCCTCTCTGAATAATCAACGGCATTGATTCAGTAAAATGTTAAAATGTAAAGGATTTAATAAGGACTCGCATTGCGGATTTATGGTGATGATAATAATGCTGATATATGGAAAAAAATAGTATTGCATTATTTAAAGCAACAAGTAAAATGAAACACAGAAGCTGACTGATCATGCAACCGGAGTGACGCCATGAACAAATACCTTGTCTGCGCGATTTTTATTCTGATGGCCATGATGCCGGTCACATCCTGCCGGATGGTGGAAGTTTCAAGCAAACCCCGGACCTTCACCCTGGCATTGCAGAAGGCTGAAGCCTCCCGGTATCAGGTAAGCCAGCTGAGGGCCTCGGGAAAATTCGAACCGGTCAAGCCGGCAGGGCCCGGCATCTATCGGATATCCATACCTGCCATGGACGGCGGTTATAAGGAATTCCTTTTCATCAGGTATAACAAGCATATTCCCGAGGAATACCCGGTGGTGCAGGTGCAAAAAGACGGGAAAGTGCTGAAAGAGCTTTCCATCAGAGATATGGAGAAATTGCCCGTTATGGATGGACACAGCCAGCTGAAACCGGAATAACGCTCCTCCTCACCGCAGCCGGCCGGGCCCCGTATTGCTGCCGTTGCAGCAGGGTGTTTACTCCAGCACCGCTCCCTGGGCCGCGGAGCTCACCAGCCTGGCGTAACGCCGCATGTACCCGGCCGGGATTTCCCTCGGCACCGGCTTCCAATCCTTGATTCGTTTCTGGATCTCATCATCGGTGAGATTGACCTCGATGCGACGCGCCGGAATGTCGACGGTGATCCGGTCCCCGTCGCGCACAGCCGCGATGGGCCCGCCGACGACGGCCTCCGGAGACACGTGGCCGATACAGGGGCCCGACGAATAGCCGGAGAAGCGCCCGTCGGTGATAAGGGCCACCCGCCTGAGCTTGAGGAGCTTCAGCATGATGGTGACCATCAGCGTCTCCGGCATCCCGGGACCGCCGCGGGGCCCTTCGTTCCGGATGACCACGGCCTCGCCTTCCTTGAGTGACCGCTCGTGGATCGCCTTCAGACAGTCCGCCTCTGACTCGAAGACCCGGGCAGTGCCGGTAAAGACATGCATGTCCGGTACCACCGCCGACTGCTTGACCACGGCGCCGTCGGGCGCGAGGTTCCCGTAGAGGATCACCGTTCCCCCTTCGGCCGAATGGGGCCTTGATCTGTCGGGAATGATCTCCTCGTCGATGACCCTGGCAGCCGCGGCGATCTCCCCGATGGTCGCGCCGGTGACCGTAAGGGCGTCGCCATGGAGGTCGTCCTTGATCCTGTTCAGCACGGCGGGTACGCCGCCGGCGATGTAGAATTCGGTTATGCCATGGGGCCCGTTGGGGGTTATGGCGCACAGGGTCGGGATCTTTTTGGCGAAATCATTAAAGGCCCTGAGTGGCAGCTCCATCCCGATGGTACGGGCAATGGCCGGCAGGTGCAGCGCCGAGTTGGTGGAGCCCCCGATGGCCAGGTCCACCATGAGGGCGTTCTCGATGGCTTTCATGGTCAGTATCTTGTCTGATGTAAGTCCCTCCTCCACCATGACAACAATGCGCCTTCCCGCCTGGCGGGCGAACATCAGCTTCTCGGTGCCGTAAGCCGGGGAGCTGGCCGATCGGGGTATCGAGAGGCCCAGGGCCTCGGTGAGGCACTGCATGGTATTGGCCGTGCCCATGAACTCGCAGGCGCCGCAGGTGGCGCAGGTATTCGTGGCCATCTTGTCCATCAGGTCGGTGTAGGATTCCTGGTCCACACTCCGGTTGCTGCGGTTCCGGTACCTGACCTGCATCGAGTTTGGCCCGCCGGTGATGAAAATTGAAGGGAGCTTCAGCCTTGCCGCGGCCATGATCATGCCGGGAATGATCTTGTCGCAACTGGCGATGAAGACCAGTCCGTCATAGAGCATGCTGCGGGTGTGCGTCTCGACGATATCGGCGATCAGATCGCGCTGGGCCAGGACAAAGCGCATCCCCTCGTGCCCCTCGGTCATGCCGTCGCAGGGCGCGGGCACGCTGAACTCGAAGGGGATGCCCCCGCCGGCGTGGACCCCTTCCTTGACGCGGGCGGAAATCGTATCGAGGTGGGCGTGGCCGGGATTGATATCGGTCCGGGAATTGACGATGCCGATGAAGGGCTTTTCCTTCAGCTCATTGATTTCGTATCCCGTGCCGTGGAAAAAATTACCGCGGATAAGGTTGAGCGGAAAATCCCTCTCGTTGAAAATGGGTGCGCTTTTTGGCTTCTTCATGACGATCTCCTTGGAGTTTTTCCTCCCCCTCCCTTGATGGGAGGGGTTAGGGGAGGGTGAAAATCATTCAACATTTCTTCCACCCCCACCCAGCCCTCCCCCATCAAGGGGGAGGGAATGCCTAATCATAATTATCATGATTCAAATCATATCAGATATAAAAGAAACTTTTATTATATTTCATTTATTACAAAATCCGGTTTGCCCCCGTTAAGGACAGAAACCATGTTCCTGACCGCGGCGGTAATAATCCGCATCTTGGCTTCCTGTGTCACGCCGGCTATGTGCGGCGTCAGCACCAGGTTTGCCCCGTCAAGGCCGAGGAGAGGGTTATCGCTACCGACCGGCTCTTCAGAAAAGACGTCAAGGGCGGCTCCGGCGAGGCGCTTTTCCTTCAGGGCCAGGACAAGGGCCTGTTCATCCAGCACTTCCCCGCGGGCCACGTTGATGATGAAAGCCGACGGCTTCATCAGGGCAAGCCTCCCGGCGCTAATCATGCCGCGCGTTTCATCGGTGAGGGGGCAGTGGATGCTGACAATATCAGCGGTTTTCAGGAGATCCTCCAGCCCGCTGGAGGCCGCACGATACCTGGCCTCGTCCTTCTCGCCCATTCTCAAGACGTCATAGTACGTCATGCGGACGCCGAAGGGGATCAGCCGCTCCGCCACGGCCCTGCCGATCCTCCCCATCCCGATGAGGCCCCAGTGCCTTCCCTGCAATTCGCCCGCGCCGATATCCATCTGGCGCCACTCCCCCGCCGCCGTCGTCCGGTGGGCCATCAGGAGGTTTTTCACCATGCAGAGGGCCGTCATGACGACGTGCTCCGCCACGCTCACGGTATTGGCGCCGGCTGTGTTTGCCACGGGAATGCCCGCGGCGGTACAGGCCTCGACGTCGATGTTCTGGTAACCCACGCTCGGCTGCTGGATCAGCCTGGCCTTTTTCGCGGCGCGGGCCATTTCACCGGTGATCTTTTTATTGAAGGTAAAATCGCCGAAGATGACATCGGCGTCCTTTACCAGCTCGGCGATAATCCGGTCAGGCAGACGGTTCGCCCCGATGACTTCCACATCGTCGGGATTGGAAATACCGTTGTTCTTTATCATCAGCATCAGCAGTTCGGGACCGAGGGTCGAGAGAGAGACTATTTTTTTCTTCACCGCTTACCTCCATGGTGGCTGTCGTGATGGCGCCGGGACCGGATCAGTATCCCCTGCGGTATCCCAGCTGTGATGAAATCTGGGAGCTCACGTAGCGCACCGCGCTGATGATCTCATCCCGTTTCGTCTCAATGGTGTGGGCGTTCCCGGAAACCGAAAAGGCCGCCAGGCACTGCCCCTTGTTGTTGAATACCGGGCCGCTCACGCAGGAAAGTCCCGTCAGCGACTCCTCCCGGTCAAAGGCAATACCTTCGCCGCGGACCCGGTCCAGTTCCGAAAGAAAATCGGTCCTGTTATCGATGGACCTCTCCGTAAGCCTGGGATAGGTGCACTCCGCGAGGACTTCGTCGCGCCGCTCCTGTTCCATGAAGGCAAGGAGGACCTTGCCGACTCCCGAGGTATGAACGGGTATCACCGAGCCGGCCTGGGGAAACACCATAAAGCGCGATGCCGGATCTGCCCGGAGCACGATAACAACCTTGGTGCCCACCATCATCCCCACGTGGACCGCCTCGTCAAACTGGCGGCACAGGCGTTCCATCCAGTCCCGGGCGATCACCGCCAGGTCCATGTTAGTGATGAATTTCATGCCTAGCTGGAAAAGGGCCGGGCCCAGCATGTATTTGCTGGTAAGGGGGTCCTTTTCAAGATATCCTATCTCTTCAAGGGTCCGCACCAGGCTTTGAACCGTCGGCTTGGGAATGTTAAGTTTCTTCGCCATATCGGTTATGCCGAATAACTTGCTGTCCTGGGTGAAAAGATTCAGTATCCCAGCGGCTTTTTTCAGTGATTGGATTGATCCTGGCACGATATGTATCTCTTGCTTTTTAATTTTACTCTGACACCAAATTTGTTGGCCATTTATGCATCATATTATATATTACATTGTCATACACAATATGATATTGTAATAATGATATTTTAATGTCAAGATTAATTATTCGTTTAATGCTAAAAAAATAGCGCGGGGTCAGATTAACTGCAGGTTTCCGGCATTCAAAAGCAATTGGTATCCCCGACTTATACAGCAACCAACCTCTATGCCTTAGCAGGATAGTTATCGGGAAAAATCAAATCAGGTGAGAACACAAATTAACAATTTAACAGGAGTGTATAATTATCTCTCAGCGAATCTTTTCCGCAGACGATCCCTTGATTCTGCAGGGTCGGCCACGACAAGGCGTGTGCCGGCCAGGACATCCATGAAGCCAACCTCGTTCCCGTAGCGGGGAACCACATGGGCATGGAGGTGAGGGATACTGGCGCCGCTGTGGCGTCCCAGGTTGTATCCAATATTGAAGCCATCAGGATTAAATTCTTCCCTGAGGATGGTGATGGTTTCAGCCAGAAGCCGATGCAGGGACAGCGCTTCCTGGTCGGTGAGATCATGGAGGTTTTCCACATGCCGCTCCGGGAATATCATCAGATGGCCGGGGTTGAAGGGATAGAGATTGACGGATATGATGAAACCGTCACGGCGCGCAACCTCAAAGCTCCTGACATCGGGATTTTCGTCCCTGATAGCGCAGAGGATGCATTCCACCTTCGGCTTATCCCCCTTGACATACTTAAGCTTATCGGTATTGAAAAGATAGTTGCTCATAAGGATTATCCGCCTGCAGCGGCGACCATTCCGGGGGGTCGGCACCCGCCTTACGATAGGGTCCAGGGCCGCCCTGCTAGCTCTTTTTTCTTTTGCCGTACATGACTATTGAATACGTGGATATTCCGCCGACGATGGCCAACCCGAAGACGAGCATTGCCAGGTACAGGACGTCGAGGCGCCGGATAGACGCGACCTTCATCCTGGTCTCCGAGTCAAGGCTCTGCATCTCCATATCAAGTATTTTCCTGGTGGTCTCCATCTCCTGCTTGGAAAACACATGGACGAACTGGTGGAAGAGGTGCCGCGCATTGTTAATGCGCTCCTTCAGGTTCTTGACCTCACCCTGTTTCTCGGTGATAAAGTTAACATTGCCGTCAATGGCGGTGAAATGCCGGTCGATCCCGGCTATGACCGATATGATGTTCTTCGAGTACTCTGCCGGATGGCATGACACGCATGAATCAACGGTGATGATATCAATGGACGACCGCTGGATATTATGGGCCCCGTGGCACGAGGAGCATCCCGGTTCACCGCTTTTCTGGACCGTCTCGTAATGGGGCCCCCGCTTGAACTGCTCCAGGGCCAGGACGTGACAGCCGTCCCTTCCGCAGAACTCGGAAATGGTCTTTTTGGGAGGCTTTCCCATGAAATTCGCGAGTCTGCTCTTCGCCTTCACCTTGTCGTTGACGGTGGGATCGCCGCCGTGGCACAGGGAGCATCTCTTGCCCACTGTGGCGTGAACGCTTTTACGCCATTCCTCCACGGGTTTTTTCAGTCTCTGGTTCCCCTCGGCCTCGTGGCAGGAAACGCAATAATCCGTTTCATTCCCGCCGCCGTTACTCTTCTCTTTCTCAGCCTGCAGGGGCGCACCGGCAACCGCGAGGAAAAATAGCGCAAGGGATGTCATAATCACGGTATGTTTCATCATATGTTAAACGGCTCCTCTTAATATATATCGACATGAAAGAGCTTTAACACAAGGACCGCCGCCAGAAGTGTAAGATTTGTATACACCCCGGCAACGCAATCGTCAATCATTATTCCCATTCCGCCCCGGAGGATCTGCAATTTTCCCGCGGGCCAGGGCTTAAGGATATCGAAAAACCTGAAGATAAAAAAAGCGGCAACGGCAATCTTCAGGTTGAAGGGATAGAAGAGCACGCTGATCCAGTATCCCGTGATTTCGTCTATCACCACCTGTTCCGGGTCTTTCACCCCGAAGAATCGTTCACCGTCATCGGCCAGCTTCATGAAGGGATAGAAGAGAAGAGCGACCGCGACAAGGTTAACGACCCAGCTGATCTCGCCGGAAAGCAGGAAGCCGAGGAAATAGAGGGCCATGCCCACAAGGGTCCCCGCGGTACCCGGGGCGACCGGGCTGTACCCGGCGTAGAACGCGGTGAACAGGAATTCCTTTATTCTCATGCCTGGGTATTCGTGTCCTCTTTCGGTTTTTCAGGGAGAAAAAGGCGCCAGTTGGTGAAGAGATACCGCAGGCCGGACAAAGCCGTGAGGATCGTGACACCCAGCATTATCCAGTAGGGAACAGACTGGTGGGTTATGTAGATCCCCTTTTTGCGCACGAAGTATATCATTATGATAATGACGATGGAAATCATCTGAAAGGCTGTCTTGATCTTGCCGAACTGGCTCGTTTTGAGTATCCGGCCGCGCCGGATCGCCAGGTAGCGCATGAAGGTGATCAGCACATCGCGGCCCACGATCACCAGGATCATCCAGAAATCGAATATTTCAAGGTACGGGTCGAGGACCATGAGGGCGGCCAGGACCGATATTACCAGGAACTTGTCGGCAAGGGGATCGATGAATATCCCGAACTCGGATTCCTGGTTGAGCTTGCGGGCGCTCCATCCGTCAAGCATGTCGGTGAAGGACGCCACCGCGAACAGGACAAGGGCGTAGATCCACATTTTTTGATATATGAGATAGATGAGAAGCGGGATCAGAACGATCCGCGAAAGAGAAAGCAGGTTGGGAATGGTAAAGATGAACTTCGGTATTTTCATGCGATTTCACCTATCAGGTCGTACTCGGTCGCTCCGGTTACCCTGGCATTGACAATCGAGTTAACCGGAACATCCCCCGCGGTCAAGTAAAAAATACCGTCCACCTCCGGCGCGTCATAGATGGACCTGCCGGCCCAGGTCGCCTCATCGATTCTCTCCTCCACGATAACCGGCACGACGTTTCCTTCCATGGCGGCGAGTTTCCGCGCCGATACTTCCTGCTGCAGGGCCATGAGGCGGTTGTACCGCTCCTTTTTCACCGCTGCCGGCACCGGGTCGTTAAGCTCCCATGCCCGCGTGCCTTCTTCAGGGGAATACATGAAGGCCCCAACCCGGTCGAGCTTCGCCTCCCTGAGAAAGCTCAGCAGCTCTTCGAAATCATCGTCGGACTCGCCGGGATATCCAACCATGAAGGTTGAACGGACCCTGATGTCAGGCACGCGGCCGCGCAGCTTCGCCACCAGGGTCCTGTATGTTTTGGCATCGCCCCTGCGGCCCATGGAGCGGAGGATGGGACCGCTCACGTGCTGGAACGGTATGTCTATGTAGGGCACCACCTTTTCAACGTCCTCGAAGATGGATATGATGCCGTCGTCCAGGTGATCGGGATGGCAGTACATCAGCCTGATCCATTCCACGCCTTCAATGCGCGCCATGCCTTCCGCCAGGCCGCGGAGCCCCGTGTCACCCCACCGGTAGGCGGCGATGTCCTGCGCCACCACGACCAGCTCCTTCACGCCCCGCGCCGCCTCCCTCCGGGCGTCGCCCATGATGAGATCAGGGGGCCACGACTCATGGGGTCCGCGGATAAGGGGGATCGCGCAGTAGGCGCAGTTGTTGGAACACCCGTCGGAAATCTTGATGTAGGCGTAGGAGAGCCCCGGCAGGAGCGGCTCCCTCAGCGGCTCAGGCGGCAGCGTCCCGATATCGAGCTCCTTGCTCATCCGCTCGACAAAACGGCCGTCAGGCAGACCGTAGAGAAAATCGATTTCCGGTATGTCCCTGAGGATCTCTTCGCGGTACCGCCCGGACAGGCACCCCGCCACCACCACCCTGCGGCCGAAGTCGCGCTTTGCCTGCCCGTCTTCACGGTAGAACCGCTTAAGGTTCTTTTTACCGGCCGAACGCTGTTGTTCGATGGCATCAAAAATAACCTCGATCGACTCTTCCTTGGCCTCGGTGATGAACCCGCAGGTATTGATGATGATGATATCGGCATCTTCCGAGGATTCGGCCTTCAGGTAGCCGGCAGCCGACAGGGCGCCGTTTATACGCTCGGAATCAACCAGGTTCTTGGCGCACCCGAGGGAAATGATATAGCAGGAGATGTCCTGGGATGAAAACAATGGGGATAAACCTTTTTAATTCATACTCTAACAGCGCATAAATTCTACCCCCCGTCCCCCGGAGGGGGCGTGTGATAAATATTATAAGCTTGTTATTAACAATTATTCGACAATTATTTTTTCGTATATAATTATCTGGATTGAGAAAAATGCGGTTAATGCATGCCCCCTCAGGGGGTCAGGGGGGTCATCTCCGGAGGATACCAGGTCTTCGATAAAAATATATGCCAGGGTTGAATGCCCCCTCGATGAAAGGGGGGGCATACTATTTCTTACCAGTCCTTGACCACGATATGATACAGGTTCGGGTTCTGGATGTCCTTTTTCCAGGTTATGACCTTGTTTGCCACCTGTCCTGCGGCGCCGAAGGAGAAATCCTTTCCATTGATGCGGGCCTTGATGCCGCCGGCATTCCCGATCTTTATCTGGATATACTCGGTCGCCTCCCAGCGCTCAACCTGGCCCTGGGGTATGAATCCGCGGACCTTGCGAACGCCGTCCAGGTACAGCTCTATGAAGGATTTCTGTACAAATTCAGCCTCAAAAACGATTTTCAGGCTCTGGCGGTTCTGCGCCTCGACGCTGGTGCTGTCGGCCCTGGTTGTTTTTTCATCTTCTTTTGCGACCGTTTCCTCAATTTCCTTCTTTTCTCCCAGGGAAACCATGATCTTGGCCCTGTTCTCGGTGAGGCCCTTGAGTGTGAAGGTCACGTCCCGGGGACATCCCTCGATGCTGAGGGTCTTGGGGTCTTCGATTTTCAGCTTAACGACCTTTTTGCCGGGAAGAAGCTCCAGGGCCACCGCCTCTCCGTTGATGCTTTTCAGAAGAAAGACCACTTCCTTATTGTCGACCAGGAACTGGACGGCCTCGTTTTTGTACACCAGAATAAAGCCCTTGTTGTTGGCAAGCTGGAGGTTGCGGAGATTCTCTATCTCATGTTCCTTGTTTTTCGCGTATTCTTCTTTTATAGTATCAGTGGAATCATCGCTGGATATATCGACATTCGATGTAAAAAGGGCCTTGATCCCCCAGATGAGGAAAATGGACACGATCACTATTCCGGCGATCAGGAGAACATTACGGTTCTTATTCAGGAACGAAGACGCCATCATGCTGATATTGGATTTCGTCGGCTTGGTCAGTTCTTCCAGGGGAGTGGCGCTTTCACCGATCTTGTATCCCTTATAGGCCTGAACTATGGCTTCCACATCAAGCTTGAGGAATTCCGCGTACGTGCGGAGAAATCCGATAAGATAGGTTTCGCTGGGAAACTTGTCGAATTTCTCTTCCTCGAGAGCCTGGAGATATATCGGGCTGATATTGGTCTCCTTGACCACGTCCTTGATGGATATTTTTCTGGCTTCCCGCGCCTGACGTAAAGTTTCGCCGATGCTTTCCAAGATCTACTCCTCTGATATCATTGGATTTTTAATTACACGGGCCCGCGAAGGTACATCAAACTTGAAAATACCGTTGGGCAGGCTGACGTTCGTTTTCAGGTCGGAAAACTTTATATCAACCTTCTTTCCCGTGGATGTCTCGCCCTGGGCCCGGACGATAAAATACCGTTCAGATACCCACAATTTCATCTTTCTGTAACCGCTCCTGCTCTCCTTCTGCTTCAGGATGAGGGTGTAGCGCTTGGTGCCGTCATCCAGGGTTTCCGGCTGATCCTTGGAGGCAAAGCGGTAATGATATTTCGAAAATAACCAGTTCAGGCCGCTCTTGGATCCCGTTGTGAAGATACCCGATTCGGAATTGAGGTCCTGTTCCGCCACGACATTCATGGAGGGGATATAAATCCACATGGTCTTCCCGTTTGAAACGATTTTCTGGCCATAGGGCTGGCTGAACTCAATGCAAAGCTTGTTATGGGCCTTGTATTTTATCGTGCCGGTCTGCTGGTTTGTCCTGCCGCCCTTATCGGACATAATGGTGAAATTGGCCTGGTACGAATCCAGTTTTCCGAAATTGTTCTTAATATTATCGACGATATCACTCACCGTGGTAAAGTCGAATTTAAATGCATAAAGACCGGTGGCCGAAACCGCGATACATGCGATCATCGATAAGAATAGCGCCACTCTGCCAGATAATTTCATGATATAATGAACCTGCTGGTAAGATAAACAGACCTAAATTTGGGGTCAATGTATATTATCGTGCCTTTAAAAGTCAATCGGAAATTTAATATTATAGCCGCGTCGTCGCCGTGCGGACATGTTCCGCATAGCGAACCCGCCGGCTTTACAGCCGGCCATCTTTCTGCCGGACACCGACCACTGTTCTGTAATGAAATTATCACGCTGCCGGTAATGATTTCATCACGCCGACCACCGGTGAATGCGACAGAACCAAGATGATGCAATAATCACGCAGGGCAATGCCTTTAATAAAGAATGATTATCAGCAACCTCAAGCAATGTAGAAGATAACAATTCAGCGGGATGGTATAAGAAATTTTTTTTATTTAATTGTTGACCAAAATCCACGCCCGCAAGAATGCACGTATCAGACATAACGATAATTTTTTTCGCAATATTTTCTTTTTCATTAAAAAAATAACAGTAAAAATACTGGACAAATAAATTAATAGTTGTAACGTTGCAATGTATAGAACACTTGCCATTCTGTTGTATGTAATTAGTACAGACTTTATTCTTGCGATTATGAAAGCAGCGTTGGCCTTACAATGAACCAGTGCGGTTTCATGAACCCCACCATGAAAACCACACCAACAACATCAGACAGGATCTACAATGAAAGCAATATTTATCGGGAACAGGAAATTCAGGGAAATCGATCTTATTGATCTCAAGCGTGACGAAGATTTCGTCCGGCTGATTGATGAATATTCGCTGATGGAATCCCCCATTATTTATTTTTCAGCGGGGGACGCAAAAATAAAGGAAATCCTCATTAAAAAGGACCCGACCTTCTCGGCCTGATCATTCACCTGGTCTACTGGAGCGCGAAAAGCGGTATTACTACCGCTTTTTTTAGTCTTCAAGCCTGCCGTGACTGAACCGTGGAGTTCCATTGACGATCACCAGCCCGTACATGCCGCTATTGGCCGGTCCGGGATTGAACAGGGCCGGTTTTCCGTCCCTGAGGTACTTGATATGGGTATGGCCGAAGAGAACCGCATCGGCCTTCCTGTTCCGGCCCTCCCTTTCGATCAGCCCGTAATCGTTGTGTACGCCGAACTGGTCTCCGTGGGCGACCATGAAACGGGCTGAGCCGGCCTCGAATAAGGCTATCCGCTCCATGTCGATGGAGCGGGCCAGGTCTATATTGCCGCTCACGCGCACCACCGTGACCTCCTCCGGGACCTCGACATGAAACAGGTCGCTGACGCCGTCGCCGCAATGGACGAGACAATCAAAGGGATATTCCCGGGCTATAATGCGGGCAAGCTTGCCGTGGTTCCCGTGGGAATCAGAGACAACCAGTATCTTGTGCATGGGTCTCACGCGAGGTCGACAAGCATCATGGTGCAGTCGTCATTGACAATGACATCGGGGCCTGTCACGAATTTCTGTATCATTCTGAACTTGTCGATGGAAGTTTTTCCCTTCATCATGAGGATATCGCTGACAAGCTTTTCCCCCACCGGCAGGTCATCCCCGTCGATAATATCCAGGATCCCGTCGGTGACCGCGAAAATACTCGCCGGTCCGTTCAACGTGATGGTATAGGTTTCAAAGTCAGCGCCGGCAATGGGCCCCAGGAAGGAATCATTCCCTTCAAGCTGGATAAATCCCTCCCCGTCGATGCAGTACGGGTTCGGGTGGCCGGCGTTGGAATACATCAGTTCCCTGGTTGACGGATTGAAAAGGGCGCAGAAAGCGGTAACAAAGGATTCGACGGGAAGGTTCCCGGTAAGTTCCTGGTTCATCATGGTCATAATATCGCCGGGAATGTCGGTCTTCTGGAGGGCGTTGCGGAAGACCATTTTAACGATGGCGGTGAAGAGCGAAGCTGAAATGCTGTGACCGGATACATCGGCGATGAAAAAGATGACCCGGCCGTCGCGAAATATGACATAGTCGTACAGGTCGCCGCCGATATCCGACAACGGCATTGACCAGGTATTGATATTCACCTTGTCGGTATTTACATTCGGCTCGGGGAACAGGTACTTCTGAAGCTTCCGGGCCATCAGGAGCTCTACCCTGATAAACTCGTTGAAATTGATCATTTCGCCGATTTTGAGGCCGTTTTCAACCCTTTTCAGCATGACCTCGGTCTGTTCCGGCTTGCGGATGAAATCGTACACCCCAAGCTTGTAGCTTTCCACTATATGGTCGGGATTGTGCTCACCGGAAACCATCAGAACCGGCACGTGGGTGAGATTGTTATCCTTCACCTTGCGGAGAAAACTGAGGCCGTCCATTTCCGGCATGTTCATGTCGAGCATGATAAGGTCCACTGATACCGAGGGCAATATATCCAGGGCTTCTTTGCCGTTTGAAGCAGTGACAACTTCGTACCCCGAGGAGGTCAGGATGCGCACCAGGAGCTTCCGTATCTGCTCCTCGTCGTCGATGACCATTATTTTTTTCTTCATTATTATTTTACGCGGACCAATCTATCTTCAGGCGTTCGGGAAACATGAATAAATGTGCAAATAATTATTAATGCCGAGAAATCACACCTGCTTAAGATATGGCGTTTTGATAGACAAATGTCAAGACTAAAATAATGAGGATTATTACCTTGCAGATCGCCGTTCCTGGATGAAAACAGCCCAGAATACCAGCGAAAGGACCAGGAAAAAAACCATGGTGTTTCTGGTCAGGATAGAGCCTTTTTTACGTCTTTCGAGGAGGAGCTCAAGGTACGCCTTGCGGTTGGTGTCAATTTCCTCGCCGTTGTAAACCCGTTTATCGAAAAAGGCCAGGGAATTCTTGACCGATACTCCCTCGGCGTCAAAATAACTGTACCCTGCAAAGACCTGGGGGTCGCGCAGGATAAGGTACGCCTTCTTGTAATTGCTGCTGATATTGTCCTTCGCGGAGAGGAACTGTTCCACCTTCGGCTCGACGGAGAGGATGGAATAAAAGGCAACCACAGCCAGAATGGCGGCGACCGCCATGGTCGTAATGGCCGTTATGAGATATATTTTGCTGTCATCAATTTTTTTCATTCACTTTATCCTTCAGAACATCGAGAATGTTCTTTTTTTCGCATCCGGTCAGTTCAAAGCCTATGTTTTTTTCTTCGATAAAGGAGCGCTCAAGGACCTTCTCGTTCAGGAGCTTTTCCTTGTCAGAGCCGAGGAGGATCACCAGCGGCATGATCTCGCTCTCGGAAAAGGTTTTTTCCGCTTCTATAATGCCGGTATCAAAGGGAAGCACAATGGGAAGATGGAAGGGAACCGTCAGCACGCGGGTCCCGCCGTCCTTGAAAACTATCAATCCCTTCATGTCAACGAAGGCGGTATCGCTGTTTTCATTCTGGATGCCGGTGCTCAGCGACAGTTTGAACAGCTCCCTGTTGTCTTTGACCACCGGCTCTATCTTGAGGGTCGGGGAGACGAGTTTTTCCGGCATCTTCGCGCACCCGATGAAAACCAGGCCGGTGCCCAGGATTGCGATCATTGCCGTCGTTATGCTTTTCATATTCATGTCTCGCCTATGTATATACTTGCTGTAATGTTCCGAAGGCTGCTTCAGTTATACCTGATATTTCCTGGCCTCATGCCGTCCGGGCCGTCCGGTGAATGATTCGCCGCTCTTTCTTACGGCGACTTGCAAAACAAACTGCTCGTATAATTGATTTTAGTCAAGAAAAATATACCCATCCTCCATAAAAGCTTGACATGGCCGATTCGAACTTTCTATATTCACAGTGCCGGTCACCGGCACCATCATACCTGCTTCTTCTCAATTTTAATCACTGGATATGCCTGATTAAACAAACGGGAAGAAACAGGCATACATTCTATCCCCTGGAGAACATGCATGAACATTTCGAGATACAGGTCAGTTATCCTGACAACACTGTTCATCCTTCTTGCTTCCTTTACGTATTGCAAGCAGAAGGAGAACGGATTCGCCAAAAACACGTCGTCACCCGAAATCAACGAAACGGCGCTCCTCTTTGCCGGCAGGGACCTGCCGAAGGAATCCAAGCTTTACCAGTACAGCCAGTCCGCCTATTACAAGTCATACCAGCAGCAGATGGCTTCGTCATGGAACAGCATGCAGAAGCCGAACCTCCAGAAAATATCCGACTGGTGGCAGAAGCACCGCCCGTCTCGGCTCGGCGGAAGCGTCCTCTACCCCTTCAGCGGTCCCGATATCATGAACGCCCTCACCTTCTATCCCGACTGCGACAGCATCATCATGTTCGGCCTTGAGCCGCCGGGAGTGATACCCGACCCGACGGGCATGTCAGCCGACCAGATCACCCGCGGGCTCAACGGCCTCCGGGGCTCCCTGGGCGATATCCTCCACATGAACTTTTTCAAGACGGAGGGGATGGCGGCGGAAATGAGCAACAAGTCCTTCAACAGCATCGGCGGCATCATCATGTACTTTCTCGCCACCAACGACTACACCGTTGTTGACGCGAGAAAAATCGCCATTGACGCGAAAAGCAGCGTGGTGCCGGGCACGGAGTCGGACAACCGGATCAACTGGCAGAACCCGCCGAAATCCCGCATCCCCGGTGTGGAAATATCCTTCCGCAAGGGATCGGGAAAGACAAAAACCGTCCGCTACTACATGCTCAACGTGATCGACCATGCGCTGGAGACCAGCTCGCCCAACTTCATCCCCTACCTCAAGAAGGAAGGCCCTTACGCGACCATCATCAAGTCCGCGTCGTACCTGATGCATAATGATACCACAAAATTCACAAAGATCCGCGCCGCGATACTGGAGACGACCAGCTACCTGGTCCAGGACGATTCCGGCATTCCCCTCCGCTACTTCAAGCCGGACAAGTGGAAGCTCGCATTCCACGGCTACTATGACGGCCCCATCGGCCTCTTTGCCAACCGGATGCAGCGCGATTTAAAGAAGGCGGTGGATGAAAAGTCCACCGGCAGGCTTCCCTTCAGCTACGGCTATGACTACAAGCCGGGCCAGTCCAACCTGATGACGGCAGAGAAGATCAGGTAGCAGATGATACAGCACTGAAGACAAAAAAGGCGCGGGCTGACAACCGCGCCTTTTCTTTTGCTATGCTATCCGGCCGGACAGCATTCTGTATTACTTCATAAATCTTATCTATATCAGCTTGGCAGTGAGACCGAAGCCGAAAGACGTCACGCTCTTGTTCATCTTGATCAGATTGTACATCGCCCGGTCGGTGAAATAAAAATACCGGGCAGCGCCGATTTCGAGACTGACCTGCCTGCTGACGATCAGCTTGCCGCCGATGCCGACGCCGATGTTCCGGAGATCGGGATCAAGGGGATTCTGGACCCGGAGATAGATCTCCTGGGTCTCATAGGAAACGCCGCAGCTCAGGATCAGCATCTCATGGACCCTCCCCTCAAGGCCGAGGCCGATCTTATGCTGCAGCCTTCCCTTGTAATTCTGGGTATTGCCGCCAAGGACGACATTCCCCGCCGAATCGTATCCAGCGAATCCGAATTCGTGAAGAGCGGCGCCGGTAGCCAGGTTCATGGTATTCGTGGTACCGAAATTGCGCTGCTGGCTGAAATTCAACTGGTAGGAAGCCTGTATCTCAACGGCATCGCCCGGCCTCAGGTTTATGCCGACCAGCAGATAATCGGGAAGCCGTTCTTCATCAATGGAGCTGTAGTGCCACTTCATGTCGGTGGTCTTGCCGCGGGCTATGACCTGGCTTGAATAGAGGGCCGTGAACCTGATCCTTTCCATCGGGGTGATCATGATGCCGACGAAGCCGGAGAAGCCGTCTGCCGCGGTTTTCTGCTTCATGACGCAGGCGCCCCAGTAGCCCATGGAAACTTCGTAGCTGAACCGGCTGTACTTCATTCCGGCAGTGAGCGCCAGCCAGTCGGTGAAAGAAAAGGCTCCCCCGACCGCCCCCTGAATCCAGAAATTAGTAGCCTTGATGTACTGCGGCGGCAATGCATACGGCATCATGCCGGAAAGTGCCCCGGTAAATATCCCCGTATTTGATTTATATTTCACCGATCCGCCGCCGGCGGGAATGTACGCGGCCACGAAGATCGCGCTTCTTCCGAGCTTGCCGATAAGAGCGAAGTTCGGAATGGTGAATGAAGGCGTCGCATCATGGTAGTTCGCCCAGACCAGCCTGTGCTCGTACAATTTCATGCCCCCCTGGTTTCCCAGGTCAAGATACATGCCGTCTTTTAGTTTCACCAGTCCGACCGGGTTATAGTAGACCGAATCCGGTGAGCTGATGGTCGCTGCCCTGGCCATGGTCCTGGTATAACTGGTGCTGTGGCTGTACGTATAGGCAAAGAGCTCTCCCGTGATAATTGGAGATAGGGATAGGATCGCTCCTAGCATCATTACCAGTTTCTTCATATGGTCCTCCTGGATAAAATAAAGCCTTCTGTAGAATACTTCACGATAGAGAGAAACCGCAATACTGCCAGATACAATAATACCAATTTTAGCATCCTTTTGCAAATTATTAATATATTACCATACTATCGTATCTGAAATCAAAAAATTGAAAATATCCCGCCATACATGTCAATTTCATCAATAAAAAAAGGCTGACCGACATCAGTCGGACAGCCCTTCTGTTTTAACCTTTGATTGGCCTTATTTACATCAACTTCGCAGTGAGACCCAAACCAAAAGACGTCACGCTCTTGTTCATCTTGATCAGGTTGTACATTGCGCGGTCGGTGAAGTAAAAATACCGGGCACCGGCAAGCTCCAGGCTGATCTGCTCATTGATTATCAGCTTTCCGCCGATCCCGACGCCGATATTCTGGAGATCCGGATCAAGGGGATTCTGTACCCGGGGATAAATCTCCTGGCTCTCATAAGATACGCCGCAGCTCAGTATCAGCATCTCATGGACCTTGCTCTCGATGCCGAGGCCGACTTTATGCTGCAGCTTGCCCTTGTAATTCTGGGTATTGCCGCCGAGCAGGACATTCCCTGCCGTATCATAGCCTGCATACCCGAATTCATGGAGGGCAGCGCCCGTCGCCAGGTTAATCGTACTGGTTGTGCCGTAATTGCGCTGCTGGCTGAAATTCAGCTGATAGGAGGCCTGGATTTCGATTGCGTCGACCGGTTTTATATTGATGCCGATCAGCAGGTAATCGGGAAGCCGCTCTTCAGCGATCTGGCTATAGTGCCACTTCAGGTCAGTGGTTTTACCCCGGGCTATGACCTGGGTTGAATACAGGGCCGTAATGTTGATCTTCTCCATCGGAGTGATCATGATGCCAGCGAAACCGGAGAAGCCGTTTGCCGCGGTCTTCTGCTTCATGACGCATGCGCCCCAGTAGCCCATGGACACTTCATAGGAAAACATGCTGTATTTCAGACCGGCCGTGAGGGCAAGCCAGTCAGTGAGCGCAAAGGCGCCGCCCGCTGCTCCCTGGATCCAGAAATTGGTGGCCTTGATATAATTCGGGGGCAGTGCATACGGCATCATGCCGGACAAGGCACCGGTAAATATCCCGGAATTTGATTTGTATTTGACCGAGCCGCCGCCGGCAGGAATGTACACTGCCGCAAAAATCGCCCCTCTTCCGTTCTTGTAGGCAAGAGCAAGGTTCGGAATGGTGAATGAAGGAGTCGCATCATGGTAGTTCGCCCAGACCAACCTGTGCTCGTACCGTTTCATACCGGCCTGGTTTCCCAGGTCGAGATACAGACCATCTTTCATTTTCACCAAGCCTACCGGATTGTAGTAAACCGAGTCAGGGGAGCTGATAGTCGCAGCCCGGGACATGGTTCTGGTAAAGCTGGTGCTGTGGCTGTACGTGTAGGCAAAGAGATCGCCTACGATGAATGCTGAAGCAAACATTATTGCTCCCAACATTACTAAAAGTTTCTTCATACTGTCCTCCTTAATAAATTTAAAGACTTTGTTTAAATCTTCCTTAAGCAAGAGACTTCTGAATAATAAAATACCTGACCCCAACAGCCCCGCCCATATGTACAGGTGTTATCAGAATCAGGCTTTATTCCTTTTTTTTTCTGTTCATAGTTTATTATATAAAAAATAATATGTCAATAGATTTTTTTAGTCAAGCTGATTTTAATCCATGTAAAAATGACATTGTGTATAAAAGATGTTCAGTCCGGGTTCCATCCGGATTTAACAGATGTTACAAATCATCCCACCGGAGTAAAGGATCCCTCACATGATACCGAAAAAAATCGCGAAGGGAAGAAACGGCGCAGGCAGCATCCTGCCATACGATAAAATAATAAAAAATAGTGCTTGCTTTTTATTCCAGAGCGGGCTATGGCCAACCCTGATACAGCATGCGAACTGATAATTGCGCCGGATGTTGCGCCGGCTCCCGATCATCCCATAACACATAACAGGACGGAAACCGCCGTACTATGTTCAAGAAGAAACAGCCGTTAGCCGACCTCGCTGTTGTTGAGCGCCAGATATATAACCTGACAAAACTGGTTAACATCAACAGCATGATAAACTCCACCCTCGACATGGGAAAGCTGATGACTGTCATCATGGAAACCATCAAGGACATCATGGAGACCGAGGCCAGCACGCTCCTGCTTTACGAGGAAAAAGAGAACGACCTCGTCTTCAAGGTCGCCCTGGGCGAAGCGGGCAAGGAACTTACCGAGCGCTACCGCGTGCGGCTGGGACAGGGGATTGCCGGATGGGTCGCCGAAACACGCAAGCCCATTTTCATAAATAACGTCTATGATGACCGGCGCTTTGACCCGGAATTCGACAAGATCACCGGTTTCACGACCAGGTCGATTATCTGCACGCCCCTTCTTTTCAAGGGCAAGCTCCTCGGCGTCATCCAGGCGATCAATCCCATTGACAGGCCCGGCTTTACCGACGAAGACATGAACCTGTTCAAGGTATTCGCAGAGCAGGCCTCCCTGGCTGTCCAGAACGCCATATTCTTCCAGAACGCCCTGGAAGAGGAACGGATTAAAAGCGAGCTTATCTCGGCCCGGACGATTCAGGAGGCCCTGATCCCGGACGTGAACATGCGCTTCGGCCCTATCAGGATAACCGCCAAGTCGGTAACGGCGCGCGAAATCGGCGGTGAATTCCACGGGCTCTTCCGCCTTGACGATGACCATATCGGCATCGCCCTCGGCGACCTGCACGTCAAGGGCGTGCCCGGAGGCCTGCACGCTTCAATCGTGAGCGGCGCCATCAGGGCGCTGGCAAAGGTAAAAGGAAAAAACCCGGTCGAACTGGTCCGGCTGCTCCACCTCATCATGGAACATGACGAGAGGCCCGTGCGCAACGCCTCGCTCCTCTACGGGGTCCTTGATATCCCGGAGAGCAAGCTCCGCTTCCTCAATGCCGGCGTCGCCTATCCGATCCTTGTGCGGGACGGCGTCGCGCGCTATCTCCGGTTCGGCAAGAGGAGCCTGGGACAGAACATAGAAGAGGCGAAAAGCGTCGCGGTTTCCCTCATGCCCGGCGATCTCTTCGTTGTGGTCTCCGACGGCATTCTCAGGATAAAAAACCGCATGGGGAAGCACCTGGGGCTCAAGAGCGTTATGCGCTTCCTTGAAAGAGATTTCGGATCGTCGGAGGATATCATCGAGTCTATCCTGGGTTATGCGCGCGACTTCGCCGAAGAGCTGGGGATCAGGGAAGATATATCCGTCATCGCGCTGCGGCTGGATTGAGACGGAATAAAAAATTCTTGCAAAAAATCCGCAGAGGCGGCAGCATTCTCCTATACAAAAAAAAGGGGGGGCCATGAGCAATTTTGTATCGGTTATTTTCTGCAGGAACTGCAGCTCGCGCTTCGTGGAAATATCGGAATGGACCTCGGACGGGAAGGCGATCGTTCAGTGCCGCTCCTGCAACAATAAAGAAATACTCACCAATTTTACCCTCGGCAGGGGGAAGATCAGCAATACCGAGCTTATGAATGCGCGGGATACCATGGCCAAGCGCGGCAGGTACGAAAAGTAGCGCTACTTCCTGGAAAAAAGCCTCTTGAAAATCACCCCGCAGAAGAACAACACAGTCCTGGCGAACCTGCCGATGCGCCACGGCTTGGAAATTATACGGTAGAACCAGTCAAGTCCCCGCTCCATGAAAAAAGCAGGGGCCTTCTTTATTTCACCCGATATAATATCAATGCTACCGCCGACGCTGATGAAGATCGTGTTTTTAAATTCCCCCTTGATGGTGTGTATCCACCTGTCCTCCTTGGGGAAGCCCAGGCCGACAAAAACTATGTTTGCCTCGGATTTCCTGATCGCCTCGATGACGGACTTTTCCCGCTCCGGGTTGAAATAGCCGCCGTGCCGTCCGACTATTCGAATCTTGGGGAAAGACTTCTTGATATTGAAAAAGGCCCGCTCCGCCACTTCAGGCTTTCCGCCGACAAGAAATATGGAAAACTCCTTGATCTCCGCGATCCGGACGATATCCATCATAAAGCTCAGGGTGGGGATCCTCTCCCGTATGGGAGTTTTCAGGACCTTGCCCGCCCACTGTATGCCGGCGCCGGCGGGCAGATGCATGTCGGCGGCCCCGGATATAAGCCGGAGGTCCGCATTGCTCTTGAAACGCTGTATCTTGTACGGGTTAAGGGAAATGACGTGATACACCCCCCCCGCTTTTATCATTTCCATGATGCGCACCACGGCCTGGGCCCTGGTGATGTTATCCACGCCCACCCCCATGATGTTGGTGATTCTGGCATCGCTCAGGTCAACCTGATTGTATTCAAGGATAAGGTCCCGTTCCTCTTTGTATGAATCATAGTAGACGGAATTGTCCTTCATGTAATCCTCCTTGTATCTCCTGATAACGGCGCCGACAGGCGAACCATGAGCGCCATCCTTATACCTGGCGACTGAACGCGGTCTTATTGTATTGGTGTGAATAATTAACCCCGCTGATCAGGCTGTCAATAAGAATTCCGATTATGTCTTATAGAAAAGATAACGGTATTGCCGCATTATAAAAAAAATGGTTGCAGAAAACGAATCCACTGATAATAACCCATTCATGAGAGGTTCTTCATGAGCAGGCTGAATGATATCGTTTCATTTTTACAATACGACTACCCCAACAGGGTCGTCATCGAGCCGGAAAAACGCTCGTCAAAACTCCGCGAAAGCCTTTTTGACGTCATGGCCACCTACAACCCGGGCGTGATAGTCAAGGCCGGGCTGGGAAGCGGCCACCTGCTCTACGAGCTCGCAAAGGGTTCCGAGGCCTATATCGTCGTGGTTGAGCCGTCGATGAAGATTATCAGGGATTTCATTGATGGTCATTCCGATGACCCGGTCATCAATAAAATCCACTTCATCAACGGAGAGTTCAACCAGTTCCCCATTGATTACTACGCCGCAGACCTCATCGTCTGCATCGACAACCTGGATTTTCTTGAATCGGGAAAAGTCGTGGATGAATTCAGGCGGGCCCTTCAGTTTGACGGAGTGCTCTTCATGGCAGGGACCGTCCTTTTCGATGAAGACATCGAGGGCATCTATGACGACTTCATGAAAGCGGCATTCCCCCTTCATAACGACTATTACCTCAGGGACGACCTGAAGACCGTCATGACGCTGAACGAGTTCAAGTTCGTCAAGGGCTCCATCGACTATAACCCGGTCGACCTGTTCCTCCTGGCCAATTATTTCAATGCCTATTTCCAGACCGGGACAGACGCGTCCCTGGGCATAATCGATGATAATCATGACGAATTCGTCAGGCTTTACGGTCTCGAGAAGAGCACGATATCCGAGCCGTACTATATCAGCATCTTCCTGCGCGAAAAACCGAAGGATCCCCGGTAATTTTTTTTCTGCGTCAGAATGCTTTTCCGATAGACAGGATATCAGTCTTTTGTAGACCGATACAGAACAAAATGGATATGGAATCGTGGAATTCATAGTCAAGCCATCGCGCCTGAAAGGCGCCGTCATCATCCCCGGATCCAAGTCGCATACCATCCGGGCCCTTGTGTTCGCGCTCCTGGGATCGGGCGAATCGTTCATCGAAGAGCCCCTCGACTCATCGGATACGCGCTCATGCCGCTCCATGATCCAGAGGTTTGGCGCCCGCATAGAAGAATCGGCGGGGGGATGGAAAGTAACCGGTACCGGTGGCGCCCTGGCCGCGCCCGACGACGTGGTCGATGTCGGGAATTCGGGGACGTCCCTGTATATCGGCCTCGGCATCGCCTCACTTGCCGATGGTTACACCGTGTTCACCGGCGACCACCAGATCCGAAGCCGTCCGGCCGACGGCCTCCTCGCATCCATACAGGACCTGGGCGGCACGGCCTGCTCGACCAGGGGCACGGGCATGCCGCCGATTGTTATCGGAGGCAAAATCGCCGGCGGTAAAACATCCATCAAGGCCGTCACCTCGCAGTACCTGACGTCGCTCCTGATAGCCGCGCCCTGCGCCACGGGTGACACGATGATCCATGTCCCCCTTCTCAACGAAAAACCCTACGTGACCATGACCATGAGCTGGCTTGACCGGCTGGGCATCAGATATTCCACCGATAACTATCGGTCTTTTGCCATACCGGGCAGGCAGAACTATCCGAATTTCCGAGAATATATCGCCGCCGACTTTTCATCAGCAACTTTTTTCCTGGTGGCCGCGGCCATAACCGGCTCCGAACTTGTCCTGAAAGGGCCCGACTGGAATGATACCCAGGGCGACAGGGAAGTGGTTACTATCCTTAAAAATATGGGCGCCGAGGTAAGCATCGGGGACAAGACGATAACTATACGTGGCGGCAGGCTCAAGGGAGGTGCCTTCGATCTGAATGCCATACCTGATGCACTCCCGGCCCTATCGGTAGCCGCCTGCTTCGCCGAAGGGGAAACCAGTCTCATCAATGTTCCACAGGCCCGCCTCAAGGAAACCGACCGCATCAGGGTCATGCACGACGAGCTTGCCAAAATGGGAGCGAACATAGAGGAACGGCCCGACGGACTGGTCATACGTAGAAGTTCCCTCCGGGGCTGCCGGGTCAAGGGGCACCACGACCACCGCGTAGCCATGGCCCTGGCAGTGGCGGGGCTCGCTGCCGAGGGAGAGACGATAATTGAAACAGCCGAGTCGGTTTCGGTTACCTTTCCGAATTTTCCCGATCTGATGGCATCAATCGGCGCAGACATTTCACTGAGGGAGTAGAACCATGGCGGTACGCGGAATACGGGGCGCCACGACAGCCCCTGCCAACACGAAAAGCGATATTGTGGCCAGGACCAAGGAGATGCTTGAGGCGCTGGTCAAACTCAATGACATAAGGACCGAAGATATAGCATCGGCGATTTTTTCAGTTACCGAGGACCTGAACGCGGAATTCCCGGCAGTGGCCGCCCGCCAGATGGGATGGCTGTATACGCCACTTTTCTGCACGATGGAGATACCCGTTCAGGGAAGCCTTAAAAGCTGCATCCGTGTTCTGTTGCATGTCAATACTGATCGGAGCCAGGAAGAAATGAAGCACGTGTATCTTCATGAGGCGGAAAAATTGCGCCCGGACCTTGGCACGGCGAACAAGAACAAGTTTTACACATCGGAGAAATAAAGCGGACCGGCGCCGTTCCCTTCCGGAATTGCGCCGGTACTACATCCTACTCCTTAACAATCCTGCTTCTAATCAGGAAAATAACAACCCCCGCCGACACCACTCCAATAGCAAACAAAGATGGCACTGTTTTCTCAATTAAAGTTGTAATAATGACGGCAATCATCAGGGTGATATATATCAGAGGAATAAGCGGGAAAAGGGGAACCCTGAAAGGGCGCGCCAGCTCGGGCTTGTTAATCCTGGTATAGACCATTCCGATGACTGTCATGAGAGGAAAAATGCTCAGGGCGAACCCCATGTAAATGAGCATTTTCAGGATCGCGTCAAATCCGATGAACACATAAAAAACAGCGATGGCCATTTGAACCATAATGGCGAGGTCAGGCGTCTGGAAGCGCCGGTTTACGCGCTCCAGTGACCTGAATATAGTCCTGTCCTTTGCCATCGCGAAGCTGACGCGGGGGCCGATCATCATCTGAACCGATACTGATGAGAGCAGGATAATGACGATGCAGGCATCGAAAACCGGGCCTATATTCGGGCCGAAGAGGTTTTTCGCGGCCAGGGCACCTATGGTGTACTTTCCTTCGGTCATGATCACATCACCGGGAGCTGACATCAGGTATACCACGTTCATGGCGAGATAAATCACGGTGATCAGGAGCGTCCCCAGGAACAGTGCCCTGGGCAGATTCTTATCGGGATCCCGTATCTCTCCAGCAATATAGGTTGTGCCGTTCCAGCCGGAATAAGCATACATAATAATGATAAGGGCTGATCCCCATTTTAAAACAGAAGATCCGTTTCCCCCCTGATAGTTATCGGATAATCTGCCCGCCGTGGACCAATCCGCAAAATAGAAACCCAACGCGATGAACAAGAAAACGACTAACAACTTTGAGATCGTTAGGATATTCTGCACCAGGCTACCTTTTTGCACGCCGATCATATGTAGTATACTGAAAAAAACAATTATTCCTGCCGCAATAAACTTCGGAAGCCATGAGCCGGTGAAAATGCCATCAGGTGATAGCTTGTTGATATAGTTTACTGCCGTTATTGCAGACATCGATGCAGCCAGGGAGAAGCCGATGATAAGGGATATCCACCCTGACAGGAAGGAAGGAAGGGGTCCATAGATCTTTTTCAAATACACATATTCACCGCCATCTTCAGGCCACATAGTGGCCAGTTCCGCATAACACAGGGAACCGGTAAGCGCAATGACACCCCCCGCGCCGAAAAGAACTAGCACAGCAAGGGCACTCCCCGTCATGCCAAGAACTTCGCCGGTAGTCATGAAGATTCCGGTTCCTATTACATCGGCTATGATTATCATCAATGCCGTAGTTAAACCTATTTGTCTTTTTAATTCCACGATAGACTCCTTAGTTTATTTGAAAGTCCTTTTTATAATTTTTTTTCATGCCGTCAAGAACTATGTTGGGAGTTCATAAAATCAATAATGATTATTAAATATCGTCCGCGGGATACCCCGGGACAGTATCCAACAGACCACACCATCAACAATGATACGCCGAAACATATAGTTTTTACCTATAGTTATCGGCACCTTTATGCAACTTCATCAAAAATCTCTTCAAGATATTTCTCAACCGCATAGGTCACAAGACATGATACAGAAAACTTAAATACCTTCCTGAGATCAAGAAAAAACTCATACTCATCAGGCCTGAGCGTCAGATACAGTTGACGCCAAACCTCGTTTTTCCCGCGCTTCTGATATCTAATATGGGACCAGGTTGCAACCATCGTATCATGATCATCCCCGATTCCGCGCATCAGGCTTGATATAATCTGATTTTTTAGAACAACCGGTCACTATAACCACCTTGGAAATCAACCCGTAAACATATGAGTTGATAATGATAGCAGTATCTATGTTCATAAGCAAACCTCATGCATGAAGACCTGTAACTACTAACGATTGAGAAGATGATTTAAAAACTTTTCCAGGACGTATTTTTTAGCAGTTTGCTGAAAAACAGCAAACTGCTAAGCGATACATGGATGTATCGCCATTTTTCGAGGCGTTAGCCGAGAACAATGTGGGGTTTTACGAATTCACTTCGTAAAACCGGCCCTGAAAAACTCCATGGAAGGAGTTTTTCAGGAAACTGTTAGATAGATATTCCCATACTAATTTAGTATTCCCTGGCCTGATAGTTATCGGAAAAAAAGCTTGTCATAAACAGACTCATCCGGAGACACATAGAGCAAAATTCAAATTGACAATTTACAACTCAAGCGCACAATAAAGGATATGGATACTCTGTCTGGAAAATTCTTCCTTGCTCCCATGGCTGAAACTTCAACCCCGGCCCTGCGCCAAGCCATCAAGGAAATCTGCCCGGAAACAGTAGTTTTCTCCGAGATGCTGAGCGCCGGCGCAATCGCTGCCCGCGCCTCCAACAATGAGCCCATGGTGACAAAGCGTGATTTTGATGATCCTCTCATCTACCAGATAGTCGGATCAGACCCCGACGTCATGGCCAGGGCCTGCGCTATCCTCTCTGGCACCGGATGCTTCGGCGTGGACATCAACATGGGCTGTCCCAACCACGATATAGTGAAAAAAGGCCAGGGGGCTTTCCTTTTAACGGATAACCATCATGCTCAAAGCATTATAAAAGCCTGCCGGAAGGCCTGCCCGACCCGGTTATCGGTGAAAATGCGTACAGGCTATGAGGATAACAACGAAGAGCGATTCATAAACTTCATCACAATGCTCGAGGATGAAGGGGTCGATTTCATTACCGTCCACCCCCGGTACGCGAAGCTTTCTTTCAGGAGAAAAGCGGACTGGCGCCTGGTGGCCCTGGCAAAGCAACATGTATCCATACCGGTCATCGGGAACGGGGACATCGACACGCCCCAATCCGCCATTGAAAGGATGCATGAAACCGGTTGTGACGGCATCATGATCGGACGTGAAGCCGTAAAATCACCCTGGATATTCAAGCTCGCGACAGACCTGTTGAATACCGGTGAGGCAATCCTGGAGGTCAATATCCACGAAATATTCATCAGTACGCTTGAACGCATTAGGGAATATCTGCCTGAACGTCTCCACAAGAGCAGGAGTCATCGTTTCTCGGTTTACTACTCACAGAACGCGCGCTACGGCCACGCGCTATTTACCAGGATACGAAAGGAAGAAACCATCGGGCCGATCATTGACATCGTGAACGATTACTTTACCCGGAACAGCAACGAAGCCATCAGGCATTTCCATATAAAAACTGGAGTTGCCTGCGAAGCACCATGATTGCAATAAACCAACAAGGAGCAAGAAATGGAGTATTTAAGAGTCTGGACCGAAGTCGACATCAAGGACATCGAGGAGCACATTGTCATGGTTGATGACAAGTACGGCCATTGCCCCGGCTGCAAGAAGATCGGCATTGAGCTCAAGGACCTCAAAAAATGCCCCTCATGCGGAAGGGACTTCAAATACGTCACATCAAAAGAAGCACAGGGGGGTAAATTCGAGATCGTGATGAGGACCAAGAAAAAACTCCCGGACCTGGTATTTGTCGATTACAGCGACTACGATCACGAGCTGGGGAAAAAGAAGGCGGGGAGCCTTTTCAAGGTATAGCGTATTAAGCCCTGAGGCCCGTTGTTCCGATAACTATCATAGCAATTAACATTACGGGCAGGATACGCCATGACCACCGATGACATTATTGCCGGCATGTGCCTCTACGGATTCATTCGCAAGGAAACACCTTCGGAACAAACACGGTGCCTCAACGAGATCGAGAGGCATTATGGGAAATCCGTTGCGCGGATTGTCAGGAATTACATGAAAAACGGCTGATCGTCAGGGGATTCTAAAAAACAAGATCTTCCGATTCTTTTTCCTTTTCCTCAAGGAATTTATTGTAATAGACCGTGGAATAGTACTGCTGCTCCATTATTTCATACACCACGCCGAGATTGTACAGAGCCTCAAGGTAGGTATCATCATAACTATAGGCGGATTTGAAGGCTGACGCCGCCTCCCGGTAATGTTTCGCCATGAAATGGGCAATACCCAGGTAAAAATACCCCTTCACAAGCTTCCTGTCCAGTTTTACGGAAGTTTTCAGGTGCCTGATGGCGTCATCTATCATGCCGTATTTATACAGGTATGCCTTGCCCAGGCCGTAGTGCCCCATGCAGTAATAAGGACTTATCTCAACCACTTTTTTGAAAACCAGAATTGCCTTGTCCAGCTGGCCGTCAATGGCAAGGCGGGCGCCCTTGCGGTAAAGTTCAGAGGAATTTTCCCGCGACGCCGCGCCGCCTGTCGCCGCCAGCAATAACGCGAGCAGGGTGACGGCGGCCACCATGAACAATCTATTTCGCACCGGGCACCATTTCCTTGAAGTTTTTAATCATGAATTCGTCGATGCCCTTGCTGAAGAAGAAATACAGGATGAAAATGATCCACAGCACCAGGGTAAGGACGCAGAGGAATTTCAGGAGTTTCTCGGCACCGATGGCATCTGCCTTGTAGAATATAATGATCAGGGCCAGGGGCCATATGAAGAAAAGGTTCACGAACACCAGGGAGAGGATCTCCTTCAGAAAATTAAGGATGAAGCCGTACCATCCTGCGGAAAAACTGTTGTAGCCGCTGCTGATCTCATCGAAAAAGAACCATGTGTAAAACACCAGTATGACCGTGGCGATTATCTTCCAGACTATTTCGATCCTGGGCCTGAACCAGAGCATTGCTATTCCAATTGTCCATATTACCATAAACAGAAATACTGATTTTATTATCAATGCTTCATTCATATCCTTTCCTCATATTTCATTATATAGCAGCGCGCAGGGCCTGGCAATATAAAATGCTTCCTTATTAGTAATCGGAATAAAAAGACCAATTCATGATTATAAATCCACGGCCGCCCTTTATGGAAATTGTCCTGAAAAAGTATCTATTTTCATTATTGTATTTACATTTAAAAGGTCATAATCTATTCCTGTTAATGTTCAAAGGATATAATTTCTTCCGGCGGAACCGATATGCTTCAGATGCTATCCATAGCGTTATCAATTATACTCGCCGCCCCTCCCGTCGGCGAACTCATAGTAAGAATTCCGGCAAGCATAAGCCTGAAAGAACAGGAAGTACGGGCGAACCTCCCCGGCAGCGTGCGGACAAGGGGCGGCTATGACCGGATTGAAATTATAATATATTACTTCTCCCAGGGCATCGAGAAATTCTCCTACGGCGATAACAATGCAATGAGGGAATCGCAGACGAAAGGCGAAATCAAGGCCCTGGTCAAGCTGAAAAGAAACAACGTGCTTCGCAAGGCCCTCTTTCTAAAAGCTTCGGGAACGAGCCGGGAACAGATACTTCACAATTTCAGCAACAATGTTGCCGAAACATTGTCCGGCCAGTGACAGACCAGGGCATTACAACAGTATTCCGGCCTGTATCGATCCATTAACCGTTCCCCCGTCCACCACCTTCCTGCCGTTGATGAACACTGCCTCGATCCCGGATGGCGTGGTGTTCGTATTCTTATCAGTATTATTATCCCTGACGGATTTCCAGTCGAAGATGGTGATATCCGCCGCATATCCCTCCCTGAGGAGACCTCGTTTTTTCACGCCGAACCGCTCCGCCGTGGCGCCGGTCATTTTCCATACCGCTTCCTCGAGGCTGATATTCCGGAAATCGCGGGCATATTGCAAAAATCTCGGGAAACACCCGAAGGAGGCCGGGTTCTGCACTCCCTCGGGGGCAACCCATGAATCGGTCATGAACAGGGACGCCGGATGCCTCATGAGGTCCTTGATATTATCAAGATTGCTGTACCGGTGATTGAGCACTCCCGCGTTTCCCCCGGTCCTTTTCACCAGATCAATATAATTATCAAACTGGTCCATATTCCTAGCATTCGCGATTTCCTTCAGGAACATGCCATTATATTTATCCAGGTCAGGCTTTCCCATGTTGGTAATCTGGATATCCTCATACCCGAAGCCGAGAAGCCGCTTGATTACCATGAATTCCAGCTTGAGCCTTCTCAGGGCCCATTTGTCATCGAAGACCTCCGGGACTCGGCCCAAGAACCATGCCGGCAAAACGACATTGATGACGGAAGCGCCGCAATGATATGCATAGGTGTCGAACTTAACGTCAACGCCGTCGCGTACTGCCCTGTCGATCATATCCAGGGCCTTTCCGCAGGTGTCCCATGTATCGGACCCGACGAATATGAGGTGCGACACCTGCAGGCGACAGCCGGTCTCACGGGCCAGTTTCAGCATCTCGTCCAGGGCCAGGAGGTTATGGGCCTTGCCGAAGGGGATCAGTGGATAGGTGGGCGAGAGCGAGGAATACGCCTTCAGGTGGACCGTCAGGATCCTGTCATGCTTCCTCACCAGCTGTGCCACCTGCTTCAGCTCGTCGCCGGTGGCGAAGATGCCCGGCTCGTACTGCAGGCCGAGGGAGACGCCGCAGCATCCCTGCTCCATCGCCTCGCCCAGGAGCGCGAGGAGTTTCTTCATCTCATCCCCGCTCATTGGCGCAGGATTGAATCCGCGAATCGACATGCGGGATGTGCCGTGCCCCACCAGGTTCACCATATTGTGGGTAAGTCCCTGGCGTTGGACCACCGCGCGGTAGTCATCCATCGTCGACCAGGGGATATGGCTATTATTGAAAAACCCGCCGCCCGTCTCGATACAATCCCTGTAGCTGGAATTCTTTTCGAAACCCGCGGCACTGAAACCGCAGTTGCCGGCGACAAAGGTGGTAATGCCCTGGGCCGCAAAGGGACCGGTATATTTCCGATGATCCTTTCTCGCCATGACAAAATCGTTGTGCGAATGGGCATCTATGAAGCCGGGAGCTATGACCTTGCCTGAGCAATCAATGGTCCGCCCCCTGAATTTCAGATCATGCGCCGCAACCGCTTCTATCCTGTTCCCCTTGACGAGGACATCGCCGATATAGGATTTCTTGCCGGTGCCATCGACGATGAGCCCTTTTTTCAGGAGAATGCCTCCCGCCTCGCTTCCCGTGACGGATTTCTTTTTGTTCACCATGAGTGTTCCTCCAAAATAGTTAAATCAGATGAACCGTTACTGAAGACAATTCGATGAGTCAGCTACTTGATCAGTCTTTTTGCCAGCATGATCGCTTCCGTCATGCTGCTCCACAGGGCGATGTTTTTCCCGGCGATATCGAAGGCCGTGCCGTGGTCCACTGAGGTGCGCACCATGGAGAGTCCGAGGGTGACGTTCACTCCTTCGTCAAAGGCGAGCATCTTGAAAGGAATCAGGCCCTGGTCATGGTAGTGGGCGATAACGAGGTTGTAGCGCTCCCAGGCGGCGGGGATAAAGAGGGTGTCCGCGGCGAAAGGGCCGTCGATGGGAATCCCCTTCTCCCGCGCCAGCGACACCGCGCGGGCTGTGATGTCGCGGTCAAAGGTCCCGATGGCGCCGTCGTCGCCGCAGTGAGGGTCAAGACCGGCGATGGCAAGCTTCACTGTTCCGCCGTCGATGGACCTGATGGAATCATAACCGGTCCGGATAACATGAAGAAGACGTTCCAGGCCGAGTTCTGCCGGAATGCCTGACACCGGCACGTGGGTTGACGCGAGGAGCACGCGGTATTTTTCCGAGAACATCATCATGAGAGGCGTGGTTTCACCTATTTTTTCAGCCATGTATTCCGTGTGGCCGGTGAAGTGAATACCCGTTTTTTCAATGAGGCTCTTGCTCACCGGTGCGGTGACAACGGCGTCTATCATGCCGGTGCGCCACAGTTCAATGGCAGCGTCAATGCAGGCAAGGGCCTCTTTACCGGTATCAGCGGTACCGGCGCCCGGCTTGGGGACTGGAAGGCCGAGGGGAACATCATGGAGATATTTCTTCCCCGGTGCGTGAGCGGCATGGCTCCGGGACGAAATTTCATAGCCTGAAAATAAATCCGGATAAAGTTCTTCGAATACGGTTGCGCGGCCGATTACAATGGGAATGATCGATTTGTCGTTGAGTGCGTTGATTGCCTTAAGGGCCACCTCGGGTCCGATACCGGCGGGGTCCCCCGCGGTAACGCCGAGCTTAAGAACTTCTCTTTGCAAGAAACTCCTCGGGGATGATCTTGTTCTTGTCGTATTCCGCTCCGATGAGGTCTTTGGCCGATGAGCGGAGGTCGTTGGCGATGGTGCAGCGGCCCTCGAGGATGACGCCGTTCTGGATGATGAGCTCCGGGGTCTTGATGTCGCCGAGTATCTTGGCCGTGGGCATGAGGAGCACGCGGCTCGAGGCGTTGATGTTGCCTATGACCAGCCCTTCCACGATGACGGACACGGCATTAATGTTGGTGCGGATCTTGCCGGTGGAACCGATATAGAGCTGCTCGGCCTGGAGGTACTTGCCCTCGAACCTTCCGTCGATCCTGAGCGATCCGTTTATAAGGAAGGTCCCGGTGAAATAGGAATTTTCCCCGATCACGTTATTCGCGATATCACCGCTTGCCTTTGCGATAGCCATAATAACCTCTTACCTCGTGGACATTTGCGGCCACTATACATCCGTGTATTTTTTATTGTCAATATGATTTTACAGGGAGAGGATATTTTTTACCCGCGACAATGGTTCCGCGCCATTCCTGACATACCGGCGCTCCGGACTCTTCGGTAAAGCGTCTGAGCATATTCACCCCGCGGTTAAATTCTTCCTCAGAGAGGAGATGATATGTTGAAACGAATTTCCCTTCGACCTTTTCCAGATATGAACGATCAAGGACGATCTTCTCCAGAAATACATCATGGAACTCGACATCACGAAAACCGGCGCGGTCGAGGAACGATGCCACAGCGCCGATATCGGGAAAGCGCTTTTTTTCGAGCTCCGTGAAACCGGGAAAAAATTCCTTTAAGACGGGATGATAGCAATCTATCTGTTCATGGCTCGACGTGAGGAGGAGGATCATGCCGTCACGGAGCACACGGAAGCATTCGGAAAAAAGAAGCCCCAGATTACCGATATGCTGAATAACGTAGGTCCCGATTATCGCATCGAAGACTTCATCTTTAAAGGGGAGGCTTCTTCCGTCAAGGTCCGCGCACAGGGGGAGAACCGACCTCCGCGGTGCACCCCCGAGCATTTCCAGCGACCGGTCAATTCCGGTCACCCGCGCTCCGCTCTCCTTATGGACCTGAAAACCCAGGCTGCCGGTGCCGCACCCGATATCCAGCACCTCCGCGGCGCGGCGCAGCTCCCCCAGGCGGCAGATTGTTTTGACCACGTCAGGAGAGTACGACCGCCAGTTGTCATACGTCCCGGCTATGTTCCCATAATCAACAACCATGATTCATCCAGCCGATCTTCTATCCTACACCGTTCCAAGTGCCGCGGTCAAGTATTATACGGAGTATAAAAGAAAGTAGTTTACATTTCCCGCCTTGTCTGTTCCTTTATTTATCGGCATGTCGGAAGAACAGGGGAAGACACCATGACAAAGAATACCTTAAAAATCATCGGCATCATCCTTGGCGTCATTATCATCTTCTTCTTCACCCTATTCCCGATCCTGCTCGACAGGTTTACCAACCGCGTCAATGGAAAGCCCCTGCCCCCTCCGTCGGCACGGGCCCGGGCCCTGGTCAAAAAGATCTTCATCGCCGACCTTCACTGCGATGCGCTCCTGTGGAACCGGGACCTCCGCGAACGGAACAGCCGGGGCCATGTGGATATTCCGCGCCTCATCGAAGGCGGGACCGCCCTGCAGACTTTTTCCGTCGTATCCAAAGCCCCCCTGGGCATGATGGGATACGGCGACAATGTAAGCGACAGCTGCGACCTTGAGACGATGGGGCTCATAGCCCAGCGCTGGCCGCCGCGCACCTGGTCCAGCCTCAGGGAGCGCGCCCTGTACCAGTCGGAACGAATGCGCGCGTACTCCCGCACCCCGGGCGGGCGCTGCGCCCTGATAACGTCGGTTGAAAGCCTTGACCGCTACCTGGAGCGCCGCGCCCACGACCGGGCCATAACCGCCGCCCTCCTATCGGTCGAGGGGGCCCAGGTTCTTGAAGGCGACACGGGCAACATCGAGGTCCTCTTCCGCGCCGGTTTCCGCATGATGTCGCCCACCCACTTCTTTGACAACGACATGGGCGGCTCAGCCCACGGCGTAAAAAAATACGGTCTCACGCAGAAGGGAAAGACAATGATACGCCTCATGGAAGCGAAGGGGATGATCGTCGACCTCGCCCACGCATCGCCAGATACCATCGACGACGTCCTCGCCATGGCCGCCAGGCCCGTGGTGGTGTCCCACACCGGCGTCCGGGGGGTCTGCCCCGGCGTGCGCAACATCAGCGACCGCCATATCAGGATGATAGCGGAAAAAGGCGGTCTTATCGGCATCGGGTATTTCCCCAAGGCCACCTGCGGTGAAACCCTGGAATCAGTCGTGCGTTCCATCCGCTACGCCGTTGACCGTGCCGGTGTGCGCCACGTCGGCCTCGGGTCGGACTACGACGGCCTGGTCCAGGTACCCTTTGACACTACCGGCATGGCCAGCCTTGCCGACGCCCTTCTCGATAACGGTTTTACCGAAGACGAGGTCAGCCTCATCATGGGAGGAAATGTGTTACGGCTCCTGAGGGAAACATTGCCCCTCCATGACGGTACCCGGTAAAAAAATATTATGTCGGATTAGATATTCTCTAAACCCGCCCCGGCATTTTACCGAAAAACAAGTAGACGTGTACTGAAGCTGTCGGTCCATGACGTGCTGCCCGGCCTCAGGAAACAGGGCTTCGTTCCGGGCTCTCCTGAGAATCGCGGCAGGATTTATAAATTTCCGGGTACGATTGATTGCAGCCATGAAACAACTAGCCGTCTGCGCAACCATCCTGATGCTCATCGTTCCCTTCATGGCGAAGGCGGGCATCGACCGGGTCAGGGAGCTTAAAACCCTGGATTCCGCCGGAGAAACGGTGAAATCGATCAGGAACGACGTCAGGAAGAGCATTTACGTGATAAAAAGCAGGCGGCCGGTACATGAGCTTCCGGAGCTGAAATTTTATCTCTACAGCGTGAAAAAAAACGACACCTTCTGGACGATCCTGGCCCGTTCCTCCCAGGACATCGACACGCTTCTTTCGGTCAACGGCTTTTCAACGCCGAGGGACATCGTTCCCGGCAGGAAGATCTACATCCCCAACATGCGGGGGGTCGTCGTCAGCGGCAGCGACGCGAAAAAAATCGAACGGATGCTGCGTGAAAACCAGATCCGGCCCGAATACGTGTACCGGGTGAACAGGTGCAGCGGCGTCGATAAAAAATATCTCTTCATACCCTGCGGCAAACTATCGAACCTGGAAAGGTCCCTCTTCCTGGGCTCCGGCTTCATGTATCCCCTGCCGCAGAAAGGGGCCCCGCACCTGACGTCGCGCTTCGGCAAAAGGCGGAATCCCTTCAACTATCGCGACATCGAGTTCCATTCCGGCGTTGACGTGTCGTGTCCCCGGGGCTCCGAGGTCCTGGCGGCCCGTGACGGCAAGGTGATCTTCAGCGGCTTCGAGGGAGGATACGGCAACCTGGTGGTTATCCAGCACGAGTGCGGCTACCGGAGCTACTACGGTCACCTGTCGCGACCCCTGGTCCGGCCTGGAGACACGGTGAAGCGTGGGGCCGTCGTCGGCCTTTCAGGGAACACCGGCAGGACCACGGGACCGCACCTTCATTTTGAAGTCCGGCGCGGCGATGTTGCCGTGAACCCGGGCATACTCCTCAAGGACTGACGCCGTTCATGCCGCGCGGCATCAGGCCCGCCGCCGGCGATCTGCATCCATCATGTCTCCTCCACTTCATAATCCTGAATGTCGAGGGACCAGTGGCGCCAGAACCCTTCTTTAAGCACTGGTTCCGCCCTTGTTATCCGTATCCGCCTGCTGAATATCGGCCCGTCAACGACGATGGTGTGATACTCGCCGTGCTCGCCGCAGGGACACAGGCCGAGCCGCTCAAGGCGCGCCAGCGCCTCCCGGTCCACCTCGCGGCCCACGAAATCCTTTCCCAGTTCCTCCGTGCAGCTGACGATGACCGCCCTGAAACCCGCGTCGAGGAACTCCTCTATCACGCCCCGGGGATCGCTGTCCCAGAGAGGCTCCAGGGGGACGATGCCGATGTCGCCGCACACGCGCTCGACCCACTCCCGGTGCTCGTCAAGGTAGATGTCGCCGAAGACCATGCCCTCCACGCCGGCGGACCTGAGGCCATGTACGGCTTCCTTGAAATCCCGCTCGTACTCCCCCATGCCCCCGACCATTTCCTTCTGGACAAGGGGTATGCCGACGCACCGCGCCTGGTCCGCGATAAGGCGCGCATCGGTGCCGTGGAAGCAGCAGCGCTTCTCCTCCGCGGACACAAGGTTGAGAAGGCACTCCACGCTGTGGCCTTCTTTCATCGCGCGGTAGCAAGCCAGCACGCTGTCCTTGCCCCCGCTCCATGAGGAAATAATGTTCATATCAAACCGCCTGAATAGATTGCGACCAGCGCGGCCGCTACGCAAGGGTGAAATCGTCAGCGTCCTTCCACGCCGGGAAGGCGCGACGGTAGTCAGCGAGGCCGTCGAAAGAGAGGGCCACGGTGGCCGCGCATTCGCCGTTACCCTTTTCAAACAGGGTATTTCCCGCGAAATCGATCACGGCGGAATCGCCGCAGTAGGATACGCCGTTGCCGTCCGCGCCGATGCGGTTCACGCCGATGACGTAACACTGGTTCTCTATGGCCCGTGCCCTGAGGAGGGCCCGCCAGTGCGGGGCCCGCTTCTCGGGCCAGTTGGCGACGTAGACCGCTATATCATATTCCAGGTTCCTGTTCCGCGACCATACGGGGAAGCGGAGGTCGTAGCAGATGAAGGGCCTGATCTTCCAGCCGTTAAGCTCGATCACCGGCCTGGCGCCGCCGGCCGTGTATACCTTCTCCTCTCCCGCCATGCGGAAGAGGTGCCGCTTGTCATAGGTGATGACGGCGCCGCCGGGCCGCGCCCACACGAGGCGGTTGTAGAACCGGCCCTCCTCCCTGACGGTGACGCTCCCGGCCGCGTCGGCGTTCTTCTCACGCGCCCATTCCGCGAGGCGCCTCACCGCGGTGCCGTCCATGCCTTCGGCGCAGGCGGCCGGCTCCATGGTGAAACCGGTGGAGAACATCTCCGGGAGGAGCACCAGGTCCGTCGGCCCGCCGATGGACCTGATGATGCCGTCAAGGCGGGAACAGTTTTTCTCCGCGTCATGCCAGGCAATGTCGGTCTGTATGATGGTAACGCTCAGATCCTGCATAGGCGCTCCGCCGCTTTTTCGAGGGTATCGTCTTTTTTTGCGAAGCAGAAACGGAGCACCTTGTTGTCACGGCCGTCATGGTAGAAAACCGAAGGCGGGATGGCCGCGACGCCGTGCTCCACGGTCATCCTCCGGGCGAAGGCGGTGTCCGCCTCGTCCGTGATATCGGAATAATCGAGCATCTGGAAATAGGTCCCCCTGCTGGGCGTGACCTTGAAACGCGAGACCTTAACGAGGGAGAGGAAGAGGTCTCTCTTTGCCTCATAGAATTTCGGCACTGAAAGATATGTGTCCCTGTTTTCCATGAACTTCGCGTAGGCGCACTGCACCGGCGTGTTGGAGGCGAAGGTCAGGTACTGGTGGATCTTCTGGAACTCGGCGGAGAGCGGCTTGGGCGCCAGGCAGTAGCCGATCTTCCACCCCGTGGTGTGATAGGTCTTGCCGAAAGAGCTGATCACAAAGCTCCGGGCCGCCAGCTCCGGGTACCGCGACATGCTTTCATGCCGAAGGCCGTCGAAGAGGATGTGCTCGTAGACCTCGTCGCTTATGATGTAGATGCCGGTGCCGGCCGTGATCTGCTTCAGGGCCCCGATATCGGCGGGGGACAGCACCGCCCCCGACGGGTTGTGCGGCGAATTGATGATGATGCAGCGCGTCCGGGGCGTGATGGAATCCTTCACCATGTCCCAGTCGATGGAATACCCGGGGAAGCGCATCGGGCAGTAGACCGGCCTGCCGCCGCAGAGCGCCACGGTGGGCGCGTAAGAGTCATAGGCGGGCTCGAAGAGGATCGCCTCGTCCCCGTGATGCACCACGGCGGTGATCGCAGCGAAGAGCGCCTCGGTGCCGCCGGATGTCACCGTGATTTCCTCGGCCGGCGCGTAGGACGCGCCATAGAGCTCCTGCACCTTTTCGGCGATACGTTCCCGCAGGGCCATGACGCCCTGCATGGGGGCGTACTGGTTGTTCCCCTGCCTCATGTAGTGATCCACCAGGCCGATGAGCTCCGGGTCAACGTCGAAATCGGGAAAGCCCTGGGACAGGTTGATGGCCCCCTGCTCGTTGGCAAGGCGGGACATCACGGTGAAAATGGTTACGCCCACATCGGGAAGCTTTGATTGCACATGCATGAATACGACATAGCCAATATTAATGAAAATAAATCAAACAAAATCCTTGACAATGAATGAATAAATTAATTGTATTGACCAGCCGGACGGAGCGGCATGGATTTCGGGTACCTAGCTCAATTGGCAGAGCAACTGACTCTTAATCAGTAGGTTCCGGGTTCGATTCCCGGGGTACCCACAGAAGACTAAAAAACCCCTGATTGGTTCAGGGGTTTTTCTCTGTTATTGCAATCGTTCCGAGCATAACCCGTAACAGGTGCGTTTGACCCTCAGGCATTCATCCTCGCTGGCCATACGATTTATGATGTTGGGGTTGTTGTTTTTAGCTACCTTCATGCAGGAATTATAGTCAATATTGCACCTGTTGAGGCAGTTTGGATCTTTTTTATTCGCGGCTGACACGGTAATGGATAAAACAAGAACTGCAACCAGGAAAACAACAGATGCGACTACGGCTGAAATCTTTTTCATGATGGATCCTCCCTTTCTAACTTGTTTAGGTTATGATGTGTGCAGCACGTGACATCGCCATGCATGATTGAAACCCCAGAAACAATACCAGAGGACATCAATCATGGCAAGAAAAAAATATACACGATCCAATCAGCCGCCGGCGAACCGTCAGCCCGATATGCATGACGGCATTCTATTTCTTCAGTGCCACGAAGTGATACTTGATCTTATCCTCGATCCTTATTATGGCAAACATCACGCTCACCATCAGGAATATCGATATCAGGAAGAACAGCACGATATATACCGCGGATTTTTCCAGAAGTCCCTGGACGCCTGAATCTGAATGGTCGCGCGCCTTTATTTCCCTCATCTGCCTGGAAAATTCCTGGTTGTATTTGTAAAACACCTTTGAATACCCGATCGACGCGATCGGAACCTTGTTCTGGGTGAACGCTTCAATCCCTTCATTATCAGCTTCCTTCATATATTTAACCAGGCCGTTAACATATGGCTTCTGGAATTTTTCCTCGAGATCCTGGATGACATTGTTCAGTGAATTTTGACTGCCGGTCTCGAATGAGCTGAGCCTGTCATTCCTGTAATTGGCCTTCTTTTCTTCCCTGGTGTTGGCGTTTTTGAATAATTCTTCAGATTTTTCCTGGAGATAGGCATCCACTTTTTTTTCATACAGCGGTTTCAACTCGGCAACTGCGTCTTTTGCCATCAACGCGGTTTTACTTTCGGGACGCGCTTCGTCGCCGGGCTGCCGGGACGCTTCGACAAAATCATATTTCTTGAAAGTGACCTTCGGCGTTTTTTTCTCAAAAAGCTTTGCCCCGGACATGATAATCTGAACAATTATCAGGGTCCCTATCAGCAGCAGGGTGAATGACAGCAAGACAAGACCGAAAATTTTTGAAATTTTGAGCATAATTTCTTCAAACTTTTCCATAATTCCTCCTGTAAGACTACGCCTTGCATATGTGACGTCATTGATGACAAATAAATTCTGGCCCGGTAATACGAATCTGTCAACAGCATTAATGTGTTATGCGGATAATTTGAGACGAAGGTTGTGGATGATTTAAGGGAAAAACTGAGTGCAGGCAGGGTTTATCGCTACCTGAAAGGGCCCTGTTTCCTCAACGGCTTAAGAAGATGCTCCAGCCCGTTGAGCTTGATCTCGTAGAGGGTTGCCAGCAGCATCCCCAGCTCTCCCGGGGGAAATCCCTTCTGCTGGAACCGCGTGACATAATGTTCAGGCAGGTCGCACAGGATACAATCCTTGTATTTGCCGAAGGGCATCCGGACCGTCACGAGCTTCAGGAGGATTTCAGAATTGAACATACTTTTTACTTCACCGCATCTCAGGACATCTTTCCCAGGATCAGAAAATATATATTTCCCAGAAGTCCCAGGAAACCGAGAGCCAGCCCTATGAAGAAGCACAGACTTGCCGCTTTGAACGCGATACTCTTTGCGGTATTATTCCCGGTTGGCGCCGTTGCTGCCGCGTGAAACGATTTCAAAGCCCGGAACCAACAGAAAAAACCCGCGGCGCCCGATAATGCGAAGTAGAGCGAGTAATGGGAATTGCTTATGGCGACAGCCATGATCAATATCTCGGTATACGCGAACATCGATGCCAGCACCAGCGCGAGAAGCATCCATAGAAAAGCGTTCCGCATGGTCCCCTCCTGCTTAAAAATGAATTTTCTTACTCGCGAACATCACCCGGCAATGACGAGAAAATAGACCAGCACTGCAATACCGAGCACGATCCGGTAATAGCCGAAGGGTTTGAAGTCCCTGCTCGATACATATCTCATCAGTCCGGCTATTACCAGCAGGGCCACGATGAAAGACACCACAAACCCCACGGCCAGGACCACCAGTTCCTCCGGCGTCAGCATGCGTCCGACCTTGAGCAGTGAATAGGCCGAAGCCGCGCACATGGTGGGGATGGCCAGGAAAAAGGAAAACTCCGTTGCCACCAGGCGGGACGACCCCAGGAACATGGCGCCGATGATTGTGGCCGCCGACCGCGAGGTCCCGGGCACCATGGCCAGGCACTGTATCAGGCCTACCGCGAGGGCCCGGCCGTAGCTCAGGGAACCGATGGAGGTTATGACCGGCTCTTTGTGGCGGCCTTCGAGATAGATCAGTAAAATACCGCCGATGATGAGGGCGATCGACACGGTTATGGGATTGAAGAGATACTCCTTTATCAGGCTGCCGAAGGCGGCGCCCAGGACCAGCGCCGGGATGACGCCCACGATGGTCTTCTTCCACAGGTCCAGGATCTCGCTTCTCTTTTCCGGCGTCAGGTGGCGGCCGAAGGGGAAGAGCCTTTTCCAGAAATACGCGACCACGGACAGGATTGCCCCGAGCTGGATGACCACGTCAAAGGCCTTGGCGAAGGGCCCGGTAAAGTCGATGAAGCGGTTGATGATGATCAGGTGGCCCGTCGAGGATATCGGCAGAAACTCGGTGATTCCCTCGACAACGCCGAGGATTATTGATTTTACTATTTCGTTCATGCGCTTCAGCCTTTTTTTATTGTTGGATAGGAGAAACCATTGACATGCCACATAGGTAAATAATCAAACATAATCCTTGCGGGGTTAAGAAAAATACATGCCCGTTAAGTCCTGCCGATTCCCGCCGTATCCTTAATGCCTTCAAATACCGGCCTCATGAATGTCCTTTCGTAGCTTATGACGCATTTTGTTTCAGCCGCGTAATCCAGCGCCTCGCGGCACTCCTGCGAACCGGGTATCTTAAGCCGGTATTCTTCATATGCAGCGAGGGATGGAAATGAAAAAATGGCGTAGCCCACATTGCTTGCCCCTTCATGGGGAAGCAGGTAACCATCCCACATCTCCTTTCTTTACAATTATGATTTACAATCGCGTATTTGATTTTACCGGGTCATATCACACCGTCAGCGATGAGACCTCCCACAGCCCCAGGCTTTTGTCCCCGTAGGAGCCGCAGCCTTCGGTGCAGCCCTCGTTGATCAGGCGGAGGGGCGCCGGGAAATTGAAGGGCGGCCGTTCCAGGTTGATGACGCGCCAGTCCCCGGTGACGATGTCTTCATTCTTTTCACATTCCGGAAAGGTGGTGGTAAGGATATGCCGTATTGCGGAGCCCTTGATATTTCTGAGAGCTTTTTGTATATCGTCAAAGGATAGATGAACCAGGCAGTCCCGGCAGAAGAGGAGGTCCGCTGCCGGCAGGGGGTCAGTTATGATATCCAGAACCAGGAATTTCCTCTTTGCATCCCCGTACAATTCCCTGTTCCTGCGCACCAGGTCCCCGACTATGTCGCCGCCGACATAGGAATCCACCGCCAGCTCCATCGAACTCATCCAGCCGAAATCGCCGCAGGGAAGGTCAAGAAAAACATGGACATCGAGCTCTTTCACGATACGCGACAGCTCCGTGCGGATTCCGGCGGTCTGCACCAGGCCCGACCCCTCGCCGGAAACGGAATCCTTCCCGGCCCAGTGGTTGGCCTCGTAGATACGGGCAAACACCTCTGCAGTGGTAAAGCGCTCCCCCTGCTCCGCCTTTTTCCTGAAATACTCGACGTCAAAGGGTACCGGTGATCGTTCTCTGCTCACGGCCGGGCACATCCATCCAGGACATTTTTAAATATCCGCAATCCCTCTTCCATTTCCTCTTTTGTAATATTCAATGGGGGGAAAATGCGGACCACTTTTTTCTGGGTTACGTTCAATATCAGTCCATTGGATAAACACGTGTCCCTTATTTCTTCAACAAGCCTCTCGTCGTGAAATTCCAGGGCGATCAGCAGGCCCTTCCCCCTGATATCAACAATCAATTGAGGATATTCCTCCTGCCATGAGCGCACGGCATCAAAAGCGTACGCGCCGACCGCCTCAACGTTATCCTGGATGTTGGTATCCAGCATGTGCCTGATCACCGCATAGGACACGGCGCATCCCAGTGGATTGCCGCAGTAGGTCCCGCCATGGTCGCCAATGGCGAGCTTGCCGGAAACCTCTTCGCTCATGGCAAAGGCGCCGAAGGGGAATCCCCCCGCGATCCCCTTCGCCATGGTCATGAAGTCCACCTTCAGCTTATAGGGCGACGAGGCGAAGAGCGGTCCGGTTCTGAAGAAGCCGGTCTGTATCTCGTCGAGTATCAGCATGACGCCGTTGGCGTCGCATAAATCGGAAAGCCGTTCGAGATAATCATCGGCCGGGACTATGACGCCCCCCTCTCCCTGGATCGGCTCAACGATGACGGCGGCGATGTCATTCTTTATTATTCTGGAGACCGCATCCACGTCGTTATAGGGCACGAAATGGTAGTTCGGCATCAGGGGATTGTACCTGTTCCGGTGGGAGGGCTGGCCCGTGGCCGAAGCCGTGCTGATGGTCCTGCCGTGGAAGCTCATAAGCGTGGATATCACGTCCAGCTTCCCGGACACTTTCCGTGCCAGCTTGATGACGGCGTCATTGGCCTCGGCGCCGCTGTTGGAGAAAAAGAACCGGCTCAGGCCGTGGGGCATGATGTCTTTTAGAAGCGACAGGAGCCGCGCCCGCGCCGGCGAATAGGAAGCGCCGGAATTGGGATTCTGGATGATCTTGTTGCCCTGGGCGCGCAGCGCCTCGGCAATGACCGGGCTCCCGTGACCGATGCAGGTGACGCCCCATCCGGAAGTGAAATCCATGTACCGCTTATCGTTCTCGTCAAAAACATGCACTCCTTCGCCCCGCTCAAACGAGACCGGTATCTTGTTGAAGAAAGGCGCGAAGATACGGTTTTCAATTTCAATCGTCTGCAGATTCTTGTCCACGGTGAAGCATCCCTCCGGTTGTGCTGGATTTGTTATGGCAGGCAGATAAACCGCGGGTTCATCACCTGACGATCTTTTCTATCTCTTCTATGAGCGCCGCGACGGCTTCGCTGTATTCCACGGCCCTGATCTTGGCCCCCTTGGCGAACAGGAGGAGCCGTCCGTCGCGGATGCCGGCAAGTCCCGCATCGGCGTCCTTCGCTTCGCCGGGACCGTTCACCTCGCACCCCATGACCGCCACGTGGAGCGTGCGCCCCTTTTCTTTCATGGTCTTTCCGAAGCGCGCGGTAACCGCCGCGTCGACCTCTTTCGCCAGCGCCAGGATATCGATGGAGGGATCGGTGCGGCCGCAGGTGGGGCAGGCCACGATGCGCACCCACGCCTCCCGCTCGCCCGCGGATTCGAGGATCTTCCGAGCCACGATGATCTCCTCCGCCGGGTCGCCGGTCATCGAAACCCTGATGGTGTCGCCGATCCCCTCCAGGAGGAGGTGGCCGATGGCCACTGAGCTCTGCACAATGCAGGTCATGCCGTACCCCGCCTCGGTCAGGCCCACATGAATGGGATAGTCGCGCATCGACGCGAAGAGCTCGTTGGCCGCCACGGTCCGGGCGATGTCCGACGCCTTGATGGACACCACGATGTCGGCGAAATTGTTCTCTTCAAGGATCACCACGTGGTCCATGGCCGAGGCCACCAGGCTCTCTGGGGTCACCTCGGGAAACCTGCGCCGGTCCACGGACCCGCTGTTCACGCCGATGCGGATCGGCACGCCCCGGTCCCGCGCCGCCGCCACGACCTCGCGCACGCCCGAAGGGTCGCCGATGTTGCCGGGGTTGATGCGCACCTTGTGGACCCCCGCCCTGATCGCGGCCAGGGCGATGCGGTGGTCAAAATGGATGTCGGCGCAGACGGGGACACCCACGGCGGGGATCAGCTTACGCAGATGTTCGGCAGCTTCAGCGCTTCGCAGGGCGACCCGGACCAGTTCCGCCCCGGCTTCAGCGAGGCCCCTCACCTGGGCGATCGCCTCATCGGTCCGCTCGATGGGGATAGTGGCCATCGTCTGGATTGACACGGGCGCCCCGCCGCCAATGGCGAGTGTGCCGGCCCTGACCTGCCTGGTTTTTTTCCTCTGACGTGTCATCGGCCGCATGATAGAGTCCGCAGAAAAGGAATGACAAGCATTTTTTAGGATGGCTAATTTAAATTAATCAGATAGCAATTTTCCCGGCGGGGAGTTGTCCCGCGAGCAGACGACACGGATGTCGTCGATTCCGCCGAGTCCACACGGACGTTATACGAGGCGGACGAGCGGGATAACTCCCCGCCGCCTAAATTGAATCTGTCATCAAATTAATCATTTGACGAATTTGCAAGGATAATGACCATAAGCAGAAAATATTAACGCCCTTACATTCTTTGCAACAAAATGCGTCTCCCGATGTCCATAAGACATATATAATCTCGAGGTATTTTCATGGATGTTCTCACCAACAATATTATAGTTAAAGGCGGATGGGTCATGATCCCCATCATCCTGGGCTCCATCATCGCCCTGGGACTTGCCGTCGAGCGGGGCATGCTCCTCTGGAAAATAAGGCTGGATGTAAAGAAATTCACCGACACTATTTTTTCACTCCTTGAAAAGGGTCATACCGACCGTGCCATAGAAGAGTGCGGGAAGACAGAACACCCCATCGGCAGGGTCCTCGCAGCGGGCCTTGCCCACCGGGGAAGCGAAGCCGTCGAAATCGAACGCCACATGGAGCACATCGGCAACGAGGAGGTCGCCCTCCTTGAAAAGAACATGCACGTATTCCTGGTCATTGTCGGGGTTGAGCCGATGCTGGGCTTTCTGGGCACCATTATCGGCCTGATCGGCGCTTTTATGGCCTGGGAGGCCGCGGGGGCGGCCGTCACGGTGGAGAAGCTCGCCGGGGGCATCTACCAGGCGATGATAACCACTGCCGGCGGACTTAGCGTGGCGATTCCCTATTACATCATCTACAGCATCTACATGAACAGGATAAACGGCATCGCCCGGGATATGAACCACTACGGCGAAAAGCTGGTCCATGTATTGAAAGACATTTCTTCGAGGAAGAAGAAATGAAGGTACGGACAACCAACAAGCAATTCCTGACCCTGGAATCGGTCGCCATGACCGATATCGTCATGAACATGTTCATTTTCTTCTTCATCACCTTCAGCCTTCTCTATACCTTCAACCCCCAGCAGGAGTCGAAGATCAAGGTGAACCTGCCCAAGGGGATGACCATTTCAAAGATCAAGGGCGAGAACCCCCTGGTGGTGGCCGTGACCGCGAAAAACGAGATCTATATCGCCAACAACAGGGTGACAGAACAGGCGCTCCACCGGGAGCTCGAGAAGTATTCAGCGGACGCGAAAAAGAACGGCGTCATCGTCAAGGCCGACAAGCGGGCATCTGTGGATTTTTTCGTCAAGGTCCTGGACGCGGCCAAACAGGCCGGGCTTAACAAGGTGAGCATATCCATCGAGCTGCAGAAGAAGGACTGAATCAAATCCCCGCCGCGCGTTTTTTCTCCAGGAGAGAGCTGATCCTGAGCTTTGCCGCGATAATATCCTCCGCCGCAAGCCGTCCGCCCGCGAGCTGCCGCCGGTAGTATTCGAGGTCGTCCATGAACTGACGTTTCCTCGACCTGCTCATGCAGTTCATGAGCAGGGGAATATCCCCGTCGCTGTCGATGACACTAAGACAGAAGTCGCGGTTGCCGATCCTGTTGACGAAGTTGACCAGGTCGCTGTTTGAAAGCCTCCTCATCCTTTCGAAGGGAATGCCCTGCGACCGCAGCTCGCCCAGGCGCCGCGCCTCCTCTTCATTGATAATGTCAAAGATCTCGTGCATGAATATATAACGCGTCTTGTAGGAAAACATGACGGCTCCCGCGGAAATCGATTTTGATATTTCCTTCAGGATCGCTTTATTAAAGGAATCATATTCTTCCGCCGGGGTATAATCTTTCAGGCGTTCCATTTCCCCGGCAATGAGGGGTGGGACCATCCTGTTGATCCGTTCCCTGTCATAGGCGACCTGGAATATCTTCACGCGGGGCCCTTCATCCCCCTCCTCCCCCTGTATCTTTACCTGCACACCGATATTGAAGAATTTGGCGATGCCGGCCGAATACTTCGGCACAAGGATGTTCTGCAGCAGCAGCCGGAGATCGCGGTCATCCATGAGGTCCATGAGCTCGTAGAGGGGGATGCAGGTCGTGTTCGCCGGCAGGTACGCGAGGCCGCCCCTGTATTTTTTCATGAAGGTCCCGATGGTACTGTTGAAGAGCGCCGAATTCAGAGCCAGCACCGCTGCCAGGAAATCCGCCGGTGAGTCGTCACAGAGACGGTAATCCCACGGTTTCAGCGCCCGGGGAAACAGCAGGGAAAAGTAGGCCCCGGGAACGCACAGGACCATTTCCATTCTCGCGTAATTCACGACTAGCTCGCCCTCCAGCAGAAGGGAACGGGCGACCGCCCCTTCATCCGGCATTGAATCAACGGCAAGTTTCACGGAGGTTACGTCAACGCCGGGGAACGCGGTCCTGAGGAAAAGCACCGTTTCCTTAACTATGTTTTTAAAAAAACCGCCCGGATCGCCGAAGCGTTCCGTAAAATCATTCCTGGTCAGCCCGGCAACAAGGCAATAGATATTGATTTCCGTTCCGCCGGCGGTAAGGAACATGTGTATCCACAGGCCATTCCTGAATTGACCGGCACCGGCGCTCCCGGCCGTGACGCTTTTAAAAACGCTCCGTACCCTGAAGCGGTCGAAGGCGGCGACCTGGGGGAGCGCCAGGTTCCCCGCCATGAATTCCTTCGGTCTTTCAATCCTGAGGGACGCCCCGGCGGCAGGCTGCGGGGCCGCGGGGTCATACGCCGATTGGGCCAGGCTCCACGCCGTCTTACGGAATGCTTTATCCTTCATGGCCAGGAGCAGGTTATTTTCAATATCCTCGCGCACAAGAAGATAGAATGAGGACTGCCCGGCCGCAACATGGAGAACCAAGCATCCCGAGGCATGCCAGAGAAGGCCTTCCCGGTCTGTTGCCGCAAAGGTTTTCCTCATTACAAGGCGGCGCTCCCGCTCACTGTCTCCAGCGTCGCCGGCCCCTGAATCAAGGAGGCGGACTGCATTACCCGCCACCCGGTCTATTGTCATGTCAACCAGGAGCGCGTCGCTTTCGTCTCCCTGGCCGTACTGCTCCTTTACGGCCGGCATGAGCTGCCTGATGCATTCCGCCGGAAAGAGCAGGATGTAACGGGGCCGTTCGCTTCCTTTTAATCCGCACACCAGAAAGCCCGCCGGAACTTCAGTCAGCTGTTGTTCAAGCTCCTCGATCCGGACCGTTTCAAGGGTTACGGCTGTCTTCACGCCGCAGACTGCAAAAAGATTATTTTCAAATATTCCCCTGAGTAACGTTACAATCTCATTCCGATCAGCGGTTCCTTTCCTGAACCTGGACTTGATTTTATCAATGATATCAGAAAGCACGCCCATGGCAGTTCTCCTGAAGTGATACTACCCCTGAAAGAGGACCTGTCAATATATAAATGAAGGAGGACAGTCGTTGAACAGGCCCGGCCCTTTCGGCCGGTCCCGAACCGGGCCGGCCGCCGTGCGTCTCCCCGAATTGTGATTGACCGATGCGCCCGGTGCCTGTTCTCATCAACAGGACCCCCGGCCCCGGTTCCCGGCGTCATCAAAAAAAAGCGAGGCTCCCCATGGACAGGCTTGTCGATTACATCGTCATCACCGTGTACCTGGTCGGTGTGGCCGGATTCGGCATACTGTCGGGGGGAAAGCAGAAATCCGTGAATGATTATTTCCTCGGGGGAAAGACCATGGCATGGTGGGCGGTGGGTTTTTCCATCGTCGCCAGCGAAACGAGCACCCTGACCTTCATCAGCATCCCGGGCCTGGCCTATAAATCGAACATGCACTTCCTCCAGCTCGTGTTCGGATATTTTATCGGCAGGATAATCGTCAGCCTGGTCTTCATTCCCGCCTATTACCGCGGCGAGCTCGAAACCGCCTATGACTTTCTCGGCAGGCGCTTCGGCCCCTTCATCAGGAAATTCATGTCCACGGTCTTCATCGTCACGCGGGTGCTCGCCTCGGGCGTCCGCCTCTTCGCGACGTCGATACCGGTCCACATTATCACCGGGTGGGATTACGGCGTCTGCATCCTGGTCATCGGCGTTTTCACGCTCATCTATACCTTTGCCGGGGGACTGCGGGCCGTGGTCGCCATGGACGTGGTCCAGCTCTTCATCTACCTCGGCGGGGCGGCCCTGTCGATGTACATAATCCTGAACCGCCTGCCGGGTGGATGGAACGACGTGATGTCGTACGCCGTCACGGAGGTGACGGACAAATTCGAGATCATCAATCTTCATTTCGGGAACAGCCTCATCGGGTTCCTGTCATCGCCCTACACCCTTATCGGCGGGCTCCTGGGAGGAACGTTCCTCACCATGGCCTCCCACGGAACCGACCAGCTCCTGGTGCAGCGGCTCATCGGCTGCAGGTCGGCCCGGGACGGGCAGAAGGCCCTGATGCTCGACGCTACGCTCATCGTGCTGCAGTTCCTGTTTTTCCTCGTCCTGGGGCTCTGCCTCTTCGCCTTTTACGGCGGCGCGACATACCAGCAGCTCGGACTGGCATCTTCCGACGAGATCTTCCCGAAATTCATAATCGACAACCTGCCAGCGGGCATTTCCGGGTTCGTTATCGCCGGGGTCCTTGCTTCAGCCATGGGCTCCCTGTCTTCGTCGATCAGCTCCCTCGCCTCATCGACGTACCTCGACCTGTTCAGGCCCGCGCGGCAGCGCGCCGGCATGCCTGACGACAGCGGCCTGTTCTGGTCGAGGCTGTTTACCCTCCTGTGGGGGATTACCCTGATGGGCGGGGCGATGCTCTTCATTCACACCACGAACCCGGTCGTGGAACTGGGACTGAAAATCGCGTCCATAACCTACGGGGGGCTCCTCGGCACCTTCTTTCTGGGTTTCTTCTTCACAAAAACGGGGACTATCGACGCGTGCGCCGGTTTTATCGCGGCCATCGCCGTCATGGGGTCAGTGCTTTTTTTTACCGGCATCGATTACACCTGGCACACCTTCATAGGGTGCGCCGTGTGCATAACCGTCGGAAACGCGTCGCGATTGACCAGGGGGTTCCTTGCGGGCGGCCGATGAAAGGCATGGGATCCGGCAATTAAGGCAATGGCAAACTGCCCATAAAAAAGCGGTATTCTGCCAATATTGAAAATATTATGCAACAATAGTATTGACAGATTAGGGGCCTTTCAATAAATTTACCTATGACAACTCACGGGGCTGTAGCTCAGTTTGGGAGAGCGCTAGAATCGCACTCTAGAGGCCGAGGGTTCGATCCCCTTCAGCTCCACATCAGGGCCGGGTTTAAACCCGGCCCTGCGCTTCAAACACCACGCTAATCCATCCATCCAAGCAGTATCTTCAGGTCTTCAATGTCTCCATCTACGATCTCGAGGGTGAGCCGCGGAATATTGCGGTCACGGATATAGCGCACGATGGGTTTCAAGTTCTGCCCGGACGGCGTGTACAGATGGGCATGGCTGTCCCTGATGGTTTCAAGAGGATCGGCGGCGGTCATCAGGTTATGATTGACATGAACCCCGTGAACCTTCACCGACTCCAGGACACGCCGGCACTCCTCATAAAAATCGAACTTGTGCACGAGGGAAGCGCACCAGAAGTGGCCCGTATCGAACCAGAGGTCGTCTATAAGCTCGACGATCTCCTGCGGCCGCTGAAGGCCGCTGCCTATGCCGACAAAATCGTTTTCCAGCGCGACGGTCAGGCCGGGAAACAGCTCCTTTGTCGCGGCCAGGTTTTTCCTGAAGTTTTCCTTCATCGCCCGATACTGTTCTGTTTCAAAAAACGCCGGGTCCATGATGAAGGATCCGCGCAGAGAATACTCCGGGCCGATGCCCTCCCGCATCGCTGCGCGGTAATTTTTCATATCATGGACGATCGGCTTTTCGGTGAGGAAAAAGCCATGGAAAAAAAAGAGGTCGGTGCCGAACATCCCGAGCCTTGACGCCGCGGACATCAGGTCCGGCTTGAGCGATTCAATGTCCCCTGCGGCAAGGTTCAGGAAGTATTTGGCCAGAATCGGCGAATGCACGGAAAAAGGGAGCTCGCCGGCCAGGGGGGCCAGCCTGCATAGAAGCGATTCGCCTATGGAATTGTGGATCTGCACGCCGAACTCATATCCGGCGGCGGAAACAAGGCTGCGGGCCTCCCCGATCTTTTCGATGTAATTGTCCTCGTTTAAACAAACAGAGCTGTATTCAATAATCATGAGACATCCAGGAGAACCGGGAGCACCTGTTTTCTCTTAAACCCGGAATTTTCAACTGCCCGAAAGCTATGTTCCGCCTTCACCGGCGTCCCGCTGAAGGTATCGTTTACTATGAAGAGAGGCCCGCATCTTTGCAAGATTTTTTTACGGCCGCGGACAATGGGCGGGACCACGCCGCTCCCGTAATGACGCCGGGATTACAAGGGATCAATTTTCAATAAAAAAATGATTGAAACCTGGCAACTGCTTCATCACAGCATTATCATGACCTTCTTCTCAGTCATCATACCGGTATATAACAGGCATCTTCCCGTGAAAGACGCCATTGAATCGGTCCTGGCCCAGACCTTCACGGATTTCGAGCTCATCGTGGTGGATGACGGCTCCACGGACGGCACGCCGGCGATTGCCGATGAATACCGCGGCCGCATCAGCTACCTCCGCAGGGAGCACCGCGGGGTGAGCGCCGCCCGTAACGCCGGGGTCGCCCTCTCATCCTCCCCCTGGCTCGCCTTCCTCGATTCTGACGACCGGTGGCTCCCGGAAAAGCTCGCGCGCCAGGAGCGCTACATCAGGGAGAACCCCGGCGTGGCCATTCACCAGACCGACGAGCTCTGGATACGGAAGGGGAGCCGGGTGAACCCGGGGCTCCGGCACCTGAAGCGGGAGGGGGACATCTTCGTCGACTCCCTCAGCCTCTGCCTGATCAGCCCCTCCGCGGCGGTGATGTCGCGGCGGTGCTTCGACCGGTACGGTCCCTTCGACGAGGACCTGCCGGCGTGCGAGGACTACGACCTGTGGCTCAGGGTCACCGCCCGGGAACGGGTCGGGTTCATCTCCGAGAAGCTCATCGTCCGCCACGGCGGGCACCGGGACCAGCTCTCGGCCCGTTACCCGGCCATGGACCGCTTCAGGGTCTATTCGATGGTGAAGCTCCTGGCGGATGGCCGCGGCGCCCTCCCCCCGGAATACCGCAGCAGCGCCAAGGCCATGGCCCTTGAGAAAGCCCGCATCCTCCATGCCGGGGCCCTGAAACGTCACCGGGACTTCTTCGCCGGCCGCATTCTCTCCCTCATCGCCCGCATCGATGAAGGGACTGCTACCGCCATGGACGCGAAATTCCTCCTGGACGAGACCGATACGCCGGGGTAGCGTCCCCCGCGCGGACTGCTGAAAAATAATGTTGATTATTCCCGCCTCATGGAGTATACTGGGATACATTCAACACGGCAGTCCTCACACGACAGAAATAAGACCATGGCCGCTGATCAACTATCGGGCCGGTCAGCAGCCATTCAATACTTATGGTGGAGGGGTATATGGCAATTCAAAACCGCAGGCGGGGGCCTGACACCATGGTCAGGATGATCACCATCTGCAGCATTGTTTCCTGGCTGGTGATCGTCATCGCGTTCTTCATTTACCAGATGACGCACCCGTCGGGTACAAGCTACAACTCGATACGGCAGTCCCTCGTGGATTTCAGCGCCGGTGTCATTATCGCGAAGGTGCTCCTTTTCCTGAACTTCCTGCTCTGCGTCTGGGGCATGGTCATGAACATGATGAGGAACAAGAGGAAGTCGGACCGGTTCCGCATTTCGCTGGTGGTCTCGGCGGTCGTATCCCTGGGGGGGTTCATCCTGATGATGGTATTCCTGTAGGAACCGGGCGCCGCGCACCCGGCTTCAGGGCGCCTGGATCCCGTGGAGGCTGTAGCAGAACACGCTGTCTGACCCGCGCAGGAACAGGAGCCCTTCCCGCAGCGAGGCGTCGAGAAACGATTCCCCGGGGAAATCCTTTGTGAAGAGCATGACGCCGTCATCGCGGAAAAGGAGGAGCCTGGACGGGCCGGTCTGCATGGTGTATGAAACGGCATAGAGGCCGTTGTAATAGCTTATAGAGGAATGGCCTTCCCGCTTCGCCGGGACGGGGATGTTCAGCTTCACGCTTCCCGAGGGCGAAATATAGAGTATACGGTCGGTATCAATGACGGTGCAGTACCCGTCGCCGTTGACATGGATCGACGTTTTGACCGGATGCGCGTGGGCAAGGTCGACCTCGTCATAATCATCAGACGCGATATTCACGACGCGGACCCAGTCCTTCCCGGTGTTCCCGTAATGCACGGCGCCGTGAGAGCCGTTGCGGTTCACCGCCAGACCCTTCACCATGGTCCCCTTCGGCGTCATTCCGTAATTGATCATCTTCCCCTTCGGGCTCAGAAAGTAATAGGACCCGTCGAGGAACCCCACGGCGCTGTAATCCGCGGCGTCGGAGAAGGCGATGGCGGTGCAGGTCCTGCCGGAGATGCGGATGTTCGCGAGATTGCCGTTGTAATCCACCATGCGTATGCCCGAATGGTCTCCGTTCATCAGCAGGACGACCCTGCCGCCGTAAGAGAGATACGGATATTCCATTGAATCGATCTTCCAGAAGCGGTCGCCCTTCGCATTGAAAAACTCGACATCGTTCCCCACCTTCTGGTACCTGGCATAGAAGAGGCCGTTGCCGCTGAAGGCGGCAGATCCGTCGGTCACGGAGCCGGAAACGGAGACACCGCCGTCGCCCTTGAGGAGAAAATAATCCTGTTCGCCGGCCCTGACGAAAAAGGAGGCCTTGGGATCGCCGTCCCGGGACTTCTCGATGGCGGAAAGGTTCTTCAAGCCGCCCCACCATTCGGGGTAGATCTCAACCGCGGGAGCGGGGGAAAAGAGAAACAGCGCCGCGAGGGCACCGGCTATGAATCCTGGGAAAAAATACCACATGGCTCAATCCTGGAGGAAGCTCTTCAGCCGCTGGCTCCGCGAGGGGTGTCTCAGGCGGCGTATCGCCTTTTTTTCGATCTGCCGTATCCGCTCCTTGGAAAGCTTGAACTCGTCGCCGATCTGCTGGAGCGACATCGGCTCGTACCCGTCGAGTCCAAAGCGCATCTTGATGATCTGCCGCTCCGACTCGGTCAGGGTCCGGAGGACGTCATCCAGGGCCGATGAGAGGGACTCGTCCAGCACCTTCTTGTCCGGAGAATCGACCCGCTGGTCAACGATCATGCTCAGGATGGTCGTGTCCTCCGAGTCGCCGTAGGAGGAATCGAGGGATATATAGTCCTGCGTGATGTTGCGCAGGTGGTTTATCTCGTCGTCGTCCATGTCGAGGTCCTCGGCGATCTCGCCGGGACTGGGCTCCCTGCCGAGCTTGCTTTCAAGCTTCTTGTGGACCTTCTCGATCTTCTGTATGTCGGCGGTGCGGTTCAGGGGGAGTCTGATCAGCGAGGCCTTCTGTGAAATCGCGAGAATGATGGCCTGCCGTATCCACCACACGGCGTAGGATATGAAATGGAAACCGCGGTCCGGGTCGAATTTTTCAGCGGCCTTTATGAGCCCCATGTTTCCTTCGTTGATCAGGTCAAGGAGGGATATGCCGCTGGTCTGGTATTTCTTCGCGATCGATACGACAAAGCGGAGGTTAGCCTTGATGAGGCGGTTCTTCGCGTTCTCATCGCCGTCCCGGGCGGCCCGGGCAAGATGATCTTCCTCCTCGCGGGACAGGAGAGGTATCTTGTTTATCTGGTCAAGGTACCATGAAATCGAGGAGTCTGAATATCCTGCTGATTCTTTTTTCTTGACGTTTGAGGTGACCTTGCGGATATCGATATCGATATCATCGATGAAATCAAGGTCGGGATTTTCATCGGCCCCGTCAGGACCCTGCGTTACTTCGGACGCCGCATCCTGGTCTTTTTCGGCATCGTGCCCTTTCTTGGTCTGTTTTTTCATAACACCGTGTTCAGTTCGCTTTCTTGATACTGCCTCTTCACCGGCCGGCGATGTATTGGAACTGTCCTTATCCGCGGAATGCACCTTTCGCGTTCAGGCAAGGACAGTGATTGGGCAAACCCCGGATACAGTCAAGCCATATTCATGAAGCCGCGGACCACAGAGGTTGCTGTCAGCCCTTCGTGAAATCACGCCCCCCGGTAACAGAAGTGGAATGAACGTTCGATACCCCGCGTTTCCCGCCGCCGGAGCGCCGGGAAACTGCGGTCATAATGTCATCGGCAGAAAAGAATTGTATCCCGGTGCCTGATTCCTATTTTTTCGGTTTCGGCACCTTCAGGACCCAGCCGGGAAGGATCAGATTCGGGTTCTTGATCTGGTCCTTGTTGAATTCATATATCTTTTTCCACTTGTACGGGTTCCGGTAGAACTTCTTGGAAATATACCAGAGGCAGTCCTTGTAGTGCTGGCGCCACACGACCGTGTATTCCCAGTAATCCTTTTCTTCGAGCTGCTGTTCCTGCTGGTTCACGTCTCCGCCATCGGCAATCTCGGTGCCCTCGGCCTTCTTCGACATGACCAGCATCGCCAGCCTCATCGCCTCGTCGGAAGCGGCGATCGACTCCTTGTATTTCGCGTCGGCCAGCTTTGTCCTGGCGTTTTCAAGGGACTCCCTGGCGGCGTTCAGCTCGGCCTTTTTCTGTGAAGCGTATTTCGATTTTTCCGCCTGCCCGACCATTTTTTCCGCGGCGGAGAGCTTCTCGCCCGCGGTGTTTTTCAGCGCGGCAAGGAGGGCCTCGTCCGCGTTCAGCTTCGCCACTTCAACGGCCGAAAATCCCTTCTTCAGCTCCTGCGCGTCGTAGGCCTTTTCAGCCACCTCGATGTTTTCATTGGCCAGGTTGAACTTGTCGGCAGCGAATTTCTTCGCCCCGTATTTCTCGGCTTCCTCCAGGGTCCGCTTCACCTCGACGATGGAGTCGCGCAGGACGTCTTTCTTGCCCAGGGCTATATTGCGGGCATTCTTGGCTTTTTCATCGGCCCTGACCGCGGAGGCGTAGGCCTGTTCGTATTGCCTGTTCTGGAACTGGTCGTTGGCCTGCTTGATGGCCTCCTCGGCCTCCCGGTACTCTTCGGAGGCAAGCCGCTCGGCATAGACCTCGCCGGCCTCGGCAATGCTCTTCTCCGCTATGGCGATAGTGTCCTTTGCCAGCAGCGGCAGCGCCTTGTTGTACGCGACCTGGGCCAGGCTGGAGGCCTCCTCGGCCGACTTCTTGGCCGCCTTGTCATCTTCCTTGACCGCCTGGTCCTGGCTGTCGAAGAGCTTCTTCTTGGCGGCGTCCAGTTCCTCGGGGGCGTACTTCTCGGCTTTCACCTTCTGCGCCGCGCTGATGTCTTTTTTCGCGTAGGACATTTCCCGGATCGGTATATTTGCCCGGCATGCTATGCATATGGCCAGGGACATAACGGCAATGGCTATGATGGAAACATTACTTATCCGCTTCATGGTGACCTCGTTGAGTATAAATATAATCGGTTTAGAATGATGATATGCTGCTGTGCCCGATAATGGCTAGGCGAAACCTCTATCCGGCAAACGAATTTACCGCATCGTCCTCAGAATCAAAAATCTCAAAAAAGGATGTAAGCTTTGTCAGCTCGAATACCTTGCGCACAGACGCGAACACGTTGATTATCTTAAGACCGCCCTGGTATTTCTTGAGGTTTGAAAGGCTGGATATGAGAGCGCCGATTCCGGAAGAATCTATGTAGGACACCTTTTCGAGGTTGATAATGACATTATATTTTCTTTCTTCAATGAGCTTGTTGATGATGTCTTTTATTTCAGGCGCGTTGTAGAGATCAATTTCGCCGGCTATATCGAGGACGACGACATCTCCTTTTGATCTGGTCGAAATATCCATGTGCTCCCCAGCCCCCTCATTATGCCATATTACGAAAAATTATGCCGCCAACAATATAAATGCGTCTCTTTTTTATGTCAAGATTATTTATCTTAATTAAAGTTGGTCAAGTATATTTTTATACATTTAAGACTAAATGTCGCCGCCGTACAGGGCTTCCCATCTGCGGTAGACGTCCGGAAAAAAGCCCCCGGCTATGCTCTCCCTGATATCCCTCATGAAGGAATTCATGAAATGGAGATTGTGGTGGGTATTGTAGATGAGGGCTGATATCTCGCCTGACCTGAACAGGTGGCGCAGGTAGGCCCTGGAGTAGCTTCGGCACACGTAGCAGCCGCACGAGGCGTCGAGGGGTGACAGGTCCGATTCGCACGCGGCGGACTTGATGTTGACGCGGCCCGCGGACGTGAAGAGGGTGCCGTTGCGCGCGATGCGCGTCGGCATGACGGAGTCGAACATGTCGATGCCCTGCCTGATGGCGTACAGTATCTCGAGGGGGCTCCCGACCCCCATCATGTACCGCGGCCGGTCCTCCGGAAGCAGGGCCAGGGTGAATTCCGTGATCTCCCGGTAGAGCTCCTTCGGCTCCCCGACGGACAGCCCGCCCACGGCAAAGCCCGGGAAGGGCAGCTCCAGCAGGCGCTCCGCGCACTCTTTCCTCAAATTGCTGAAGACGCTGCCCTGAACGATGGCGAAGAGGGCCTGCTTCTCGTGGTCGAAGCGATCATGCCAGTACCGGTACGAGGCCTCTGCCCACCGCACCGTCCGTTCCACGGCCTCCCGCGCCTCCTTCTCGGCCACGGGATAGTGGGTGCACTGGTCCAGCACCATCATGATGTCCGAGCCTATGACCTTCTGCGCGTCCAGGACCGACTCCGGGGAAAAATAATGGGGCGAGCCGTCCACGTGGGACCGGAACTCGACGCCGTCGTCGTAGACCTTGCAGAAATCCGAAAGCGAAAAGACCTGGAACCCGCCGGAGTCGGTCAGGATGGAACGGTGGAAATTCATGAAGTTGTGGAGGCCCCCGGCGGCGCGCAGCACATCCAAGCCGGGCCGGAGGTAGAGATGATACGTGTTGGACAGGATAATGTCGAAATCGAGCTCATCCACGTCGCGGCCCGACAGGGCGCGCACCGCGCCCCGGGTCGCCACCGGCATGAAGACCGGCGTGCGGATTGTTCCCCGGGAGGTTGTTATCTCGCCGGTGCGGGCGGCGGTGGCGCCGTCATGTGCGGTAACGCGGAATTGCATGGGGGGTATTGGAGGGGATGGGGCGGAAATGTCAAATGGAAATTGGGATGCGGGAGGCGTGGGGATTTTGCGCGCAAGTAGGTGGGGTTACGAATGCATATAGGCGGGGTTATTTTACGCATATGAAGGCGGGGTCATATGCGCCTGTAGGCGTGGTCACGAATGCAAGTAGGCGGGGTCACGTGACCCCGCCTACTTGCGCATAAATAATCATTTCTTCTCATCCTGGAATTTAAACGTATGCTCTACGTATTTCTTTCCGCCGAAGGGCGGCTCCGGGAAACGCCATGATGAAATCTTCCTGGCCATGCATGAATGGAAGGTCTTATCCGTGAAATTTGATCGCACCACCGATGGCGATATGACCGCGCCATCATCGTCAACCTGCCAGTCCATGGTCACATTGTCTTCTTTATACATTACTCCCGATAAATTCTTTTTTATTAAAAAATTATTACCGGTATATTTAGAAACCGAAAGAGCTTGCAATGCACCTACCTGCGCGCATTGACCCATGAACAACAAAATAGTGTGGCAATAAAACCGGGATTGAATAAACAAAGAGCGTAAAAACGGGCAGTTCAAAGCTGAGTTTTCGCCAATATGTGAATTTTGAACATCCATGATCTTGTATAACAGAATTTTTATTAATATAATGATAATGGAGTAATATATCAATATTTTTCAGTACGGATGGGTGGTTTTTTATTCAGATAAATTTGTGAATTCAATTAAAATCAACACGAAGGCTGGGTCACGTAATGAGGGATTTTATTGAGAATATCCATTCCTGTAGGCGGGGTCACGTGACCCCGCCTACAGGAACAATGACCCCGCCCACATGTGCATGACCCCGCCTCGATTAATATTTTCATTATTCGTATCCCCGTTCGTTATTATTAAAAACACCCCGGATACAATAAAATGCTCCACAAGAACTCGCCAAAAAGATATTATATCGACAATGCAATATACTTCATAACAACCGTCACATATGATCGCTACCCATGGTTCAAAGAAGACCTGCTATGCAGGCTGTTCATAGATGACCTTGAACTGTGCGCTGCAATAAAGAATTTTACAATAATTGGTTATAAAATAAACCCGGAACATGTACATCTCATGATCCAGCCGAAGGAAAAACATGATTTTTCAGAAATAAGCGTTCGTTGAAAACTAATTTTTCACGCAACGCGAACATGGTCATGGCATCGGGCATGTTTAAAACTGGCAAAAAAATGCAGAATAATTCTTCGGGTTCACGATACCGGCTGCAAAAATATATGCAGATGTTTGAAGAAAAACACCCAGGCATCAATCCATACCCGCCATTCAAATGGCAATTATCGTTTCATGATCACATAATCCGCGATTCTGATGATTTAAATAATCATATTCGATATTTGGAATATCAATGGATAAAGCATGAGTTGAAGGAGAATAGATGGTTATGGATTGCGCAAGTAGGCAGGGTCACGTGACCCCGCCTACTTGCGCACGTGACCCCGCCTACAGGCGCACGTGAGACCGCCTCCAGAAACATGGGACCCCGCCTTCAATTCGGACTCCCATGTAACTTTATCATCAAATGGCGTACATATTCATTAAAATTGATTTCAATTATGATGATGATTACCCCTCACAAAAAGTTAATTGACACAAATATCTTCAACATGAACCTGTAATCATCACGCATTGTGAACCAAATCTAAAAAACCAAGGACAATTACATGAAATCGCTACACTTTCTGGGTTTAATCGGCTTTCTCCTCGTTTTTTCCGCCGTATCGTGTAACGCCAACCTCAGCTCCGACAACGCCAAGGTAAGCTACGGCATCGGGATGCAGTTCGCGAAGGACATGAAAAACCGCGGCATGGAGCTCGATATGAAGGCCTTCAATCAGGCCGTTGAAGACGTGTACAAGGGCACCAAAAGCAGGCTGACCGACGACGAGATACGGACGGCGTTCCAGAAAATATCGGAAGAGATGATGAAAAAGCAGTCGGCCCGCGCCGAAGAAAACATGAAGAAAGGCGAAGAGTACCTGAAAAAGAACAAGGAAAAGGCCGGCGTCAAAACCACCGCGAGCGGCCTCCAGTACAGGGTGCTCAAGGAAGGGGCCGGCATTTCCCCGGTTGCCACCAGCAAGGTGAAGGTCCACTACAAGGGGACCCTGATCGACGGCACCGAGTTCGACAGCTCCTACAAGCGGAACCAGCCGGCCGAGTTTCAGCTGAACCAGGTCATTCCCGGATGGACGGAAGGCCTCCAGCTCATGAAGGTCGGGTCCAAGTACGAGTTGACCATCCCGAGCAGCCTGGCCTACGGCGACCGGGACAACCAGTCTATCCCGGGCAATTCAGTCCTGATATTCGAAGTGGAACTCCTGGAAGTCAAGTAGCGGCGGTCATTTCTCCGGCACCCGGGCAATTCCGGATGCCGGAGGCCATACAATAAATAGAAAGGAGACGGAACCATGAAAAAATTCAGATCTTTTCTTGCTATCAGCGGCAGGGGACGCACTTCCCGGAAGGAATTTCTCCGGAGCATGGCCGCAGCCGCCGCATCGGTTCCGCTCATCAATGCGCTGTTACGGCCGGCGGAGGCGCGGGCCGCGGGCAAACTTGCCCCCCGTCCCAAACGCGCGGTGAAAACACTGTGCGACCTCGCCGTGGTCAGGGGGGAGAGCCCGGCTGTCATAACCAGGAAAGCGGTCGAAGCGGTCGGCGGCATGGCCAGGTTCGTGAAGCCGGGTTACACCGTTGTCATCAAGCCCAACATCGGCTGGGACCGCGAGCCCAAATACGCGGCCAACACCAACCCCGATGTCGTCGCGGCCCTGATCAGGCTCTGCTATGACGCCGGCGCAAAGAAGGTGAAGGTGTTCGACAACACCTGCAACTCGGCCGCCATGTGCTACGTCAACAGCGGGATAGCTGAAGCGGTCAAGAAGGCCGGCGGGCACATCTCCCACATCAACAAGGAAAAATTCATCCCGGGGCAGTTCCCCGAGGGAAGCCCCATGAAATCGTGGCCCATATACCGGGACGCGGTTGAATGCGACTGCTTTATCAATGTCCCCGTGGCAAAGCACCATGGCCTTTCCCGGCTCACCCTGTCCATGAAGAACCTGATGGGGGTCTGCGGCGGCAACCGCGGTGAGATACACTGGAACATAGATACCAAGCTGACGGATCTGACGCGCTTCATCAGGCCCGACCTGACCGTCATCGACGCCTACCGCATCCTGCTGAGGAACGGCCCTTCCGGCGGAAACCTGAAGGACGTGAAAGCGACGAAGACCGTCATCGCCGGCACCGACCCGGTACTGGCGGACGCCTACGCGGCCACGCTCTTCGGCGTCACCCCGGGAGACATCGGCTACATCAGGAACGGCGCGGAGGCCGGCCTGGGCACCATGAACATCGCCGGGGCGAACATCAGGAAAATCACGGTGTAAGCCGTGGCATCAAGGCATTTGCTCCTGCTGCGACGCATGGCGCAGATCGTATCGGTCTTCGTCCTTGCCTATATACTCTGGAATACACGGTACCCTCTTTCAGGGTACGTCAATCCCGAATTCTACTTCCTGATTGATCCCTTTGCAATGGTCGTTACATCAATGGCCGAGAGGGTGCTGCTTCCGGGACTTGCCTACGCCGCCGTCCTTCTTTTCATAACCTTCATCGTGGGACGGGGTTTCTGCGGCTGGATCTGCCCCCTGGGGGCGCTCCTCGATTTCACATCCTTCTGCAAAAGCCTGGTCATGAAGCCCTTCAAGAAAAGGGAAAAGGAAAAGGATCCGCTGCCGCTGCGGTACGGGAAGTATCTGCTCCTGGGGTCCGCCGTCATTGCGGCCCTGGCGGGGGTGCAGCTGGCGTGGTTCCTCGATCCCATCACGATCTTTGTCCGCGCCTTTTCCTTCACCATCCATCCCCTCGTCAGCGGCTCCATTGACCGCGGTTTCACGGCGCTTCTCGCCGCGACAAACTATCCGGGGCAGCTTGAGGCCGCCTATGACTACCTCCGGGAGGGATTCCTGAGCCTCTCAACGCCGGTGTTCAACCATGCCGGTTCCATTCTTGCCATCCTGCTGGCAATACTGGCCATCTCCCTGGCAAAGCGCCGGTTCTGGTGCCGCCACCTCTGCCCCCTGGGGGCCGCCCTGGCACTGCCTGCCCGGGCATCGCTGCTGCGGCGCGACGTGTCACGGTGCGAGAAAAACTGCGGCGTATGCAGGAACCTCTGCCGCATGAATGCCATAAAGACGGACAATTCCTATCTCAGGGAAGAATGCGTTCTCTGCCTGGACTGTGTCGCCTTCTGTCCCAATGATAAGACGACCTTCACGTTTAAAAGACAGCGTTCCGCCCCGGAACAGTCCGGGGACGCTCTCATGACGCGGGGAAGCTTCATAGCCATGGCCGGCGCAGCACTGGCGGCACCGCCGGCGGCCGCGGCTTTCGCAGCTGAAAAGGCGAAAGGCCCCCGGAAGCCGCCCCGCCCGGGCACGCTGTCCCTGATACGGCCACCCGGCGCCCTGCCGGAGGAGGAATTCATCCAGCGCTGCATACGCTGCGGCAACTGCATGAAGGTGTGCCCCACCAATGTGCTTCAGCCCCTGCCGTTGTCCGACGGCCTTGCCCGGGCCTGGTCGCCGGTGCTTGACACCCGGCGGGGCTACTGCGAATACCGGTGCAGCCTGTGCGGCCGCGTCTGTCCCACGGACGCGATCGAGGAACTGCCCCTGGAACGTAAACAGAAGGTGCAGATAGGCACCGCCGTGTTCGACAAAAGGATCTGCATCCCCCACGCGAAAGGCGACAACTGCATCGTGTGCGAGGAGCACTGCCCCGTCCCCGAGAAAGCCATCAGGGTAAAGGAAGGGACCGTGAAGGGCAAAAAGGTAATGCTGCCCTATGTCGTGGCGGACCTGTGCATCGGCTGCGCCATCTGCGAGCTCAAGTGTCCCACCAGGCCGGACAAGGGCATTGTCGTCGTGAAGGTGCGGAAAGCCTAAGACAGCGCCGGGGCGGCGACGGCCTCGTCCTTCCTGCTGCGAATCACCCGGTCAAGCTCCAGGGCCTTGTCATGGATGATCTTCGCGAAATCGATGATGAGGCTGTTTGACTGGGAAATCTCCTGCGCCATTTCCGAGAGCCGGTCGATGGTTCCCTGGGTGTGCGCCATGGAGTTCTTCTGCTCGTTAGTAGAGGTGACCACCTCTTTCGACATGGTGTCGATGATCCCCGCCTGCTTGATGACCATCTCCAGGGCCTGGTTCTGCTTCAGCATCAGCTCCCGAACCGAGTTGATACCCGAGCCGATGGCCCCCACCATCCTGAATATAACGTCGGTTGACTCCTTCGTATCGGTGACGATGCGCGCCCCGGCCTCTATGTCTGTGATGATCCTGGATATCTGGCGTGCGATCTCCTTCGAGTTGTCCGACGTGGCCTGGGCGAGCTTCCCGATCTCGTCCGCGACGACGGCGAAGCCGCGGCCGGCGTCCCCGGCCCGGGCGGCCTCAATGGCGGCGTTCAGGCTGAGAAGGTTGATGCGGTCGGAGATGTCATCGATCATGGCGATGAACTGGTTGATCTCCTTGCCGCCGGCGTTGATGACGTTCATCGTCTCGGTCATTTTCTGGAGGCTGTCGCCGGTGGAGGTGGTGGAATTGACGATCTTCTTCAGGGTGTTTTCCACCTTCATGCTTTCCTCGATGAGGGCCTTCTGGGCCACGTTGAGGTCGTCCACCAGGAGTTTCGACTTCTCGCCCTCGGCCTTCTGGCTGATGGTCGACTGGTAAATGGTTTCCACCGAGGCCAGAAGCTCCTCGAAGGTCGAGGACATTTCCTCGCTCGTCGCCGCCTGCTCCATGGAGAGCTCAGAGAACCTCGCGGTGATTGCCTGGAGCTTTGCGTTGACCCTGACGAACTCCTCGGAAAGGCCGGTTGCCGTGTTCACTATCCCCTCGAGGTACTCGGCCCGCTCCTTCGTCTCCTTTTCATGCTCCCGCTGTTCCTCGAGGAGCTTGGTCAGGTCTTTCCCCATGATATTGATCCTGTCCGCGAGGGCCAGGGAGAGGAATATGACGACCAGTGACGATCCGATCTGCACGCCCCACTCGGTAATGAACATCTCCGGCAGGATGCCGAACGATTTGAGCACGTACAGGACGATGCCGACGACCAGGCCGGTGAAGCCGGCCACGATAAACCTGGCCGGGCGGGACCCGCGGAACAGGGTGAACAGATTGCCGATGAATATCAGGACTGCCAGTATCCCGACCAGGGCGGTCGCGATCCGTATGGCAAGGTCATATGGCAGCAAGAGACAGACAATGGCAATGATTAAGCTCGGCAGGATAACGGCAAAAACATATATCCTGCTCACCGCCTTGTAGCGCCTGTTCATCTCGATCACTTCCCGGATAAACAGCGCCGAAGTGGCCACGGACGTGAGAATGAAAAACGGCAGGGAATGGGAGGCCCACCAGATCTGGTCGGGCCACAGGTACTGGAAGGAATACCCGTTCAGGGTCATCTGGAACAGGATATACGACGCGATGAACACCACGTAATAAAGGTATCCGCGGTCCCGGATTGCGAAAAAGATAAACAGGTTGTAGACCAGCATGATGAGCATGAGGCCGTAATAGATCCAGATGACCGGCAGCTGCGTCTGTATCTTGCTGAAATACGCCTTCTGTGACAGCAGGGTCGGAACGAAATTTATGGAGCTCCTTGTCTTGACGCGGAAGTAGTAGGTATGGAGACCGGGCCCCTCCCTGAGGTTGAAAATAAAGTTCTTGTCCTCGATCTCCCGGTGATAAAAAGGATACTGGTTGCCGGTTTTTATGACCCGGTAAGTCTTCCCGTCCGGCACATAAAAATCAACATAATTAAGCAGCGGATAGGATATTTCAAAAAACAGGTTCATGGCGCCGCTCCCGGCATTGTCGACGGCAAAGCGGAACCAGTAGACCGTCGGCGTGAACCCGAAATTCAGGGAGTCGGCCTTTGACCTCTTCCAGTTTTTTTTCAGGCGGGCCTGGTCAAAGACCATCTCCCCTGTCCCGTCTTCCAGGAATTCGATATCCTTGCCCAGTATCTTCTTATCGAAGGACTCATTCACCTCGACGGCCTCAAGAGCCATCAGGGCGAGGGGATTCATCAGGACAACGGCGGTTAAAACAAGTAGTACTTTTTTCATTTCCATACTCCAGTATTGCTCAGTCAGTTATGATATATCCGCAAAGTCTGACGATCCCCCCATCACAGGACCCTGCGCGTTTTAAAAACCCCGTTACATTGTTTAACTAACATCCTTCTTCGCGCGGACATATAAGTACGAAAGTATATTGAAAAAGATACCCAGGAAAAAGGACACTATGGCAGCCATCGTTACCCCGTAGATCACCTTGAGCAGCGTGCCGAGCATTTCTATATAATTGAAAATGCTGGACCCGTATTCCCGCAACGCGGAGATCGGGTCGGTCCGCGGCGCGATTATTGATACCACGTCGGTGATGTACGAGGAGCTGATGATGGCCTTGAACACGGACGGATAGGCCGGGGCTATGTTCCACTGCACCGCCCGGGTTATGCCGGTCGCATACCGGATGACAATGAGCACGCCTCCGAAGATGATCACGAAGAGGACAATGGTAATCATGGTATAGCTGAAAATAATCAGCCCGCGCCTTTTCATCAGGGTCAAAAAAGCCAACGGCATTTTCCTGAAGTCCGTTCCCTCGCCAACCATCGGCGGCAGCACCATCCATATCATGACAACGGCGGCTATGACCGCGAAGTTGACCGCAAACAGGGGCAGGGACAGAAGGGCGACTATGACCGGTCCCGCGTACGGTATGTACCCGAAGAGCGACAGGATGAGTTCCACCAGCGCCACGATAAAAATGGCGATTACCGAGCAGAGCAAGATGCCGGTCACGATAGGGGCCTGCTTCGCCGTGTCCATGGCCAGGGAACGGACGCTTTGATCGCCCGGGGAGACATTGCCGCGGTGAACGGCCGCATAGGCGAGGACTATCCCCGTGAAAACGAAAAATATGCCCAGGTTCTGCAGCAGGTGGTATATACTCCCGCCCCTCTGGAAGAGAGCGGCGATGATAAACATCAGGGTAAATAACACCAGGCCGGCGATTATGAATATAAAAGTGACCAGGGAATTCCGCTTTATTTTTTCTCGGGTAAAGTATTTTTTTATCTCGTCAAAGTTCATGGTACCACGTTCCTCCTCGGAAGGTATAGTATGAGAGCTGCGGCATGATATCCGCCATGGACCGGACAGACGACATGGGCACCGGAGCATCTTTCACCCCGGCATGACCGGTGCTTTATCACCTTGCACTGATTTTACATAAATATCAAGTATTTTTAACGCCCTTAAAAATTTTATTCGTGATAACAAGGAAAAGATTTTACAAAACCCTGACCTGTGATTAGCTTTCCCCATGTCATCCGGTATATTGTATATCCTTGCCACCCCCATAGGCAACATGGAGGATATCACCTACAGGGCTGTCAGGCTGCTGCGCGAGAATGTCGACGTGGTATACTGCGAAGATACCAGGCAGACGAGAAAACTCCTTGGCCACTACGGCATTGCCGTGCCTGCCCAGTCCCTTCACACCCACTCTTCGCCGCAGAAAATCGAGAGCATCATCGATCTGCTCAAGGAAGGGAAGTCCATAGCTTACGCGACGGATTCCGGCACGCCGGGCCTCAGCGACCCCGGCAGCAGGCTGGTGTCCGCGGCCCGGGAACAGGGGATTCCGGTATGTCCGGTGCCGGGACCTTCAGCCCTGGCTGCCATTGTGTCCGTCTCCGGTTATCACGGTAAAAGCATAATCTTTGGCGGCTTTCTGAGCAAAAAGGATGGCCGAAGAAAAAAAGAACTGGCCGCGCTCCGGGAATTCAGCGGCATCATTGTCCTGTATGAATCGCCCTACCGGATAAAAAAGCTTATCAGCGCCATAGGAGAGGTTTTCCCGGGGAGAATGATGCTTCTCGGAAGGGAGATGACCAAACTGCATGAAGAATTCATCCATGGCAGGGTTGAAGAAATCATCTCCAGCATCGATACCGTGAAAGAAAGGGGTGAATTTTCAGTGATAATCTATAACGACATCAGGGATTACAATGAGAATACAGAAGATGTTGCCGACTGAATGTAAATGCATGCCGGTCGCGACCAGAAGACCAGTACCGCCGAGAATACCTTAAAAATCAGAATCCGTTGCCTGAACCAATAGACCTGTTGCCTGACATATCAAATCCCTCTCGCCGTTGTGGTAAAGGCTGGATCGGTCATGTCATTGCCAGGATTTCTCCTCCTCCCTGAATACGGGGATTCTCCGAATTGACCGTTTTGAAGCATCATTAATAAATAATTGAAATTGATCCGATTATTCGCTATAATTATAATGCTAAAACAGGGTGTCAGAGTAACATGCAACCAGGACAATTAATATACCAAGGTCATTTATAATATATAATACCGGTGCCTATCAGCAAAATAAGTGCACAATATTAATATTTGTATATATTAGTAAAAATTATCCAGCTGTTTGATCATTTTTATTAAAGAATTGACAAATTTTGCCGATAGTAATACTAGATTAAATAAGGGTTATCAAAATGGTCATCGATAAAATAGGCAATATAAACAACATCATCGAACCGAAGAAGTCGAATCCCGTAACGAGTGCGAAAGAAACCAAGAAAAAGGATTCGGTTCAGATTTCATCTGAAGCCAAGAACGCTGCAGAGGTATCCAAGCTTGCCCAGATCGTGAAAGAAACATCGGATGTCCGGGTGGACCGCGTCAGGGAAATCAAGGAACAGATAGCCAGCGGGTCATATAATTTTGATAAACCCGAAATACTGGAGATGGTCGCTGACAGAATAGCAAACTTTCTGGTGCGTAAATAGACGGGACCTATCTTCTCATGAAACGGCAAGAAGCGGAGATACCATGGATATGTCCGCTTTTTTTATGCAATTGGTAGCATAGAAGTCCGCCCGCCGGCTGCGGCGGGCTTACAGGACGGTAAAGGCGGGATCAGCGGTGACAACAGAACTAAGGCCAGATTTCCACCTCCCCAGCCAGATTTATATCAGGCAGGACATCATAAAGGACATCGGAAAACTTGCGTCCCGGTTCGGCTCCCGCGCGATACTGGTCACGACCGCCGATGACCTGGAACTCTACGGCAATGTCATCGAAATGATATCCCGGCAACTGAAGGACGCCGATGTGGGATGCATTGTCTATGACGAGATAGTGACCCCTCCCAACACGGAAGAAATTGACACCGCCGCGGCCTATATCAAGAAAACCAACAGCGACCTTATCATAGGCTTCGGAAGCATCGATTCGATCAACGCGGCCAAGGCCCTGACTATCCTGGCCACCAACTACTACTTTTGCCATGACCTTTTCGCCGGCCCCAAGCTCAATAAAAAGCCGATGAAATTCATCACCATCCCGGGGAGCCCCATGTTCGGGTTCGAGATCGCTCCCCTCTTCTACCTCGAGGAGATCCACGAGCTGACAAAGAAGATATACCACAACCCTGACCTCTATCCTGAGGCGACCATCGTCGATCCCCTGATAACCCTCCACTGCCCGGAAGAGAAGATTCTGAAAAGCGGGATCAGCACCCTGGCCCTGGCCGCGGAATCGGTCATTTCCAAGAAGAACAATGATATCATCAACACCTATGCCCTGAAATCCATTGATATGCTCTTCAGGAACATCCCCGTGGCGTACCGCGAGTCGCAGAACAGCGCCCCGCGGATGGCGCTTTCGACGTCGTCTGTCATGACCGGGATCGCCTTTGCCGTATCATTCCTGTCGATAACCCTCGCCATCTCGCTGGCCCTGGTCTCGAAGACCAGCCTCGACATAGAAAGCGCCATGAGCATCATCCTCCCCCATATCATGGAATTCAACCTTACTTCGTCGCCGGGCAAATACGTGCAGATGTCAAAGGTCATGGGCGAGGACGTGCGAGAGGTCACGGTCATCGAGGCGGCCATCAAAGCGGTGGAAGCGATACGCAAGCTGGAATCGGATGTCGACATTCCGCAGCGGCTCTCAAACTACGACATATCGAAGTCCCTGTTCAAGGAGATCGCGGATCTGGCTATAACCTATCCCTTCCTGGAGAACACTCCGCGGGAAGTCAACACCAACGAGATCGAAACAATCCTGATAGCGGCGTACTGATGCGCTCTAGAGGGAGCCCAGCTCATCAGCGGAAAAAAGCTGGGTGATGTCAAGGACGACGACAAACCCTTCATCGACTTTCGCAATTCCGACAATGTATTTGCCGGAAATGCCCCGCACTACCGGGGGCGGGGGTTCTATGTCGCCTGAATTTACCTTAATGACGTGGCTCACTGAATCGATGCCCAGCCCCACCTTTTTGCCGCCGATGGTGACGACTATGGCCCTGCTGTTCTCCGTGAGCTTATTGGCATCTATGCCAAATCGCTTGCTCAGGTCAATAATCGGGAGGACCTTGCCCCTAAGATCGATGACGCCCATGATATAGGGCTTGGACTTGGGCAGCTTGGTGACTTTCGGGAGCTTCAGGATTTCCTGCACCTGGAGTATATCGATGCCGTATTCCTCGTTTCCGATCTTGAAGCAGACTATTTGGAGAGAGGAAAAGAAGTTTTCTTTTTTTTCCATAAGCCAACCGTTTAAAGTAATGTTGCACTGCTATCCGTCGGCTCCCGGCCGCCGGACGCGTTTCCATGCACTCCCGGGCTGCGAACCCCGGACAGGTGTTTCCCCGTCAGGGTTAATCATTCATCCGGTACTACTGTAATTAATCAAATAAAGTTTTCAAGTATAAAATAATTAATAATGAGGATTTTCAATCCCCTCCCCCCCGGAAGGCCATGGGGACCTCGCCCATGTTCCGCTCATGTCCCTCATTAAAAAAAGAAGAGGATTTCCGCGAAAAAAATTACGCCACAGCCGCCCCTTTCTATATAACGGCGAAGAACCGGGGCTTACGTGGCAATGTTAAAATATTATTGTTTACTCCAGAATATGCCGCCCTTGAGGGTAGGCGGCACCATATTACATAAAATAGCCGTAGACATACAGGGCGGTGCCCGACAGGAGGAAAAAGCCGACTTTCGAGAATACGGGTGACCGGCCGCGGAAAAACATATCCACGAATCCGATGATGATCCCGAAAAACGCGGCGGCAACGCCCATGGCGAGATAGCTGTACCCGAAATATAAAAATACCGACACGGCTATCAGCAGACCGATCATGAAGTCAATGAGGTCAACCAGGCCCAGGGTCTTGAAAATCCTCCCGCGGCCCCCTTTCTCGTCCTCACCGGCCTGGTAGAATTCGGGCTTGAAATAACGCTGCTTCGTTTCCTTGAGGAGTTTCTCTTTTTCCGTTTGCGGCTTTTCCTTCTCCACGGCCTTGCCCCGCTGGATGCCGTAGTTGCGGTTGATCAGTTTTAGAACCTGGTTGTTGGGGACGGTGGAAAATATCATTGCCCGTTCGCGGAATTTCTCGGTGAAACCGAAACTCCTGCCGGTGGATACGCTTCGTTCCGCCGTTATCTTCCCGTCGGTAATGACCGAATAGTACGCGTTTCCGCCTTCTTCCTCTATTTCGACGTAAAGGCGGACACGCTTATCCTTGAGGTTATAATCAATACGGATGTAATCGCCATCCTCCGAGGTGATGTAAAAGGTCCTCTGATAGCCGCGAATCTCGGAGGGGCGCTTTTTCCATGTATGCTGGGCGGTATCAAGAACAATGTTCGAGGCTTTTTTCTTTAACATGCGATACCTTTCAAATTAAAAGAGATTGGTTCATCATATTCAGGCCAATCTCTTTTCATTTCACCTTATAGCTTCTTTTTATGACGGTTAGCCCTTCTGCGCTTTTTCCGTTTGTGATTAGCTATTTTTTTTCTTTTCTTTTTTCTACCACAGGGCATAAGCGGCTCCTTGATTTACTCCATCTGTTTATTAAATTATATCACTTCTTATAAAATTCAGGCAGCGATCCTACCTGAGATTATCAATTTCCCTTGGTTTACCCTTCACCGGCTTATCCGACTTTTCGATCATCCGTGGAATACCAGAACTATCCGACGAGAGTATCACGTTTACATTGGCCCCTAATTTGTCAATATAAATATATTTCAAAATGTCGGGATTTGCGCTTATTATAGTTGAGATCCTGAGGAGGTTCGCATAGAACTGCTCATTTTTAAGCTTATCGCGCTCCAATGAGCCCTGGATGCCGATAAAATCCATCTCCCGGGTCCGGTTCATCCTGCGCAGGTCAGCCGCGTGCAGAACACCCTCGTTGTAGACCGCCTTCTCGGGAAATACCGGTGTTCCGCCCATTTTCACGCTGATCAACTTGATGCCGCAGGTCATTAAATCACCTTCAAGTTTCTTCACCACCCTTTCGACAATGGGCGCCAGCTGGGTTGCCAGCACTTCACGCTGATAGACCGGCGCCAGCATGGGGTTCATTTCCTGCTGCAACTCCCCCTGGAAGAGCGAGGTTACCAGCTCATCAAGGGCGCGGCCCCCGTCTTTGAGCCTGGCGACTTCAGTAAAGCGTTCCCCGTCGATCAGATAGACAACCCGCAGGGGCACCCACAGGTGATAATAGTCATCCTTGAGAAAACTCAGATCGGGAAAGCTTATTTTTACTTTTATTACGGCCGACCTCTGCGCCGGCTGCTCTGATATCGAAAACCACCATGGCAGGGCGCCCTGCCACAGGAAGGTATAACTGCCGACGAAAGGCCGGGCAACGCGGACCACTGTTTTGCTCCGCAGGTCCTGGACCACGCATAATGTCCCGGCATCAATTTTCTCAACTGAGAAAAAGAGGCAGTAGACGATCCCGACAACGAAGACAACGGCAATGGTTTTAATCAGAAAGTTTTTCATTGAGGTTAACCCGATCCAGGTTATTTTCCTTCTTCATCTTTGTATGGTATGGGCCGCAGGGGCACGATGGTCGATACCGCGTGCTTGTAGATGAGGTTCTGCCTCTTTTCAACTTCCATGAGGATGGTAAAATTGTCAAAGCTCAAAACCTTCCCCTTGATGGGGACGCCGTTTACGAGATAAATATTGATATCGATCTTTTCCTTTCTCGCAGTGTTTAAAAAATGGTCCTGCAAGTTGTTGTATTGTACCGCCATTGTGCTTAACCTTTCCCTGTTCTATTTTTTTATTTTTATTCCGCTGTCCAGCCATAGCCGCAACAGCTCATCTATTTTCTTCGCTTCGCCGGGACCGAACCAGTTAATCCGCCTGTTCTTGCGGAACCAAGTCATCTGGCGCTTGGCATACTGCCGGGTAACGGTCTTGATCGAACTGACCGCTTCCGCCAGACTGATGGCTCCATCCAGGTGATCGTTGAGCTCGGCATACCCTATCGACTTCATTGACTTGAGCCCGGGACCAAAACCGCGCGCCCTGAGCGACTTCACTTCTTCCAGGAACCCGCGCTCCATCATCCGGTCAACGCGCTCATCTATCTTCCGCTGCAGCACGTCCTTTTCCTCGCGGAGTCCTATGAAAAGCGTGTCGTCCGAACCGTAGCATTGCTTGCTGCTGAAATAACTCGAAAGGGGCTTCCCGGTTCCGCGGTATACCTCGATGCCCCTGGTGATCCTTTGCGTATCGTTAGGATGAATCCTGTTCCCGAAATCCGGATCAATTCTGACCAGCTCATCGTGGAGTGCCTGGAGACCGCGCTCCGCCGCCTCGCTTTTAACGGCTTCCCTCACCTCCCGGGGGATTTCTGGAATCTCGGACAGCCCCTGGAAGAAAGAATCGATATAGAGACCGGTGCCGCCGACGATCAGGGGTTTCCTGCCGCGCGAAAGAATCGCGTCTGCGGCCGCCCGGGCCTCCCGGCAGAAATCACCCGCCGTGAAGGGAACATCCGGATCAACGCAATCTATGACGTAATGCCGGACCCGGTCCCTATCCGAGCGGTCCGGCTTGCCGCTCCCGATATCGAGATACCGGTAGACCTGCACTGAATCGGCCGATATGATCTCAAAATCATTCCCCGCCACCGCGAGGGACACGCCGGTCTTTCCGACGGCCGTGGGCCCCACCAGGACCGCGTACCTGATATGTTCCTGACTGCCGGCTATAATTACTGTTCCTTGTCCGGTTCCTCGTTATGGATGAACTTGACATCGTTGTTCAGCATCAGCTTCAGGATGTTAGGAACGACCTTCCACTTGGATTCGTCCTCGGGAAAGGTCCTCATGTTGCCTATCTTCTCCACGGCCTCCATGGAGGCGCGGGAAAAAATGTATTTATTTTTATTATACGTAAGCAGTTTATCAAGCGGAATTATCACGATTATCCTCCAGCATGTCGGTAATTATATGATAAATAAAACCTGTTTTGCATAATTCTGCGGTTACAATTGAACGGAGTTCATTCAGAGCGACGTCGAGATCGTCATTGACTACTATATAATCGTACTGCGCATACTCACCCAGTTCCCTGATGGCATTGCGCATCCGAATCTGTATCTGCTCTTCTGAATCGGTTTTCCGGTTTCGCAGCCTCGATTCAAGCACCCCCCGGGAAGGAGGCACGATAAAAATGTAAACCGCGCCGTCCAGCCTGCCCTTGAGGCTCCTTGCACCCTGGACATCCACGTCGAATATCGGGATTTTTCCAATACAACAAATTCTGTCAATCTCTTTTTTTGAAGTCCCATAGTAGTTCCCGTGCACCAGGGCCCATTCAATAAACTCGCCGCGATCAACCATCCCCTTGAACTCGTTTTCAGGGACAAAATAATAACTTTTCCCGTCAATTTCGTTGTTCCGCTTCGGCCTGGTCGTTGTCGATATTGAAAAGGTGAAACGGCTGTCGTACGACAGGAGCCTGTTGATCAGCGTTGTTTTACCGGCCCCGGAGGGCGCGCTTATGACGAGTGACAGGTTATTCGCTTTCAAGGTTCATCAACCGGTTTGCGATTGTTTCCGGCTGCATGGCCGAGAGGATGACGTGGTTGCTGTCCATGACGATGATCGCCCTGGTCTTCCTGCCATGGGTCGCGTCGATGAGAAGATTGTTCTCCTTCGCTTCCTCGCGAAGGCGCTTCCCCGACGCGGACGCCGGCGTTATAACGACAATGACACGTTCCGCGACCACGGCATTGCCGAACCCGATATTGATAAGTGTGGTTTTCATACTACGTTCCTGCAGTGCTCACGGATCATTTCGATATGGTTCTTCATGTCAACCACCATGTGGGCGATCTCGGCGTTGTTCGATTTCGATCCGATGGTATTGACCTCCCTGAACATTTCCTGGGCGAGAAAATCGAGCTTTTTGCCGACCTGATCGCCCGCCTTCATCATCGCGTTGAATTTCTGGATATGGTCCTTCAGGCGGATGATCTCCTCGTTGATGTCGAGCTTGTCCGCCAGGATGGCGATCTCGGTGTAAAGTCGAACATCATCGACCTTGGCCCCGGCGACATTCTCTATCCTTTTCCTGAGCATTTCCTTCTTATCCTTCACCGAGTTCCTCGCGGCGCTTTTTATGGCGCCGATGTGTCCTGCTATCTCCGACACGAGCTTTGCCAGGTCCTTCCTGATGGAGGCCCCTTCCTTCCTCCTCATGTCCAGCGCCCTGTCGACAACCTTGGCGATGGTGGCATAGATGTCGCTCCGCGAGGTCCGCGATATGGCCGAGCGGTCCCGCTGGCTGATGCCGTCAAGCTTCAGCACCGATTCGAAGCGTAGCGGCTCGGCGATCCCCAGTTCCCTGTGCACGTGGCGCAGCTCCCGGTAATATTTTTTTATCATATCCGAATTGATGGCGATCGGCTTGGAGACCACCCAGTCGAAGATATCGATATTCAGCTCGAGCTTACCCCGGCCGAAACGCTGCTTGAGCAGATTGTGGAGCTCGTTTTCCTCGTTCTTGATAATTTTCGGCACGTTGACATATATCTCAAGATAGCGCGAATTGAGCGATTTGAGCTCCACCGAATACGAGAACTGTTCTGTGCTTTTCTCCAGAAACGCGTAGCCTGTCATACTGTCCATAAGATGTTGCCGCTCATTGTTGTTTATGGTATGGAGGCCGGTCGGGCTGATCCGCCGGTTGCTATATGATTTTCTCTTCCTTGCCCATGGACCGGATTTTCACCATCCCAGAATCGAGATAAAAATCAATGGTCCGTCCGTAGTTACCGCCGGTGTCCTCGGAGACAATGCCGATGGCCAGCTCCCCGAGAACCTCCTTCACTTTCGATACATTGTTATTCCCGATCTCTCCCATCATGCTGTTCTCTGAAACGTTGAACATACGGGCCCCGCCGACGATCTTGGCCTGGATCCTGGAGGCATCGGCGCCCTTGCTCTTCATCTCATCGAACATCAGGGGAATGGCCGTATCAGCGTATTTCTTAACCGACGCGCCCTGCTCTTTCATCGAAGGCAGCATGATATGACACATGCCGCCGATCTTCTTCTTGGAATCATAGAGACAGATGCCCACGCAGGATCCGAGGATGGTCCTCAAGACATCGGGCGACGATGATATGTTGTAATCGGCTATCCCGACATTTATCAATTGAAAATCCATTGATTATCTCCTGGGGTTCGGCACGTATACGGGCGCTTCCATTATTTTTTTATAGCTGAAATCTTCCGATATCGAATGCAGCGTTTCTGAATGGCCGATGAACAGATACCCGTGATCAAGTATTGACTGATAGAATTTTGACACCAGCTCCATCTGGTGCTTTTTATCAAAGTAGATCATTACGTTTCTGCAGAAGATAATGTCAATATCTTTTGGGAACGGGCTTTTAAAAAAGTTATGATAGTAAAACTTCACCAGTTTTTTCACGTCGTCGTTGACGATATAGGTCTGCTTGTCGTCATTCTTGGGGGTAAAATACTTCTTCAGGTATTCCGGCGGGACCTTTTCGATCCTCCTTCCGGAGTATTCGGCAATATTGGCAAATTCGAGGACCGACGGCGCGATGTCCGTGGCCAGGATCTCGATGTCCCAGCCGGCGAAGAGGTGTCCCCTCTCCTTCACGCATATCGCGATCGTGTACGGCTCCTCCCCGGTGGAACAGGCGGCGCTCCATATGCGGAGCTTTTTATTGCTTTTAATTTTCGCTATCTCCGGCAGGCATTCATGGGTCAGTGCCTCGAAATGGCGCTCGTTCCTGAAAAAATAGGTTTCATTCGTGGAAACCACGTCAAGCATCTTCTCGTACTCGATGGTCTTTTCCTTCGGATTGAGGGACTGGAGATAATTGTAATAATCCCCAAACTCGCTGATGTTGAGCGCCTGGAGGCGCTTCCTCAGCCTGTTCGAAAGGAGGGTTATTTTGGTGTCCTTCAGGAATATGCCGCTTTCATCGTAAATGAGGCGGGCAAACTTGCCGAACTCCTCTTCGGTAAGACGCTTGATGGCCGGCTCAACGCCGAAGTCACCGCGGAATATGTTGGCATTGTCATTTGGCATAATTTCAAACTGCACGTGCAACAGTCACTTCACCGAAACGCCGGGGCGTCCCCCGGTGCCGTGTCTCCAGTTAAGCTTACTACGCATCCCTGCTGCGGTTCAGGTTCAGCACCAGCCGCACTTCGCCGGCCGGGATGCCGGAATACCTCGAGATTTCATCGATGGGGCAGCCGCCGTCGGAAAGAACCGATACGAGCTTGTACCGGTCACCCGATGACGCCACGATCTCCTCGATCTCGGCTGCCGTAAGAGTCCGGCGCATCTCCTCCGGTTTTGCCGGTTCAACCGGGATCACCATGGTCATGTCTTTTTCGATGATCGCGCGCCCTCTCCCGGATACGGAGCCGGGCGCCGGCAGCGGCTCTTCTGATGATCCGGTAAATACATCGGCGGCGGGCATTGCCGCTTCTTCAACGCCATACTGCCCTGTACCGGAGGCCTTCTTTAACGATAATATATCTATAATTTTTTCGAACAATATTAGCAAGCCTTTTTTTATCAGGGCGCTCCCATTGTTTTCTCCCGCGGCCGTGATCCGATCGGCAGCGATTCCACCGCGCGCTCCATCCGGGTTTTCCCGTACCTGCGGTAAAGAGGGCTCTCCCACATGACCCGCCGTGCCGGACATATTACCGCCATCATCTTCGTCAAGGGTAATGTCCAGGGACCTGATGTCGCCGGTTTTTTCCATCAGCCGCCGGAGCTGCCTGATCCTGCTTTCCAGCAGGGAAATGTTCCGTTCCGCGGTCGTATTGAACTCCTTGATGATCTCATCCATTTCCTTGCGGAATCTCCGTTCCCGGAACTCCGTGGCCGAGCGCTCAAGCTTCAGGCTGATGACCAGGTAGAGCACTGCCCCGAGAAATACATTAAAGAGAAGCAAAAAGACAAATTGCATATCGGTTCCTCGTTGATGATCGTTGATGAATTAACCGCGTTAATCCAGGTGTCATTGCGTGGAGCCCTCTGCTGTTTGAGGGCGACGAAGCAATCTTTACCATGATCACAGAGAATACTTGCATCATTAAAATGATTTAGCACAATCAAAATAAAGATCGCTTCGCTGCGCTCGCGATGACAACCGATTTAACATCGGTTTTCTACCAACAACCGGATTATGTCGCATATCAGGACATATTTGTTATTTCAGAATATCTATAATATTCCCCATCCGGGAATCCTTGCTTCTTCCGATCCTGAGCTTTTTTTTATCCTCACCCGGACGCTCTTCCGGGGCCTCTCCATGCTTCTTCTCTCCTTTCTTCTGCTGGTCCCGAATGGTGGCGCTCTCGCCTTTTTTCAGCTGGTCGAGCTTTGTGTTCACCAGGCGGGCCTTCTCACCGGATTCCTTTTCAAGGCCGTGCTGCTGTCCCACGACTGCGTCCATGCGGGCCTGGGCGTCCTTTCCGACTTCGGTGACCTGCGACATATTGGTCTGCATGTCTATGGGCCTGATTGCCATGGCGTTATCCTCACCGTCTCCGCCGCGAGATGATCATCCTGCCCTCGACTCCCTCGGGCGGCTCATACTCGCCGATGCGGATCTGGTCGCCCTGGAGGGAAAATTTCACGTGGTTGTACGGATCCTTCATGATGAAACTCTTGTCCTTGATGTAGATCTCGACGCCGCCGTGGGCGGTGCGCTCGGCGCAGACCTTCCCCTTGTGCTCGATCATGCCGATGTAAGAGTTCACCTCGTCAAGCTCGCCCTTTATCTCATTCATCCGCTCGTTCAGCTTGGCGTCCCTGGCCTGGAGGTCTTTCAGGAGTTTATCCTTGTCTTTGGGGAACTTGCTGCCTGCGTTCCTCTTCTGCGTCTCCAGGGTCCGGAGGTTAAGCTTGAGCTGGGTCTGTTCCTCCTCGATTTTCGCCTTCATTCCGGTAAGATCGGAAAGCTGCTGCAGCACCTTCGGGTGGATCCCCACGCGTATCTCGGTCCTGGTGGACACGTCGGTGCCGAGGAAACGGGCATTTACCTCGTCCCCGGCCCGGATGATGCCGCCGACGATCCGCGCCCGCTTGCCGATGGATACTACCCTGTTGCCGGCGTCAACATTGGAATGCATGATGCCCTCGGGCACGATCACATCGTTCTCGGCGAAGACATTGGCGTTCTGTATGAACTTGGCGTACACGCTCCCGCCGGTGGACTCGATCTTTGCTTCGTCGCGGCCGGTGATGCCCTGGAACACGATGACATCGCCTTCCGCCTCGAGGAAAGCCTTCTGCACCGTGCCGCGCACCTCGATGTTGCCCGCCGCTTTCACTTCGAAATTGTCCTGCACGGTGCCCGCTATAATGACCGAACCGAGGAAGACGATGTTGCCGGTTTCAAGCGACACGTCGCCGTTGACCACATAGACCGGATCGACGCTGATGCGCCCGCCCTTGAAAACAACCTGCCCGTTGATCTCGGCGGTGAGCTCGGTGCCGTCCTCGGACAGGATCGTACCCTTGCCGTGAAGTATCTTGACGTCCTTGCCGGGGCGCGCCGGTATGATGCGGTTGGTGACCGTTCTGCCCTGCACGCCCTGCTCCGCCGGGACCTTCACCGCGAGAAGCTGTCCCACCACGACGTTCTCCAGGAGCTCGAGGTTGCGGAAATCCACCTTGCCCTGCTCATCCTCCTCGAACGAGACATTCTTGTTATCGACGCGCACCTTGTACTCGATATAGGCGTCCCTGCCGTTTACCATCCTGGTTCCTTCAGCGGCCAGGAGCGGCCTGGTGTAGTCCATCTCCTCGAGGTATTCCTTTATTTCTTTCTCCTTTATGCCTATCTTCACGCCGGCTTTCTTCATCGCGTCGATGACCTCGTCATATTCGATGTGCCTGCCGGAATAGCGGGGCGGGACGAAATGGACGAAAACCTTCATTTCATCCTCGGTCATCTCCAGGTTCATGGAGCTGTCGTACTGCGGGTTGGCGGTCCATGAGCCGATCTTCACCGGCTTGCCCGCCGCCTTTTCAACTTCCTTGACGATCTTCGACTCGTCGGCGTCGATCTTAAGGGAATAGAGCTTGTTCTTCACTTCATCAGGGGTGACCTTGAGGCCGTTCCCCTTCGCCGGGAATACGGTGAGCCATATGCCGGACTTGGTGACGCGCACCCTGAAGGAACCGTCGGCATTCGCCTTCATGGAAGCGCCGCGGATGGCATGTTCGCGGGTCAGCTTCTGCTCGAGGGTGGCCAGTTCCGCATGCTCCTCGCTCCCCACCATGGGGATCACCAGGACACGGTACGGAATCCGGCCGATTCCCATGAACCCCCTGGTTCCCTTGTCAAGGACCTGGTAGTCGAGGAGGTTGATGTCAATGCCCAGTTCCCTCGAGGCCACCTCGAGCGCCTGCGCCACGGAATCGGCGTAGACCTCGACAGCATTATCCTCTGCGTGGTCCGACACGTCCAGTCGCATGAATAGATCTTTGATATTCGCCATCGAAACCTCGGTATCAGCTCAGCTTAGCACACATCATGATGACGCTTCCCTCGCGGATAAAGGAACCGGTCCTATCCGACGATGTTCTGCTTGATACGCCCGAGCCGGCCCCTCAGCCTCATGATAGCCTTGGTATGGAGCTGGGAAACCCGGCTCTCCGTGACTTCCAGCACATCGCCGATTTCCTTCAGGGTGAGATCTTCGTAATAGTAGAGAACGATTACCTTCTTCTCCTTGTCCGGGAGCTTCTTTATCGCATCTATAATATAATCGCGGATTTCCTGCTTTTCAATTAAAATGTCGGGGTTCATGTTCTCCGGCGCTTCCAGCGTCTCCAGGATGGAGAGCTCGTCGCTGTCATCGCCGAGGTACCAGATGTCGTTCAGGGAGAGCATCGACGTACCGGACAGCTTTGACAGGATGGACTGGAACTCCTCGGTGGAAATGCCCAGTTCCCGGGCGATCTCCTCGTCCTCGACGGTCCGGCCAAGCCTGTTCTCCAGCTCGGTGATGACCAGCTCGACCTGCTTGGCCTTCTGGCGAATGGAGCGCGGGATCCAGTCGATCGAGCGGAGCTCGTCGAAGATGGCCCCGCGGATCCTGGTCATCGCATAGGTCTTGAACTTGATCCCCCGGGCGGGATCAAACTTGGTTATGGCGTCGAGGAGGCCGAATATGCCGTAGGATACCAGGTCGTCGAACTCTATGTTCGACGGCATGCCCATGGAGATCTTGCCGGCGACATACTTGACCAGGGGCGCGTACTTGACGACGAAATAATCGCGGATATCCTGGTCGTTTTTCTTTATGAACTTCTCCCACAGCTTGTCTTCACCTATGGCATCCAGCTCGTTATATTTTTTATTATTCATACCTGTGGTCCCGGGTGTTATTCTCTATCCTTGCTCATCATGGTCCGCACCGCCTGGGCCATAATTTTAGGCTCGTATTTCGCCAGCTTCTCGGATTCCAGGATATGCTTCCCCAGTTTCCCTGACTTAGTGTTTACCGAGCCAGTCCCGCCCGGCATGGTCGAATAGTGTGACAGGCCCTCCTTTTCAAGCTCCTTGAAATCCGCCGTCGACGGCGGCGCCTCGGACACCTCCCCGGCCTCCCCCATGTCACGCGCCTCGAATTCCATGCCTTCCGCCGGCGGCTTACCGCGCTCAGAGACGGCAGCCGTTTCGCCTTCCTCCCCGCCGCCGGGCAGAGCCGCCAGCGATGAGACAAGCTCGTAAACCTCGGGTACGTATTTCTTGAAAATAAATGATACGCCGAAGCCGATGACCGCGAACACCGCCATAAGGAGAAGTGATCTCAGCAGCACGATGTTCCACCGGACACCGGCGATCATCCCGATAATGAACGACAGCAGGAAGGCGGTAAATCCGAAGAGGGCGGTGGATTTATACTCGAGATTTATTTTATTGAGACTTACCATACTGAATTCGGGAACCCCTTCCGTGCCAGGTTATAGTTTCACAGCGCGACTAACCGATCAAGCCTTTTTCTACTGTCCGTCCTCCTCGTCATCATGGGATACGAACAGGTTCTTGAAGAACGAAGCGAGCCCGGAGCCCTTCACGGCGCCGGTAGCCCTGTTGCCGATCCTGTCGGCGATAATCGTGACGCAGCCTGACGCCTTGGATTTCGGGTAACTCACGATGAACGGCTTCTGGTTCCGCACCGATTTGGGCACATACACGTCGTCGAATATGAATCCCAGGTTTTCCACTTTTATATTAAGGAACTGGCCGGCGATGTTGATCACGCGCTGCGCCACGCGGTTCCCCTCGGCCACGGACTGGACGCGGTTCACGATGATCTTGATCATCTTGTCCGGGGACTGCGCGGCGATCGACTTGATGATGCCGTAGGCGTCGGTGATGGCTGTCGGCTCCGGCGTGGTGACGACGATGATCTCGTCGGCGGCCATGACGAAGGAGAGGACGTTCTGGGAGACGCCGGCGCCCGTGTCAACGACCATGTAGTCGTCAGAGTCGAGCTCGGATACTGCGCCGATGAATTCGTTCCGCTGCTTGGGGTCCAGGTTCGCCAGCTGGTGGAAGCCAGATGCCCCGGCTATGATCTTGATGCCCTCCGGGACCTCGATCACGATGTCCTTCAGCTTCTTCTGCCCCTTTATGACATGGTACAGGTTGTATTTCGGGATAATGCCCAGGATGACATTGATGTTGGCCAGACCGAGGTCGGCGTCAAGGAGCGTCACCGTCGAACCCCCGCGGGCGAGCGCTATGGACAGGCTCACCGCCACGCTTGTCTTGCCGACGCCTCCCTTGCCGCTGGTGATGGCTATTGTCCTGGTCTTCTTCTGCTTCTTGGCGTCGCTCTCGAGCACCAGTCTTCTTAGATTTGCCGCCTGATCCACGGGGGACCTCCTTATGCTCTTCTGCCTGGATTAATTATAAACATTGCCGATCATCATGTCAACAATCTTATCGGGGTCGGCGATCACGATATCGTTCGGGACCTCCTGGCCGTTGGTATAATATGATATCGGCTTATTATATTTATCGGCAATATCAATGACATTGCCGATATAAGAAGTCTCGTCGACCTTGGTTATGATGATGCTGTCGAAATGGATGGCGTCAAAGGCCCTGAAAACGTCGTTCAGGTCGCATTTTTTCGTGTTTGCGCTCACGCAGAGGACCTTTTCGCAGTCATATTCCACCAGGTCCGCAAAGCTCTTGATTTCTGAGATCTTGAGGTCATTCCGGTGGCTCCTCCCCGACGTGTCCACCATGATGATGTCCGACTTGTCGGAGGTGACGATATCCTTGAACTCCTTCTGGTTGTTGACCGCGTAAATGGGGATATTCATGATTTCCGCGTACTTTTTCAGCTGTTCCGTGGCGGCTATCCGGTAATTGTCTATGGTCACGAAAGCGACCGAATGCCCCTCCCGGAGGGAATTGATCGCCCCGAGCTTGGCCATGGTGGTCGTCTTGCCCACGCCCGTGGGTCCGATGAACATGACGATCTTCTTCCGGTTGCCGGTCTTGATGGGCCCGGTGGTGACGATCTTGCTCTTCAGGAGATCCTTCAGGCTCTTCTCTATTTTATACTTGTCCTTCAGGTCCTCCTTGCTGATGGAATTCTTCATCTCGTTGATAAGGGCCGAGCACTGCTCGTCATCATAGTCGTTGTTTTTCAGCACCTGGCGGAAGGGGCGGATGCTGGCCTCATCGGCCGAATGCGCTTGGACGGCATTCACGCGGTCGGTGGTCATTTTATAAATGGCGCGCTTGATCTCATCGAGCTCCTTTTCAAAACGGACGCCGCCGGCCGGGGCCTGCTCAGGCTCGGCCTTCCTCGCCTCTTCCGCCGGTTCGGCGGGGGGAGGCGTCCTCACCGGCTCGGGGGCCGGGGCCGTTTTCTTGTGCTCGGCGATGCCGGTATACACTTCATTCAGCTTCTCGTTGAAGGTGAAGCCGGCGGGCCGTTTCTCGAAGGTGTCCATGCGATCGGAACCGGCGGCCGCCGCAGGCGGCGCGGGACGATCGATGACATCGCTCACCCGCGACCTGCCGAGGTCGGTGACGCCCGCGTCTCCGTCATCGACGGTGAAATCGATCTTCTTCTTTTTCTCGCCCAGGAAGCCGGACTTCATCTTCCGCTCCTGCACCGCCGCGGTCAGTTCCACGACCTCCTTGGCGAAGAGCTTCGAATTAAAGAGCCCCCCTTCCTTCACGAATTTATGGCTGATGGGAATGGCGTCGTCGCCATGCTCCATCTTGAGCTTCATCATGACCTCGTTGTAATTGTTGCCCCGGATTTTGATGTATCTCATAGTAGTCGCTCCTATCAATTAGTCTGTATGAGGCGCATCCACATTTCAGTGAGCCGGCGACAGGGAAGTCGCCAGGAGCCGCGGTATACACGGATGTATATCCGCGGCGGGCGAACGAAATGTGGTGCGCCCATTCCGATATTATTCAATTATACTAAACCATATACCGCGCTGTTATCGAGTGCCGCTACGCGGCACTCGATAACAGCGCGGAAACCACAACTTCAACCTTAACGGCGCTTGAAATCTCGCTGTATGACAGCACCACCGGCGCCGGCATCTCCCGCTCGAGGAGCGTGAAGGTCACCCGCCTGATCTGCGGCGAAACCAGGTACACCGGCGCGTGGCCCATGTTCTTGGAGCGCCGGTACGCGTCAAGCAGCGCGGACACGACGGTCTGATGCGTGGTCGGGTCCATGGCCAGCACCGGCCCCTCGATCGGGTCCTCGTGTATCGAATTCCGTATAATCGTTTCTATTTCCGGGTCGACCGTGATGACCGACAGCGTGTTCGTCCTGTCCACGTAATCCTTGGTTATCTGCCGCGACAGGGCAATCCGCACGTACTCGGTGAGGAAACTCGGATCCTTGGAGTAGCTCACATAGCTCGAAAGCGTCTCCAGTATGGTGATAATGTTCCGTATCGAGACGCGCTCGCGGAGGAGCGCCTGAAGCACCTTCTGTATCTCGCCGAGGGACATCTTGTGGTCTTCGACCAGCTCCCTCACCACCGCCGGGTAATCTTCCTTCACCGTATCGATGAGCTTCTGCACCTCCTGCCGCCCCAGGATCTCGTCCGCGTGGCGCTTGATGATCTCCGTGAGGTGCGTGGCGATGATGGTCGGGCAGTCGACGACGGTGTAGCCCCTGCTCTCGGCGACGTCGCGCACGTCCGTCTTTATCCAGATGGCCTTGAGGCCGAAGACCGGCTCGGTGAACTCCTGTCCCTCGATCTTCTCCGAGACCTCTCCCGAGTCCATGGCCATGAGCTTGTCCACCTGCAGGCTGCCGCGGCCCACCTCGACGCCCTTGATCAGGATCGAGTAGACTTCCGGCTCAAGCTCCATGTTGTCCCTGATGCGGATGGGAGGAACGATGAGGCCCATGTCAAGGGCGCTCCGCCGCCGTATGTTGGTGATCCGCTCGAGGAGCGTGCCGCCCTGCTCCGGGTCTACGAGCGGTATCAGGTTGTATCCTATCTCGACCTCGAGGGGATCCACCTGCACGAGCTGGGTGACCTCCTCGGGCCGGTGTTCCTTCAATGCCGCCTCCTTCTCCTTGCGCTCCACCTTCTCCTTCTCCTCCGTCTGGGACTGGAGAAGGACATAACCCAGGGCGCCGAGGCCCGCGGAGAGCAGGAGGAGCGCGATCTTCGGGAAGCCCGGGATCACGATGGCGACGCCAAGGGTGGCGGCGGTGATGAGGAGCGCCCGCGGCTGCGATCCGAGCTGGTCGGCCATGTCCTTGCCCATGTTCTCGTTGGAAACGGCCCGGGTGACGATGATACCGGTGGCCGTGGTGATGAGGAGCGACGGTATCTGCGCCACCAGGCCCTCGCCGATGGTCAGCAGGGTATACGTCTTCAGCGCAACGTCAAAGGGTTCGTTCCGCATAACCATGCCGATGATGAAGCCGCCGATGATATTGATAAAAGTAATGACGATGGCGACCTTCACGTCGCCCTGCACGAACTTGGAGGCACCATCCATGGCCCCATAGAAGTCGGCTTCCTTCCGGATCTCCTCGCGCCGCTTCCGCGCCTCGTCCTCGGTGATAAGTCCGTTGGACAGGTCGGAGTCGATGCTCATCTGCTTGCCGGGCATGGCGTCCAGGGTGAACCGCGCGGCGACCTCGGCCGTCCGCGTCGCGCCCTTGGTGATGACGATGAACTGCACCGCGACCAGGATGATGAAGATGATGAAGCCGACGACGTAATTCCCTCCCACGACGAACTCGCCGAAGGCCCGGATGATCTTGCCGTCAAAGGCGGCGCCCTGGAGCAGGATGAGCCGCGTCGAAGACACGTTCAGGGCCAGCCGGTACACGGTGGTGATCAGGAGCAGCGACGGGAATATGGAAAAATCAAAGGTGCGCCCGATGAACATGACGATCATCAGGATCAGCAGCCCCGACATGATGCTTATGACCAGGAAAAAGTCGAGCAGGAACGTGGGCAGAGGTATGATGAGCATCGTCACAACGGCGACGATACCGATACCCATCAGGATGTCGGTCTTCTGCATCCACTGGGTGTTCTCGAGCAATGCCGCGAATCCCCCTCCCCGTGCCCGTGCTTCAGCCATGGTGCCACCTCATTGCTATATTGCCTCCTGCAGTTTCCTGTACCGCTCGGGATACTTGCGTATGATCTCGCCGTACACCAGGGAAACGGCGTAAAACAGGTCTTCCGGAATGATATCGCCCACCTCCAGCCGCTTGTACATCTCCTGGGCCAGGGGCCGGTTCTGGATGAGGGGAATGCCGTGCTCGGCGGCCACTTCCCGTATCTTCAGGGCGATGCTGTCCTCGCCCTTGGCCACGACCGTGGGCGCCGGCATCGTGTACCGGTCGTACTGCAGCGCCACCGCGAAGTGCGTCGGGTTGGTGACCACCACGTCGGCCCGGGGCACCTCCCTGCTCATCATGGCGCGGAGCAGGTTCTGCCGCTGCATCTCGCGCAGGCGCGCCCTGATGTAGGGATCGCCGATGGTCTCCTTCAATTCCTCCTTCATCTCTTCCTTGGTCATCTTCAGCGATTCGATGAACTCCCGCTTCTGGAAAAAGTAATCCGGTATGGAAAGGGCCAGGAGAAGGACCGCCGACCAGATGATGATCTTGAAGGCCGTCATCATGATGATCCTGAGGGCCATGGCCACGGAAACGTCCGGCGTTTTCAGGATATCGTCCATGTCGGCCATGATGATGAGATAGGCCACGAACCCGATGGCCACGACCTTGAATATCGATTTGAACAGGTTCATCGCCACCTGCTTCGAGAAGAATATCCGCTTCATGATGGTGGCGGGATCGAACTTGATCTTGCTCCAGTCGAAGTTGAGCGGGTGCGCCGAGAACTGGAAGCCGACCTGGACCACGTTGCCCAGGATGGCCGCCACCATCGAGGCCACGAATATCGGCAGGAGTATCTTCCCCGACTCGTAGGTTACGGCGATGAACTCGCGGTACATGCTCCGCTCGGTTATGCTGAGGCGCGAAAACGAGGAGAGGTAGTACTTGGTCACCCGCGCCAGAATGTCGAAGATCCACGACCCGAAGATCAGGATCACCATGAAGCCGAAAATGACGACGATGGCCTGGGGCAGTTCGACGGTCTTGGCCACCTGGCCCTTTTCCCTGGCCTCGCGGAGCTTCTTCTCCGTCGGCTCCTCGGTACGCCCCTCGTCCTCGGCCGCGAAGAGCTGGAGGTCCCAGAAACGGTCAAAAAACAGCTGATCGTCGAAGCGGTTGTACTTGGCAAATGTCCGTATATACTCTGTCATATATTATTACCATGCCCCGCGAATGCCGCAAAGCGGCATTCGCGGGGCATATTAATTAATCATCCCGGCCAGTGGGCCAGCATCTTGAATATGAATCCGAAGGCCCGCTCCAGGGACACCCACATGATCCGCACGATGAGGGGCGTCACCACGATCATCACGCCGAAGGCGATGACGATCTTGAAGGGGAAGCCCAGCATCATTATATTCATCTGGGGCGCGACTTTCGACAGCACCCCGAGACTCACTTCCATCAGAAATATGATGCCCACGATGGGCAGCGCGATCTTCAGGGCCACCACGAACATCCCTGAAAAGGTGTAGAGCAGATACTTGAACAGCCCTCCCATGAAGACCTTGTTCACGCTTATCACCGGGGCCAGCTCATAGGACCGGTAGATGCCCTGGAGCATCAGGTGGTGCCCGTTCATCGCCAGGAGCACCAGGAGCCCGATGAGGTTCTTGAACTGTCCCACCAGCGGCACGCTCACCTGACCGATCGGATCGAGGACCTCGTTGATCCCGAAACCGATCTGGACCGCGAAAAATTCGCCGGCCAGCTGGAACGCGGCGAAGATCACCGAGACCAAGAACCCTATGAACAGCCCGATGGCGACCTCCTGGAGGACCAGGAGGAAATATCCCCCCATATCGCCCGGAATCTTATACCCCTTGGCCGCCACCATGGGAAATATGACCAGCGTCACGAGAAAAGAAATGAGCGCCTTGATCCGGAACGGAATCACGTCGCTCGAGAAAAAGGGGGCTATCATGATCATGGCGTTCAGGCGCATCATGATGAGCAGAAACACCTGGAAATGATATACGAAATAGTACATCGGCCCCCGTCCGTTTCAACGGCATCGTGTAGGCGGGGTCACGTGACCCCGCCTACACGATGCCGTTACAATTTCTCAATCATCGAAAAAATATGGTTCGTGTAATTCACCAGCGACCGTATCATCCACGCGCCGAAGACGATCAGCACCACGAATATGGCGACGATCTTCGGCACGAAGGTCAGCGTCTGCTCCTGGATCGACGTCGTGGTCTGGAAAATCGATATGATCAGGCCCACGAACATCCCTATTCCCAGCATCGGGGCGGAGACGATGAGAATCGTCATCAGCGATTCGCGCATTATCGTTATTACGGTTACATCGGTCATTTCGCCACCCCGCTATCTAAAGGACCTTACCAGCTCGTAGGCCAGCAGGTTCCATCCGTCGACAAGAATAAACAGTATGATCTTGAACGGCAGCGATATCATGATCGGCGGGAGCATGATCATCCCCATGGCCATGAGGGCGCTTGCCACAATCATATCGATAACAATGAAAGGAATGAAGATAAATACACCGATCTCGAAGGCACGCTTCAGCTCGCTGATCATGAAGGCCGGAATGAGGCAGTAGGTCGGCACTTCCTTCTGGTTCTTCGGCTTCGGCAGCTTGGCGAGCTTGATGAACAGGGCGATGTCCTTCTCCCGGGTCTGCTTGAACATGAACACGCGCAGCGGCTCCATGCCCTTGTTGAAAAATGTCTCGTTGTCGATCTTTCCCTTCATGTACGGCTGGAGCGCCTCCTCGTTTATCTTCGTGAAGGTCGGGGCCATGATGAAAAACGTCAGGAACAGGGAAAAGCCGATGATGATCTGGTTCGGCGGCATCTGCTGGAGCGAGAGGGCCCGCTTTATGAAATCCATCACGATGACGACCCGGGTAAAGGCCGTCATCATCATGATGATGGCCGGCGCCAGGGTGAGGATGGTCAGCAGGAACAGGACCTGGAGCGAAAGGGCGACCTCGCGGGGCGCCGCCGCTTCCTTTATGTCAAAGGTGATCTTCGGTATCGGCATGCGGACGCCGCCGCCGATGTCCTGGGCATAGCAGATCCCGGCCCCGAAGAGCACCAGGAGCGCCGCCATTATGATGACTTTCTTATTCTTCATGATCCGAACCATTCAAATCCTTAAGCCTGTTTCTCTGCTGCCGTAAATAATTGATGTCTTCCGGGTTGTCTATGACGGTCGTTTTAGTCTTACCGCCGCGGCCCCGGAACTCACGGACCTTTTCGATCAGCCTGCCGATATCCTTCATCACGTATTCCTGGAAACCGGCGACCTTGCGGTCCGCCGGCGGTGTCCGGTTCGACAGTATCCTGATGCGGTCTATCTGGTCCCGGTCGGTGATCTCAGAAATGAGGTTGATGGCGTTGTCCGTCACGCCGATGACCAGCACCTTGCCGGCCAGGTCGACCACCTGGAGAAACTTGTTCTGCCCCAGGGGGGCCACGGAGAGCACCTTGACCGCCTCGCCGCCGAAAAGGCCTATGCCGGACTTCTTCGTGATGAAGCGGTAGAAATAGTAAAACCCCCCGGCGAAAATACCGAGCACGATAATCATCTTGATGAACATCCAGAGGGCTGACGGTTCGTCCACCTGCGGCTTGAAGTCTTCGTCTTTAAAATCCCTGGTGGGGACGCCCACGGTCTCCTCTTTGGCTGCCTCCGCATCCTTTTCCTTTACGGCCTCACCCGCCTTCTCGCTTTCCTGCGCCGGTTCTGATTCATCGGCCGCCGCCTGTTTCTCTTCGGCCGTCGCCTTCTGCTCCTGACGCACCGTTTCCTGCTTCTGGCGCTTCTTCTTGGCGGCGAGGTCAATGGGACATAATACTGCCGCGAAGGCAAAAATAATAATGGCAGCCAGGGAAATCGTGCGCAGGTTCGTTTTGTTCATTGCTACATCCATCTTATGTCTCATTAAAAAACGGTAAAAAATATGGCGATGAACGCCACCGCCATATTATTGTATACCCGACAGCCTCTCGGCCGGGCTCACGATATCCGTTACCCGAACCCCGAAGTTTTCGTCGATGACCACAACCTCGCCCTTGGCTATCAGCTTGCCGTTGACGAGCAGGTCAACCGGCTCGCCGGCCAGCTTGTCAAGCTCTATGATCGATCCCTCGCCGAGACCCAGTATGTCCTGCACGAGCTGAGTGGTGCGTCCCAGCTCCACTGTCAGCGTCATGGGGACGTCGAGTATCAGGGATATGTTTCCTCCGACGCTGGGAGGGATTCCCTCGTCCAGCGGCGGGAATTTGACCGGGCTGATGCCCACCTGGCCGGCATGGGCCGGGAACTGCTGGGGCTGGCTGACCGGTTGGGCCATGCCGCCCGTAGCGCTCGACAGCCCCTGGGCCAGGGAAACATCCATTATATGGAACAATTTTGAATTCAGCACGCCGTCAATGGCGAAATCATAGGTTACCTTGACGAGGTCCGCGCCCCCCGGCAGATCGAGATCCTTGCCGCCGCTGGCAAGGGAAAGCGTGGCCGGCGTGGTATTGATCGCCCCGCCCATGGAGCCGCTGAACTGCGTCGCCATCGACGAGAGAAGCTGGTTCGTGAATTCCTGTATCGTGCTCTGGTGCGCCTCGGATAGTTCCGCCGGGGGCACGCCGCGGTCATCGCCCATCATGAGGGAGGAAATGGAGCCCGCGTCCTGGTAATTGAAGACGATGAGATTCCTTCCGTTCATTGCCCCGGTGTAATCCATGGACACCTGGACGTACCGTCCCGAGAAATCGGCCCGCACGGCTTCCTGGTGCTTCACTTCGATAAAAGGCCGCGATATCCGGAGGTTCCTGCCGCCCAGATAGCCCGAGAGCGACGGCGCCACGGACCCGACGGCCGAATTGAGCGCGTCCCGTACCGCGTTTAATTCACTCGGCGGGAACATCCCCCGGCCCCGGCCGGTTTCCGCGGCTGCGGGCCCGCTGGTCGGGGACAACATATCATCAGCGCCCTGTAATAACGCATCTATTTCGTCTTGCGATAATGATCCATCACCCATATGTTCCTCCCACGATTAAAAAAATCCCGCCTAGTTTACGACCAGTTCCTTGAAATATACTTCCTTGATTTTTCCGGAAATCAGTATCACGTTCACATGGGCCTTGATCTCTTCGGCAAGGGCGACAGAGTCGCTCACCGTGTCAAGGTCCTCATATTTCTTGCCCTGCAGAATAATGTTGATCACATGCTGTATCTGGTCCCGGCGCTGCACCAGCTCGTTGTTGAGCTCAACGTTCGGCTCATAAGCCAGCGAAATCTTCATCTTGATGAAATGAGGCTCCGCATCGGCCGTGGTCTTAGAAAAATCCGGCAGCTCGAAGCTGGCCAGAGGCGGAGGCGGCGGAGCCGCGACAATGTCCTGGCGCTTCTGGTAACTGCTCTCCTGCACGTATTTTGCCACAAGGTATGATATGCCGGTCACCAGGACAACAAGAAGGATGCCGCCCGCGACATATAACAGGATCTTAACGATCTTCGACGCTTCAAAGCGTCGCCCCGGCTCCGGTTCCTTTGGCGTTTCCTCTTCCTCTTCTATTATCTCATCCTTTTCTTCTTCGCCCATGACTGTTCCTTTTTATAATCTGTTGATTATTAATAACAGGCTCCGTGTCACACCAACAATATAATTCATTCCGACAGATATTCAACTAAACAGCTTGTGTGATCCGCATTAATCTAATTATAAACACCACAAAAATAAAAATATAATTAAATTAATGTATAAATATGTGACATAATTATCACATCTGACTATTTATGTCAATTAATTTATTCATTTTTGGAAAAGTGTAATATAAGTTTTTTTACCCCTATTTTTAGTTGAATACTTTCTTAATTAATAATATTTTTCCAACTATCTTCTTGTTACACAAAACGTCCTAATTGTATTGTCGGCATAAAACCTGAAGGCAGAAACTATTTTTCATATACTTCAAAATGAAGACTGTAGATCATATGCGAAGGTCGAGGGTTATCCCGGCAAGCAGGCGACATGGATGTTATACGAGGCGGACGAAAGAGATAGCCCTCGCCCGTGATAAAACTATATTAGTAATACTATTGAATTGTTGAGAGATGAGTATTTTTAAGGGGCCAAGAGGCGAAGCCCCTTGAAAAACCTATCGAGTTATTTTTCCAGGTATTCCATTTCGAACTGGGTCCTGGTCATGATCTTGAAAAAATTGCTCAGCTTGGCCGTTTTGAAAACTCCCAGGATATTTTCATTCAGATCGAAAAACACCATTTCGGTCTTCTGCTTCATGGCGCTGTTGAGGAATTTCACCAGGATCCCGATTGCCGAGGAGTCGATATACTTGATATTCTTGCAGTTGACCGCCATCACTTTCGGATGCCGGGACAGCTGCTGGTTCCAGATCTTTTCAGCGTTCTCCACGCTGTCTATATAGAATTCGCCGTCAATATTCACTATGACGACTTTGCCGTGGTCCTCGACCGTGATCAATACCATATTCCCAGCTCCCTCAGATTATCCTATTGCTTCTTCCAAATATGTCAAGATGTTATTTTCAGACTGCTTTCAGGCCCGCTTCAATCCTTCCAGAACCCCTGTCTGGTATTCCCTGATCTTTTGTATTATTTCTTCGGCGGATTCCTTTACAATGTACTTTTTTTCATTCATCAGGGTGATAACACTGTCCGGCGTCGATTCTATCGTCTCTATGTGGTTATTATTGAGGATGAATTCGGCACCATTGAGTTTATGAAGCGTTATCATGGCTTTCTCCTTTTCCTTCTGGATCTACCGTCCATGGAAGACATAAAATCCTTCAAATCCATTTTTGCAACATATTTTTCGGAACAGCCGGGGTCGCTGCAGTCGTACACGGGGACGCGGCTGTCCTTGAACAGGTTTTCGAGCCACAGCTTGGCAGCCAGGAACTGCCCGGTGGTGCAATAGCTCCTGGCCCCGCGCTCGATCCGGTATTCCATGGCGCGGCGCCGCCTGGCCATTTCACGCGATTCCGACGGCGCCATGCGGTCAGCCCCGTCAACCGAGGCCCTGCACGGGATCGATTCGCGCACATGGTACCGGTCGGCGAAGCCGAGATCGTTGCCCGCGAGGACAAGGCCGTTGATGCGGCACCCGAGGGCGAATGCCACCGCCTGCGTCGTGACCAGGCCGCCCGTTGCCACGAAACCGAGATCATGGCCGGCCGTTTCCCAGAGCGCGTCATATTCAGGACGGTCCATCATCCAGTTGTAGAAGCTCATGTCGCCGGCCCACCGCGCGAGGTTCGCGTGGGACATGCAGCTGAAGGCCAGGAGATGCATGCGGGCGGTATCGATGCCGCCGAAAAAATCCACGGGACTCGTTTCGCAGGATACAACAAAGCGCGGCGCGATGCCGAACCGCGCCAGGGGCCGGAGCGCCATGTCGGCGGCGATATACACCAGCTCCCGGCGGTGCTGAAACTGTTTAAGAACGCTGAAATTCTTTTCAAGGGAGGGCCCTGCGGCAATGATCACCGCCGTTTTCCCGTCCAGTTCGGGGACGACCCTTTGAAGCCCGCCATGGGCCCTGATGAGTTCGAGGTTTTTCCTGAGATTGCGATGGAAGGACCCCAGCCGCTCCGCCAGGATCCCTTCGTTCAGATTGCTGTAGAGTTGTTCCCTGTCCACCATGGCCTCTGTCCCGGCGGCGCCATCGGTGAGCACCGCCCCGGCCTACCCCCTGAGCAGGGACGTGACGAACTTGACTATTTCGAGGTAATCCATTTCCGCCGGATCGGAAGGATCGATCGATTCGAGGAGGCCGATGAAGAGCACGATGGTCTGCGTTATCCTCGAGAGGTATTTCGACGGCAGGTCCGACTTCCTGCGGCCCTTTCCCTCCTTCGACAGGTCCGATATGATATTGTCGTAGAAATTGCGGTGCAGGCGGATATACTTGCTCACGATCTTCATGATCTTGTCCTCTTCAAAGGCATAGAGGATGATATTCATGATGATCTTGATGTTCCGTTTTTCAATGATGAAATTCTCAGCGCCCACCAGCGCCGAAATGGGAGCCACCTCGTCGGAGCCAAGCTCCCACTCGAGAATGGAGCTGTGCGCCTGGACGAATTCGGTGAAGATTTCCTCGATCAGTTCGAGATATATGTCCTCTTTCGTGGGGAAGTAATGAAGAACGCCGCCCTTGGAGAAACCGGCCTCGTCGGCGATTTCCTGAACGGTGATGCGCGAATACACGTCTTTATCGAGGAGCCTTTTCAGAGCTTCAATGATTATCTTTCTTTTCTTTTTGGCCTTTTCTTCTTTAGGAATGGTCGCCATAGTGTCTCCCCCCGTATTTATCTATGAGAGGCATATTTGTTAACCGCACTATAAATAATCAAGAAAAAAAAACAAGAAAAATATGGTTTTTATAGTTTTATTTGCATGTTATGTGTCATGCGCTGAATCATTTTTCACCGCATGAAATGTTTCACATCAAACAGCGGGAAAATGCTCCCCGCACCGATACGATTGTGCCCGCGCATCGAATTTTGTCGGGGAAATCCTGCAGATAGTTATCGGTAAAAACCTGCAGGGACATTTTTGCTTGCCATGACCGGCTTCATCGGCAATCATTGCAGCCGATGAAA